>JAAROH010007984.1_pt1 | contig 19749 bp, 17 predicted proteins | sample 7248631 | NCBI WGS metagenome assembly JAAROH01 (sample SAMN09772309, study PRJNA484901) | compost metagenome | isolation source: Vermicomposting unit | place: India
TGATTTGCCGCATTTCATCATCTTCCGTATACCAATCGCTGCTTGGATCTTTTACGATTTGCTCTAATTCTTTTCGACGCTGCTCGTACTTATTGGAAAGATAGCGCAAAAATATTAACGGAAGAACATAATGTTTATAATCAGCAGGGGCCACACTCCCGCGCATTTTATTGGCTGCTTCAAATAAATCCTTTTGAAAATCGATGTCTGCTTTTACAGTCATATTCTGTTCACCCCTGTTAGTTTCAAAATATAGAAAGAACCGTTCTTTTCAACGCGTTGAAACAATCCAAGCATGTTTGACCATGGGCTCAGATCTATTTTACTAAAACATTCCGGAAAACAATATCGAAATTTGTCGAAACAAAAATTGATCATCATGCACACCACTTGTTCATGGAGGTGCGACCTTGTTTTCCTGTCATACCTACATAGTCATCCATCATTCACTCCCCCATCATCCCCACCACTTCGCGAAACACGGCCGATGGCTGCTTGCGGAGCAGTTCAGCGGCGATCGTTTTTCGCTTCGCGCCGCTCGTGATGGTGAGCAGGCCGTTTTCAAGGCGGATGAGCAAGTTTTTGACCCGGTATGCCGTGATTTTTGATGCCTGGTCCAAGTAGCGGGCGTCAAGGTCGAAGCGAACGCGGTCGGACAGTCGCCGCAGCAAGCGCCAAAGGGCAATTTCCTCGCTTGATTTCATGAACAGCTCGGGCAGCTCTTTTGCTTGTTTGATTGTATTAAGCGTCGTCATCGCGTAAACGGCGATGCCGTAGCCGACCGGACGGATGACGTCACTAAGAAACTGCCAATGGTCGACTTCGAAGCGAACGTATTCTTCACTGCTTTGTTTCGGCAGTTCGGTAATGTCCGATCGTTTGACAATGTTCACGGCAGCAATTTTGCCGAAGCATGTGACCCCGTTTTCCGGCGCGGCTCCCCGCCGCGGATACAAGGCGATGTAACGGGCGTCTTGCCAGCCTTTTTTCAGCCGTTTCACAGGGATGTGGTAAAAGCGATGCTTCAAGTAAGCATGGTAGTGCTCGGCGCTTGGCACCATGCCGACAAGCACATGCTCGTCGAACGCCGACCGCCATTCTTCGATGATCCCTTGCGGCAGGATGCCTTCTTGTTGCAGTTCTTCGGGATTTTTTTCGATCAACCGCTCGATGAACTGCTCGACGAGGCGGGTGGCGTTCGGCAAAAACGGCAGGCCGCCGATGTTGACGTCATTAATGCTTTTGTACAGTGGGTGCTCTTGATAGCTGTCTTCGTCATGCCAAGGGAACAGCACATAGGCGCCAAAGGTGGTGCGCTCGTACGGACCGCTGCGGCGGGCGACAAGCGAATCGCGGTAGCGGTGCATCGTATTGATGTCATCTTCCATCGGGCCCGGCATTCCGTACCGCTTTTCGTAATGGCTTCCTTCGACGGCGAAGTCAAGACGATATTTGGCGTCGAAAATGTAGTTGAACGTATAGTCTTTCCCCTTTTTTTCAATGGCAAGCACCGTGTCGGGAAGCTGCGGTATCGTTGGCAGCCTGCCTTCATACGGCTGGTAGGTCAAGATGATTTTTTCACCGGTGTGCGGATGTTCGTACACCCGTTTGGCGGAACGGTTTCTTTCAAGGTTGACGAACAGTCCAGCGCGGTTGACTTGGACGATATTTTGGCTGATGAGCTTGTATTTTTTGCCGAGCAGCTGCCCGAGCTTCAGAAACGTCCAATATTCGTAGAGCGTGGCGACATCTTTGACCGACATTTGATACAGCTTTCCTTGCAAGACGAGGCCGCGAGTGACAAGGAGAAACAGCTGGTAAGCATCGCGGTATCCTGGCGCCATTTGCAAGACGAGGCTTGTCACTGAATGGTCAAGCCGCCCGATCGACCGCCAAAAAATGTGACGGAGACGGGTTTCGAGCGCGTCGATCATCGCCGCAATCCGCTGAAGCAACTCGGGGTCTGGCTCGGTTTCATACCGCTTTTGTTTCTCCTCGACGCGTTCAAGCAAATCGCGCAGCTTCTCGACAAGGCGCGTCATCATCCATTTGACAAACCGGTTCTCAAGCGTGTCGTACGTCAGTTCTTTTTCCGCCTTAAGCCCGAATGTCGGCATGACGGAACGCGCTCCGATGCTGATGCCGTGCTTGACATCACGGAACAAATGCGGACGTTTGCGCAAATCGTTTCTTCCCGCTGCATCCAACCGACCGAGCTGGTCGCCGCGCACTTTCACATGGATGGTGGACAGTTGATGATGCGGCTGCCGCTCGATGTGCCGAATAGCGCGCAAAAAATCGCCGATATGTGTGTCCATGAGGCGGAAAAATTCGCTTCTTGACGGCGTGCCGTCACGCTTCGCCTTCGCCCGTTGATACGTACGTTTTATGAAATGAAAAGCGAGGTTATATATTTCTTCGCTCACTTCGTCAAGAAGACGTTGATAGTCTTGTTTATACGTCAGCTTCGTTGGAAACACTTCGATCGTCACGTCCAATACAACACGATCCCCATCGCGGATTTCAAAGGTCGACAACCCGACTTCGTTGGGGAAGTGAAGGTTGCCCATCAATACGTGTTGACCGCCGATGTCAACAAGGCTGATGGCGTTTCTCAGCGCCGGCGATTCGTGGTAAAACGAGAGAAGTCGGTCGGTTTTCGGAACGACGAGCAGCTGATAGACACCGTTTTCAAAGAAAATCGGGCGGTGGCCGCCCACCCAGTCTACGAGCGCCCCGGCGTCAACGTCAAACAGTTTGACATCAAGCACATCTTCACCGCTCACGAAAAACTCCATCGGTTCGTGGAAGTCAAGGCGGCGATACTGCTTAAGCCCTTCGTATTGCTCATGGTACGGCTTTCCTTTGATTACGAGGGTGAGCTCTTTCGTTTCGATATGGACGAGCTCGCGGTCGTCACGCCCCGAGCCAGAACGAAGTGAAGCCATCGTCCTCCAACCTCCGCAGCATTTGCCAAATTTTCTCCGCACTTTTTGGATAATCGGCGTAAGAAAGGTCAAGCATGCGATCGTATTCCCCGTCCGGTTCAAAACCGGCGCAAAGGACGAACAGTTCCTTGAGCGCCCGCTCTATGCGTCCGTCGCTTCCCGAGAGGCGCGGCAAAATTTTTTGCATCAAGCAATAGTCAAATGCTTGTTGAAACTCCATAAACTGTCCTTCTTCGTTATAGGCCAGGTAGAAACAAATTTCATCGCGGACGCGGTAGCCGATGTGCGCACCGAGCGGCGCGAGGATGCGGTTGATGTCAACGAGTTTTTTCGTTACAGTCTCCACAAGCGCCAGGTGGCCTGCATACACATCTTTTAAATGCAAATACCGGGCCGCAAACCATTCTTGTCCGACCGATAACGGCGCGACGGTTGGCAAGCTGCGCAAAAAGTCAAGATGGTCGAGCCGGACGCGATTGAACTCGATCGTATTCGCCCGATCGAGCACTTTTTTGCTGAAGGGGTGGGTTGTTTCGTCCATGTTGACAGTGCCGATGATATAGACGTTTGGCGGAAGAAAGAGATCACGCCCCGCCGTTTCTTTCGGCAGCAGCCGCGATGAAACGATGCGCCCATTTTCCCAACGGCGGCTTTCCATCACGCTTAAGACGTCGCTGAAATAATGCTCGACACGGGCGAGGTTCATTTCATCGAGCACAACGAAATATGGCTTGTCCGGATGGTTCTCGGCTTCGGTGATGACATTGGTGAGTGGCCCAGGCTTGAAATCACCCTTAATGTCGACATAGCCAAGCAAGTCAGAGCCATCGTTCCAGTCTGGACGGACGGGAATTAAGGTGAACCGCCCGTTGTCTTCCGTCGCGCCGACGCTTTCAGCCAGCCATTGGGCGATTTTCGTTTTTCCAGTTCCGGAAATGCCGCACAAAATGACAAACGGTTTTGTTTTTAGCGATAAAACGAGATTCATCACTTCTTCTTGCGTATAGTAAAACCCTTTAGCCGTTATGTAGGAATGAATATGCTCGACAACTGCCCGATCAGAGGGCGATGGCTCGATCGATCCCATCCTTTCCGTTTCCACATATTGTCGATAATAGTCCATCATCGTTTCCAAGTCGCTCACAAGTTGTTCATCGGGCGGCAGGTTGTCAAACGAATAGGCCATATACGCCGCCACCGACCGTTCGTACTCTTTCGCCCGTCTGCTTTCACCAAGACGGATGGCGCTATCGGTTTGCACACGCCCTCTAGCAGGAATACGCTGACGGATCTCTTTGTTCACCCGTTCCATTTCGTCTCTTGGCGTTTCTGTCACTCCTTGGGCGAGCGTCAAATAGAGCCGGCGCATATCCTCACTGAACAAGTAGACGAGATAATAGCCGCGTTGCGTCGAATCCGTTACTTTCTGATCCATCACCGCCACCCATGGCACATCGGTCCACACTCCCTGGCCGACTGAGCCTTTGACGATATATCGGTCGGGCTCAACAAACGGAAGCGTTTTTATCTTTTCCGGAATCGCCTTGGTCACAAGTTGAAACGCCCGCCGCTCTTTGGACAGTTTTTCACGTTTTTCTTCCTCGTAAATGGCCATCACTTGGCGGAAAAGATCACGCAATGACATCGGGAAATGTCTCCTTCTCGCAAATTTTTTCTTCTTTTCTATTTTTCTTCTATTCTACTAAAAAGCAGCTTTTTCAACTAGGAGAAAAGTTGCTTGGTGCATCAATATCGCTGTTTGTCACATGCAAACGACGCTTCCCACGCGCTCGTTCGAACAAAGCACATGGATTCTTCGTCCAATTATTGAACATCCTCCCACCCCCCTCCTCCCCAACCCGCGAGAGAACAATTGGAAAATGCAAAAAACGGCTTGAGATATGGCGCTCATTTCTCAAGCCGCTTATGTTCTATTCAGCTGCGAGGGCATCGTCCTTTGTTCGGTATACGGTGCCGTGCGGGTGCTTGCGGGGCGCATAGATGGAATAGAGCTTGAGCGGAACCATTCCGGTGTTGATGACATTGTGCCATGTTCCCGTTGGAACTATGATCGCGGAACCGGCACGTACGTTTTTCTCAAACGTCCATTCATCTTTTCTCTTGCTCATTCGGGCGATTCCTTCCTTATGTTCAATGCAGAAAAGGACTTTTCCATTCGAACTGCTGGCGAAAAAGTGTTACAATGGGGCCTTTCTGTAAAACGAACACGTCGGTGGGAATTGATTTTTTATACGTAGATCGGGATCAACATTTTCTCATGAATGTTTTTTGGCGAAATACCTCCGATGGGCTGGTGACGGGTGTGTTTTACCGGCCTTCTCATGCTAAGGAAAACTTGTCGATTCCTTGATGCTGTGCTACTCTATCCATAAGACATGAACTTCCTTGTCTGAGTGGTTGGCACATCCATCTTCCTTACGCAGTCCGGTTCACGTCTCCTTTTTCGCTTGATTTCTGGTGTTAGTGGATCAGTTGGTTTACAGTAAATAACAAAAAGGGGAAAGAAGGTGTTTTTGTGAGCCTGCCTAACAATCATTTCGTTTCTCTCGAAGAGTTTTACCAAATGAGAGAAAGTACAGATCGGATCTTAGAGTACATTGACGGCACTGTCTTTATGTCCCCATCCCCTTCTACCCAGCATCAACGAATTTCCGGACGATTGCACGCCAAATTATTCAACTTTTTAGAAGACAAGGATTGCGAAGTCTTTCACGCCCCGTTTGATATTGAACTGAAAAACGACAAAATCGATGGAACAAAAATCGTCATTCCGGACTTATCCGTCATATGTGATCAAAGCGGATTAATGGAAAACAAATTTGTCGGAGTACCGACACTGATCATTGAAATAGTAAGTCCATCGAATCAAGCGCACGATTTAGTGTTGAAACTCAATCTCTATATGCAGTACGGAGTCCAAGAATACTGGATCGTGAATCCAATGCTCAATACGGTGCAAATTTATTCGCTCAATGACGAAGCCCAATACGAGCAAACCGATGTATTAAGAGGAAAAGGAATGGCTCGATCACGAGTGTTAAAAGGTTTTGAAGTCAATGTAGAGGAACTTTTTAAGGCGTAAACATAAAATATCATTTTTTTGCCCGTTCTTTCAGAAAGTCTTCTCCCTTGTCTGAAAGAAAGGGCTCCGTTTTTTCGAGACTCAGATTGTTTTTTCCTTCTCTGTGCATGCTCCTTCCTCCGAGCCGCCCCCTTCTTTCCCTTTCGCTTCGCCTAGAAAGCTGGTGAAAAACGGTTGCTTCTCTTGAGCAATGGGAGAGCGTGTGAAAGGCGATACCGATGCGACAGAGCTTTTTCTATTTGAGAAACGAGGTCGGTAAGCGGCCTGCTTCCTTAAATCACCAGCCTTCTAGAATGGGAGATTCCTGCAAACCCCGAAGCATCGTGCGAATCTTTGTTAAGCAACAAGCCCGCTCCTCACTTTCAGGCGCGGAGGCGGGCTGTTGGTTCGGCCAAGTATGTGTGCTTACTTTCCGCAACACTTTTTATACTTTTTCCCGCTGCCGCATGGACACGGGTCGTTGCGGCCGATTTTGGGCTCTTCCCGGCGGTATGGAACGTTTTTTGGCAAAGGCGGGTTTTGCAACAACGCTTGAAAATGGCGGTATCTTTGCTCGGCGAGCGCCTTCCATTTTTCTAATTTCGGATGGTCGAGCCCTAGAATGGTATAATATCCGTAAGCGGTCTGTTCTACATCGATCAGCCCGGAATGTCCCCATTTCTCCACTCTTTCTAAATATTCTTCCACTTCCGGAAGCGCTTCTTGATCCAGCTGGTGGCAAAGCGCCTCAAAGCAAAACGCGTGCATGTCATCATCGCGCAGCTCGGAAAACACGTCCCGCAATACACGGACGGCCTGCTTTGATTTAATGTTGGCGAGCACATGAATTGCCGAAAAGGCCGTTTCTTTTTGAAACGCATAGGGGCATACGGCTTCGATGACTTCGCCGTTTTGAAACGTCGACAACGCATAAACGACTTGATCGAGGAGCACATCGTCATCTTGTTGTTCCAACAACGAGGCTAGTCTTGGAATATATTCGGTGGCGCCCAGCAACGAAAGCGCATACACCGCCAAAATACCGTCGTACGAAAACCATGGCTGCTGTTCATTTTTCATCCACGTGAGACTCACGTCTTCCTTTGTCAGCCACTCGCGCTCAACGAGAATGCGCACGACTTGCTTGGCGGCAAAAAACAAGTTCTGGTTAAACATCTCTTCCTGTTCCAAGCGGGAAAGCAACGAAAAGTAGTGGTCCCATACGTCGTCTTCCGCTCCCTCGGCCACAAGCCGGACAGCGCGTTGCCAAGACCGCGGGAAGTGGCGAAGCAGCTGCTGTCCGTAGGTTTCAAGTTGCGCAACCGAAAACGGGAAAAACCAGCGGACATACTTGGCCGCATCTTTGATGGTCAACAACTGTTCAAGCGCCCGATCGGTCAGCGGTTGTTTCGATACGCCGCGCAAAATCATGCTTCGCGTTTCCTCGTCGGCAGTTGTGACGGCCTCGTCAATGAGACGCTCCACCCACGCAGCTGGAACGCCTGGGTACTCCTCTATTGCGTAAAAGGCAAACTGACGGAGGAGAGGATCTTCACAAAATAAATATGGTTCGATCGTTTCTAAAAAGGACATCATCACACCCACCTTTTTCTTCCTTCGTCTCTGGTGCCAGCCGGACATCGACGTTCAGCTAGTCCCATGACGAATATTTTTCATTTTAACACTCTAACTGCAAAAACCGCAATGAAAACGATGGACGTGACAGCGGTCGAAACGATGGCCATCGGCAACCCAATAAATGCCAAACGATGAATACAGGGGCATTTCTGTCATAGCTGTGCCCCCCTTTATAATCATTGACAAAATCCCGCCTGTTTGAAACTATCTTTTCTTCTCGTTAGCTTGCTTGTCTGATATACTAGAGAAAAAGGAGGTGAGTGTTTATGGAAGAAAAAACGATATTGGCGCAAATTTTGCAAGCGCTTGATTTGTACGCGACAGACATGCGCAAGCAGTTCGAAGCGCTCTATGAGAAATTTGACTCACTCCAACAACAAGTCCAAACGCTGAACGAACAGACGAACATGATGAACAAACGGATGGAAGACATGGAAAGACACATGGAAGAGATGGACAAGCGCATCGAAGAAATGGATGGGCGCATCGAGGAGATGGACGGACGGTTTGAGCGGCAAATCGCCCAGTTGGAGCGCACCGTGAACGAACGGTTCGAACGGCTCGAAGCGAAACTCGGCCACATCCGCGTTGAACTGGTTGAAACACAAGAGACTGTTGACTTTCACTCCGTCAAAATCGCCCAGCATGATCGAAAAATCCGCCATTTGCTTCACACCCGATAACATCTCCACTGCCATCATGCCCCCGCTCTTCCATCAGGGCGGGGGCGCGCACATTAAGACAGTTCACAGGCAAGGTCGGCCGCTAAGGCAGCGTTGTTTTTCACTAAGGCGATGTTCGCTTGTAAGCTTTTCCCTTCGGTGAATGTTTTCACCCGGTCAAGCAAAAACGGGGTGACCGCTTTGCCGATGATGCGCTTTTCTTCCGCTTCCTTGAGCGCTTGTTCGATGATGGCGGTGATGTACGATTCCTCGAGCTCGTCTTCTGGCGGAACTGGATTGGCGACGACGATGCCGCCGGCTAAGCCGAGCGCCCATTTGGTTTCAATGAACGCGGCGATCTCTTTGGCGCTGTCTAAGCGGTAATCGACGCGAAACGGGCTTGTCCGCGAGTAAAACGCCGGCAGGACGTCCGTCTGATAGCCGAGAACCGGGACGCCGTGCGTCTCGAGGTACTCGATCGTCAAGCCTAAATCCAAAATCGATTTCGCCCCGCCGATGCAGACGATGGAAGCCTTCGTTCGCATGCCTTTCATCCTTTCGGGCGCATCCTTGCCAAAACGGCGCCCTTGCTTCCTATTTTCCTTATTGTATCATACGGCGCCTGCCATGAAAAAAGAGGGTGCACCGCTTTCTATGATTTCGTCCTGAAACGTTTCCCAAAACCGCTGTATGGTATAATACAGGAAACGACCGTTCAAGAAATGAATGTTGTCGAACCATATTTTTTGACGCCGTTGAAAGGCCGAACATCCTTGATAGATCAACATTTCTAGAGGGAGGAGACTGTCATGTGGAACGAATTTAAAAAATTCGCCATCCGCGGCAATGTCATTGACTTGGCCGTTGGGGTCATCATCGGCGGGGCGTTTGGCAAAATCGTTTCCTCGCTCGTCAATGACATCATCATGCCGCTTGTCGGGTTGATTCTAGGCGGCATTGATTTCAGCAGCTTATCATGGAAAGTCGGCAAGGCGGAAATCAAATATGGAGCGTTTATCCAAACGGTTGTCGACTTTTTGATTATCGCCTTCTCGATTTTCCTGTTTGTCAAACTGATCAACACCTTATACGAACGGGTGAAAAAGCAAGAAGAAGTGAAGGAAACAGCGCCGACGCTGACAAAAGAAGAGGAGTTGCTCACCGAAATTCGCGATTTGTTAAAGCAGCAGCGAGAAATGATGTGAACGTCTGGCTATAAGGCCGGTGATGAAAGGAGCAGGTCGCTTTACCGCCAAGTCTCTCCATCGGAGACACTTGGCGGCATCAGCTTCCCATTTCACTAACCGCAGACGGAGGGGAATGAACTTGTTTTTCATTCGTTTCCCATATACTGCATGCGGATAAGAAAAAAAGGATTGCGATGGCTAGCCAATGTTTCACGTTGATCATTGTTTTGGCGACCCCTCCCCCGAAGTTCGAGCAGTCAAGTTCTCCTCGCTCGTTCCCAAGCGGAAAGAAACATCCGCTTGTCTTGACGCCCGCTCATTGTCAAAGCAGCCAGTACGCCAGCGGCGCGGTGAGGATGAGCGTCAATACCGTCCGCTCGAACCAAATGACGAGCAGTTTCGGCAAACTGAGCGGAATCTCAGTGGATACAATGCATGGAATGACAGCAGAAAAGAACAAGATGGCAGAAACGGAAACAACGGCAATTATAAATTTTGTTACGAGCGGTGCTTCAGTGACAAGCAAGGCCGGCAAAAACATTTCGGCGATTTCGATGGCCGAGGCTTTCGCTGCCAACAACGGCTCCGGAATTTGCAAGAGAAGAGTAAACGGATAAAACAGATAGCCCAGCCAATCAAACAACGGCGTATATTCGGCGAGCAGCAGCCCGATCAACCCGACCGACATAATCGAAGGCAAAATGCCCATCGTCATGATAAAACCATCGCGCAAGTTTTCCCATATGTTCGTCCCGATCCCTTTTGACTGCGCTACCGCTTTCATCGCCTCAGACCAAGCTTGTTTCATATAGTTACCCGTCACTTTTTGCTCGGGATCCCCCTTGCCGTCGTAGTATTCATCGCTCATGCGGCTTAGCGGCCACATCCGAGCGGTGAGCGCTGTAACGGCAAACGTGACGAGAAAGGTCACCCAAAAATACGTATTCCATATCGACATTAACCCTAACGTTTTCGCGACAACCACCATAAATGTGACGGATACGGTGGAAAAACCGGTAGCGATGATTGCCGCCTCTTTCACCGTATATTTGCCCTCTTTGAACACTTTGTTCGTGATCAAAAGACCGATGGAGTAGCTGCCGACAAAGGAGGCAACGGCATCGATGGCCGAGCGGCCCGGCGTTTTCCAAATCGGCCGCATGATCGGCTGCATCCACACACCGACGAATTCAAGCAGCCCGTAACCAACAAGAAGAGCGAGAAAAACCGAGCCAATCGGCACAAGCAAGCCGACGGAAACCACGAGCTTATCGTACAAAAACGGCCCCATATCCGGCTGAAACAGCCATGCCGGACCGATCCGAAACACAAGCATGACAGCCACGATCAATCCAAGTACTTTGAGAATGGAAAAAACAGCGGTGACCGCGTCTTTGTTCCACGTCTTACTATAGAACGGATAAACCGCTCCAAGGGCAATAACGATAAGCGCATAATACGGGACGAGTCCCGGAAACTGCGTGCGAATCCATGTCACAATATGATCGAGCAAAATTGACGATGTGCCGCCGATCGAAACCGGGACGAAAAATACGAAAATGCCGATGGCGCTAAAGACGAAAAACTTCCATGCCCCGCTTGCCGGCGTTGGTGCCGGCGTGGATGGCGCCATGGTTGGATCCGCTTTCATTTCTCTCCACCCCCATTGTTCTTCTACGCAAGACTGGTACAACCGGAAGCATCCCGCTTCCGGTCGCCAAACGCTTCAACGGAAGACCATCCCCCTTCAAACGCGCACCTTTCCTCCCGCCACCACCACCTTCCCGTCCTTGATCACCGTCTCCGCATGGTTGACGCCGTAATAGTACATGATTTGCACGTAGTTCGGGACGTTGAAAACGACCAAATCCGCTTTCTTGCCTAGTTCAAGGCTGCCGATCACATGGGCGCGGCCGATGGCGTGGGCGGCGTTGATCGTGGCGGCGGCAAGCGCTTCGGCCGGGGTCATGCGCATATGCAAACAGGCAAGGCTCATGACCAACGGGAGCGAGACGGTCGGCGATGAGCCGGGGTTGCAGTCGGTCGCTAAGGCGACCGGGACGCCAGCGTCGAGCAAGCGACGGGCGTGGGCGGCGTTGGTTAGTAAGAAAAACGCTGTGCCTGGCAGGAGGACGCCGATCACGCCGCGCTCCGCCATGCGGCGGAGGCCTTCATCAGAGGCACGGAGCAAGTGGTCGGCCGATATCGCCCCCACCTCAGCGGCCAGTTCGGCGCCGCCGTACGGTTCGATTTCATCGGCGTGGATTTTCGGCGTCAAGCCGTGCGCTTTGCCCGCTTCAAGGATGCGGCGCGCCTCATCAGGGGTGAACACGCCGCGCTCGCAAAAGACGTCGTTGAACTCAGCCAACCCCTGACGGCTGACTTCAGGAATCATTTCTTCGATGATCAAACGGATATATTCCTCCCGGTCGTGCTTCCACTCCGGCGGAACGGCGTGGGCGCCAAGAAAGGTGGAAACGACATCGACCGGATGGGTATCATCGAGCCGCTTGGCGACGTTAAGCTGCTTGATTTCATGTTCAAGGCTTAACCCGTAGCCGCTTTTCGCCTCAACGGTCGTGACGCCGTGAAGCAAAAACTGATCGAGCCGCCGCTTGCTTTCTTCATACAGCGTCTCTTCCGACGCCTCGCGGGTTGCCTTTGTCGTCGCGTGAATGCCGCCGCCGGCGTTCATGATCTCCATATACGTCGCCCCGCCGAGGCGCATCGTCCATTCGTGTTCACGGCTGCCGGCGTAAACGAGATGGGTGTGCGGGTCGACAAGGCCAGGGGTGACCGTTTTGCCGCGGGCGTCGATCACCTCTGCTTCAGCAAGCCGATCCGCGAAACGGCGGACGAGTTCGTCGTCCGGACCAACGGCGGTGATCGTGCCGTTTTCGATCCAGACGCTGCCGTTTTCGATGATGGAAAGGTTGCTCATCTGTTCTCCCACAAGCGGGGCCGCGGAGCTTCCCGCCAGCGTGACGAGCTGGCGGGCGCGGCGGACAAAGAGCGGGCGCATAGACGGTTCTCCTTTCTACTTCAGCATCGGCATATCGATGCCTTTTTCTTTCGCTGTCCGAATGGCGAGCTCATACCCGGCGTCGGCGTGGCGGACGACACCAAGACCGGGGTCGGTCGTCAACACGCGTTCCAGCCGTTTTTCCGCCTCTTTCGTCCCGTCGGCGACAATAACCATGCCGGCGTGAATGGAGTAGCCCATGCCGACGCCGCCGCCGTGGTGAACCGACACCCAGCTTGCGCCCCCGACCGCATTCAACAGGGCGTTTAAAATCGGCCAGTCAGCGATGGCATCGCTTCCGTCTTTCATCGCTTCCGTCTCCCGGTTCGGCGAGGCGACCGAACCCGAGTCCAAATGGTCGCGTCCGATGACGATCGGCGCCTTCAATTCACCGCGGGCGACCATGTCGTTGATGAGTTTCCCGAACTTCGCCCGCTCGCCGTAGCCAAGCCAGCAAATGCGCGCCGGCAACCCTTGGAATTGGATTTGTTTTTGCGCCATGCGGATCCAATGGCAAAGGCGTTCGTTCTCGCTGAACTCGCGCAAAATGACTTCATCGGTTTTGTAAATGTCTTCCGGATCGCCGGAGAGCGCCACCCAGCGGAACGGGCCCTTTCCTTCACAAAAGAGCGGGCGGATGTACGCCGGCACAAAGCCCGGGAAGGAGAAGGCGTCTTCGACTCCTTCGTCTTTCGCTACTTGGCGGATGTTGTTGCCGTAATCAAACGTCACCGCTCCTCGGTGTTGCATCGCCAACATCGCCCGTACGTGCTCAGCGATCGATTGTTTGGCGCGGGCAACGTACTGCTTCGGATCGCGCACCCGCAGCTCAGCCGCCTCCTCAAGCGTCAACCCCGCGGGGATGTAGCCGTTTAACGGATCATGGGCGGACGTTTGATCGGTCAAGACGTCCGGAACAAAACCTATATCAACGAGCTGCGGCAACACTTCGGCCGCATTGCCGACAAGGCCGATCGACAGCGCTGTTTTCTCTTCCTTCGCCCGTTTGGCCATGGCGAGCGCGGCGTCCAAGCTGTCGGTCATCGTGTCAAGGTATTTCGTGTCAAGGCGGCGCTGGATGCGGGCCGGGTCGACTTCAACGGCGAGACAGACGCCGCCGTTCATCGTCACCGCCAACGGCTGCGCCCCGCCCATGCCGCCTAGGCCGGCCGTGACCGTGATCGTTCCTGCCAGCGTGCCGCCAAAGTGCTGGCGCGCCACTTCGGCGAACGTTTCGTACGTCCCTTGGACGATCCCTTGGCTGCCGATGTAAATCCAGCTGCCGGCCGTCATTTGTCCGTACATGATCAGCCCTTTTTTGTCCAGTTCATGGAAATGGTCCCATGTCGCCCATGCCGGCACGAGGTTCGAGTTGGCCATGAGCACGCGCGGCGCATCCGGGTGGGTGCGAAACACCGCGACCGGCTTGCCCGATTGAATGAGCAATGTCTCATCGTTTTCCAACCGGAGAAGAGTGTCCACAATCGCCTCGTAACATTCCCAGTTGCGCGCCGCTTTCCCGATGCCGCCGTAAACGATCAACTCATCGGGCCGCTCGGCGACATCCGGATGCAAGTTGTTGTGCAACATGCGCAGCGCCGCTTCCTGAATCCATCCTTTCGCTCGCCGCGTTGTTCCGGAAAGCGCTTGTACCGTTCGTTTGTCTGTCATCGTCATCCTCTCCTTTTCCCTCTTTGCTTTTATTGTAAGGAAGAGAAGAAGACGGAGATAGATGCGCCTCTTTTAAAGGTGAGTCATTTTTTTCGAAATTTCATATTTCTTTTCTCTTCATTGATCCATTTCTTTTGATGACTGTTCATTTTTTTTGAAAAAAACCGCCTACCGCGGTGATGACCGATACGATCGTTGTTCATCGCGGTAGGCGGTCGGCGTCTGATTCAGTTCGGCTTTAAAGACGCGCGTCAAATAATGGGCCGTGCGAAACCCGGTCTGTTCGGCGATTTCCTTAATCGAGAGGTCGGTTTGCCGGAGCAGCCGTTTCGCCTCCTCAAGCCGCCGGTTCGTCAGCCATTGGCGGAACGTCACGCCGCGCTTTTTCGACAACAAATGGCTGAAATACGCAGGGCTGCGGCCGGCTGCCGCCGCGGCCTGCTCCAACGAGAGCGACGGGTCGCGAAAATGCGCTTCCATATAGCGGAGCCCCCGTTCGATGGCATCGACGCGCGCGTCTTCCGCTGCTTGCCTCGCTTCGTCAAGCAGCCGGTGCAAAAACAAAATCAATTCCTGAACAATGCGATACAACACCGGATTATACAAAATTTCCTGAAACAGGCGCATGTACTCGCGTTCAGTCGCGCCGCGGTCCAGACGGTACGTCTTCATAAACCGGCGGATTTGTGCCAAAATGCTCGTCAACCGCGTGCGCACCATCTCCGGACTCGGAAACGGCGACGTCCAATCGGAAAATTCCCGTTGCAGCCATCGTTTGACCGCTTCATGGTCAAACCGCTCAAGCATCTCGATCCATTGCCGCTGCTCTTCCGGCGTCAGAAACGGATCCAAGTGGCGCCACGGTCCGTCATCCGGCGCCGGAGCGATCACTTGCCGATAGCCGATAAAAAACGTCGTCTCGAGCAGCCGGCGGGCGGCTTGGTATCGCTCACGCACCGATCGCCGGCCATCCGGCGGCATGATGACGACCGCCAATGGCTCATGATGGTCCTCCTCCCAATCGCGCAACATCTTCCATGCCTCTTCTTTTCCATCGCCCGGCAGCTCGGGAAAGAGACAGGCCGCCATATGGGTCAATGGCAAAACGCGCGCCCGCCGGCGAAACGGATAGCCCGTTAAAAAGCGGACCACTTCGGAAGAGAAGGCAGGTTGTTCGGCCTGCACAAGCCATACGTGGGTCGACACATCAACACGTTCATCAACAAACAACGAGCGATAATCGTCATCATAGCCGCCAACGCCCACGGACGCACGAGAGCGCCCGTCCCCGGCGGAAAATGAAGCCGCCGTTCGCAACGCTTGCTTCAATTTGGCGGGCTCAAGCGGCTTCACAAGCAAATCGACGCATTGCCAGTCGATGGCTTGCTTCGCCCGTGCGAATGTCGCCTCCGCGGTTGCGGCAATCACGCGCTGGCAAAACAGGCGGATGCAAGATGCCGCTTTCCCCCACTGTTCATACGGAATCATATCCAATTCGACGTACAATAGCTCCGGCGCTTCCCGCTCCAGCAGCGCCATCATCTCCTCGACCGTAGCCGCCGTATATACTTGCTCAATCGGCAAGGAATACGCGGACACGAGCCAGCGGATCGCTTCTCGTTCCTTGTCGTCCCGTTCGGCAATGACGAGTTTCATCTTCTCACCGCCCTAGCTGCTTGATAGAGCATGTTCAACGAAAGTTCTCCGCGCTGTTTCGCAAACGTCGAAAGTCAACTGCCCCCACTGAGCCCGCTCTTGAATGGGGGGCCTCCTTGCAAACATTGGAGATGAAGAAGGATTTCTAGGCAAAAAGCAGCGGCGAGCGCCACGGTTTTTCCGCCTTCATCCACGAGCGGGTTGACTTCGCAAAGATCGACGCTGATCGTGTTCGGATGAGAAACGATGCGGCGGATGAGCGCGCGCACCAGCGATGGTGCGAGTCCAAACGGCGACGGCGCGCTCACCCCCGGCGCGGCGGCAGCGCTGATCGCATCCATGCAAATGGTCAACATCACGCCGTCATACGTTGAGGCAAATCGTTCGATCTGTTCATATGCTGCCTCCATCGGCCCCGCAGTCAGCTGTTCTTCCAGCATGTACTCGCATCCGTACCGCTGTGCATCCGCAAACAGCGCCGCCGTGTTGCCGAGCTTCTGAATCCCTAAGCAGCAATATCCCACCTGTTTGTCCTTATCCAAAATTTGCCGAAACATCGTCCCGGATGTCGGCCCGTTATCATACGGCCGCAAATCGAAATGGGCGTCAATGTTGATGATGCCAAGGCGGGCATCCGTCCCTAGCGCTTCACGGACGCCCAAATAATGGCCATACGCCGTTTCATGGCCGCCGCCGATCACCACCGGCACCGCGCCGCTTCGCAGCAGGCGGGCGACGGCTTTGCCGAGTTCGGCTTGACTTTGTTCGAGTTGTCCGTCCACGCAAACGACATCGCCCGCATCAAAGATGGACGCGCCTTGCGGAAGATGCCATGGCAGCCGCCCTAACGCCGCCTTCACAGCGGCCGGCGCCTCTTTCGCCCCTTGACGGCCTTGGTTGCGGCGCACCCCCTCATCGCAGGCAAAGCCGATGAGAGCCGCTGCTTGTTCCATCGGCGCCAACGGCTGCGATAAATCCAACAGGCGGATGCGCTGATGGAGGCGAAACGCCCGTTCATCGCTCACACTGTCCACCCGCCCCGTCCAGCGGCTTTTCTCGGGTTGTTGATACATCGAACCATCTCCTTTCGACGATCGGCTACCTGTTTCTTTCGCTGCCGCTTTGCCGTTCTCCTTCTTGCATGGGCAGAAAGAGGAAATCGCGTCTTTCCCGCGAATAAAAGAATACAGATACGACAACAGAAAGGGGGACACAGCATGAAATCAACCGTCAACTTGCATGACGTCATCGCCGGCCAAAGCGCGCCGCCGCCGTGCGATACAACGCTCGGCGTTCGCTTGACAGAAGCCCGGGATGGCTATGCGAAAGGAGTATGGAAGGTAAGCGAATCGCTGCTCAACGGCAACGGGGTCATTATGGGCGGGTTTGTCGGTGCGGCGACCGATATCGTGATGGCGTATGCGGTGACGACCTTGCTTCGCGATGACCAAATGCACGCTTCGATCAACTTGCACACGACGTTTCATCGTCCGCTGGAAGCCGGGGAAGCGGAAATCGAGGCGCTAGTGGAAAAACCCGGGCGAACGGTCGCTTATGTGACCGCCACCGTGCGGCAAAACGGCAAAGAGGTGGCGAGCGCCACGTCATCCGTGCTGATCATGGAAAAACGATGAAACACCGGTCTTCCGTGCTAGCGAGCGGGTCATGGGCAGGATTCCGAAAGAAGGCCAAACAGGCTGGTGAAAAGCGGTTGTTTCTTTTGAACAATGGGGGAGCGTGTAAAAGACGCTCCTGATGCGACAAGGCTTTTCTATTTGAGAAGCGAGGCGGGTAAGCGGCCTGTTTCCTTAAATCACCGCCCCTCAAAACTTACTGGAAAGAAAGCGGCTTTTCGGACAACGTCTCCGGCCGCCTTGGCTCTTCACAACGGGCAGGGGGAATGATGATGGGCTTTGCCCGCCAGCGCGAGCCGAACTGCAGGGGGAGCTCAGTTTCCTAACCGCCCTCAGTGACAAAGCGCCGAAGAAAGCGCTGTCAAAAAACAGCGGCTTTTCGGCGCTTTCCGTTGCTTGTTAAGAGCGGACAAACGTTTTCGGCATCACGACGGCGACAACTTGCCCGCGGGCGCATAATTCACCGTTCGCAAACACTTCGGTGTCAACTTGCCATTTTTTCGGATGAATTTCCGTCACCGTGCCGATGGCCACAAGCGGCACCCCGTGCGGCGTCGGTTTGAGAAAATCGACGTGCAGCGAAGCGGTGACAAAGCGCGGCGGTGTCTCCCCGCTGCCCGGCTCATGGCCATTTTTCCGGTGCAGCGCCAGCGCTGCTGAACCAGTACCGTGGCAGTCGATGAGCGAGGCGATCAATCCACCGTATACAAACCCAGGGATGGCGGTATGTTCGGGGCGCGGCGTGTATACGGTCACCGTCTTGTCCCCTTGCCATCCGGTGCGGAAATGGTGGCCCGTCTCATTCAAACGGCCGCAGCCATAGCACCAAGCGAATTCCTCCGGATAGTCGTCTTGAATGGCGTGAACGATCGTTTCTTCCATGACATCTCCTCCCCTCTTTATTCTTAGTATATCATCCAATTGAAAAAGTCTCGACCCTAAAGCGCACTTTTTGCCCTAAAGTTGCTGTCCATGCTACAATGACCGTCATGAACAACGAAGCGGCTCCATCAGGAATCATTCCCACATTGTCAGCCCACACACGGACTGCCATCCGTACAAAACGAAGCTGATAGGACCTATAAGGATGGTGATTTCGAGAAAAATACGGATGGCCACCCATTTTCTATAAAAATGCCGAACTGACGCGGATTTTCATCCTTGGGTGGAGGGCAAACCGTTGCCCATGGAACTTTCCGCGAAAATGCCGAACTGACGCGAGATTTTCATCCTTGGGTGGAGGACAGATCACACTGCCCATGGAACTTTTCTGAGTAAAAAGGCCGCCGATTGGTGTGTGACAGCGGTTTTTCATCTGCCTTCTATGACACCGGTCGACGTGCGGTCAAGGCAAGAAAATAGAAAGAGGCGCCAGCCACGCTCTGGCGCCCAAAACCCGATCGATGCAAAATCGCGCGCCGCCTGTTTTCATTCTTCTTATCGTTCCGGCTCGTAAAATTCGATCCATTCTCCGTCTGGACCGAGGAAAAACAAATATTTCGCCCCGTTCGGAAGCGCGGTAATGTCCTCCCAAATGAGCGGAACGCCAAGCGACACGAGCCGCTCTTTCTCCTGTTCAATGCCTTCGACCGTAAATGCGACGTGATGCACTTTTCCTTCCGTTGGCAAATCCGGATTGTATCCTTCGATGAGCTCAACGATGACTTGGCCGTCAAGCCCCAAAAACGCCAGTTTCATCGTCCCGTTCGTATGAATCATCTCGCTGAGCAGCTCGAGGCCGACGACGTTTTGATAAAATGCTTTCGATGTTTCAATATCTTTCACTTGGATGCCGACGTGTTCAAATTTTTTGACTGCCATCCGCTGTTCTTCCTTTCTCTCACGTTCTACGATTCAATGGAAAACACAGCCCGCAAATACGGGGTCATTGGCGGTGGAAAATGTATTTTTTCCTAACTCCTTCCATGGATAGCGGTCAAGGGCGTACGGTCCCTCCGCTTTCCATTCCTCCGCCTCATCGTTCGTCAGCACGAGGGAAACCATCGTTCCTTGCGTTTCCCCATACAAGTGGACATAGCCGTCCCCGCGGTCGATATGCACGACCGCCTGCCGATCGAACCGGGTGAGCTCCGTCCGCACGCAGCGCATGACGTGAACGGGAAACGTCGCCGCCGGCAAATGCGCTGCCATGCAGGCGCGGAGCGACAGTCGTTCCGCCACTGCTTCCCCCTCACCGTTACAGAAAACTTATAAGGCTTTATAAGATAGTTAAACATCTTATAAAGACC
>JAAROH010007987.1_pt1 | contig 19630 bp, 36 predicted proteins | sample 7248631 | NCBI WGS metagenome assembly JAAROH01 (sample SAMN09772309, study PRJNA484901) | compost metagenome | isolation source: Vermicomposting unit | place: India
AAATAAATGTTAGGGTAAATTATTTTCCACCCCAACATTTATTATAGAACCTTTTCTATTAACATAAAAAACCGTCAGAGGTATTTAACCCTATGACGGTTGGTTTCTTGTAAAACAAACTTTGCAATTGTAGCAAATACAGATGTAATAAATAACGTATTATCTCTTTGAGAATTGAGGAGCTCTTCTTGCTTTCTTCAATCCGTACTTCTTTCTCTCTTTCATTCTAGCATCTCTAGTTAGGAAGCCAGCTTTTCTCAAGATAGGCTTAAATTCTTCATTAACTTCAACTAAAGCTCTCGCGATACCATGTCTGATTGCTCCTGCTTGACCAGAGAAACCGCCACCATGTACATTTACGATTACATCATATTTACCTAAAGTGTCAGTAACAACTAGGGGTTCTTTAACAGTAACCTTCAATGTATCATAATCAAAATATTCATCTATATCTCTCTTGTTTATTACGATTTTTCCATTTCCAGGAATTAGCCTTACTCTTGCCACTGAGGTTTTTCTTCTTCCTGTTGCCATATACTGTACAGTAGCCACTTACAGTCCTCCCTTCTTACCAATTAAATTTCATATACTTCTGGCTTTTGAGCTTCATGTTTATGTTCTGGTCCACTGTAAACCTTTAACTTCTTAAACATTTGTCTACCTAGCCTGTTCTTTGGTAACATACCTTTAACAGCCAATTCAATAACCTTTTCAGGATTCTTCTTCATCATTTCTCTATATGCTATAGACTTTAATCCACCTGGGTAACCAGTATGGTATCTATAGTACTTTTGATCTAGTTTCTTACCAGTTAATTGAACTTTATCTGCATTGATAACTATAACGAAGTCTCCAGTATCTACATGAGGTGTATATATAGGCTTGTGTTTTCCGCTTAATATTTTAGCAATTTCTGAAGCTAGCCTACCTAATACTTTTCCTTCTGCATCTATTACATACCATTTTCTTTCTATCTCGTTTGGTTTTGCTATATAGCTCTTCACCTTTTTCCCTCCTTATTACGGCTTGTTGTTATTTTTAAGACCAATGGATTTATTTTTTATACTGATTTAGAATTTTCTCATGAATAAAAAGATTCCGGGGCTTTTTAAACACTCTTAATTATTCTAATACAAGGATTTTTCAATGTCAATACGTTTTTTAATAATAAACCTCATCTAGATATAGTCCTTTGGCAGGTGCAGTATGCCCAGCCTTTTTCCTATCTTTTGACTCTATAATATTTGGTATGGAATTTGGATTTAGCTTTCCGCTACCTACTTCTACCAATGTACCAACAATTATCCTCACCATATTGTACAAGAAACCATTTCCTTTTATAGAGATACATATTAGATCCTTATTCTTTTTTAAGTCAATATTGTATATTGTCCTAATGGTGCTTTTTACACTGCTGTTTGATGCCATGAAAGCTGAAAAATCATGAGTTCCTAAAAAGTATTTTGCTGCCTCTTCCATATAGTGAAAGTTTAATTTATATGGTACATGGTACGAGTAATTCCTATATAGCGGATTTAAAATTCTTCTATTATATATGATATAAGTGTACTTTTTACCCAAAGCATCATATCTAGAATGAAAAGAATCATCCACAAGTTCTGATTCTATTACTTTTATATCCTCTGGCAATTTGCTGTTTAAAGCATATTTAAATTTGTCTGCAGGAATACTAGAAGAAGTCAAGAAATTAGCAACTTGCCCTTGGGCATGGACTCCTTTATCGGTTCTACCTGCACCAATTAAATTTACTTTTTCACCTGTTACTATAAAGATCGCTTTTTCTATTTCCTCTTGAATGCTTATTCCATTTTTCTGTTTTTGCCAGCCACAATAGTTTGTGCCATCATATTGGATAACTAGTTTTATATTGCCCATTGTATTACCTCTTACAAATATCTTGTAAGAATGATAAATCCAAAGAATACTGTCATCAACAGAGTAACTAAAATATCCTTTTTAGTAAATTTCAATTCATTAAGCCTTGTTCTGTTATATCCTCCTCGGTAGCATCTGGCTTCCATTGCTATAGCTAATTCATCAGCTCTCCTAAACGCATTTATAAACAAGGGAACTAATAGAGGGACTAGGTTTTTAGCCCTCTTAACTATATTGCCACTCTCAAAATCAGCTCCTCTAGCTGTTTGAGCTTTCATGATCTTATCAGTTTCCTCTAAAAGCGTAGGAATAAATCTCAAAGCTATTGTCATCATCATAGCTAGCTCATGTACTGGAACACGAAACCTCCTTAAAGGAGACATGAGCTTTTCAATTCCATCTGTTAAAGATATTGGGGATGTAGTAAGTGTTAACAAGGATGTTCCAGTTATTAAGAATATTAGCCTTAAAGCCATAAACACCGCTTGTCTAATACCTTCTTTTGTAACATCCAAAGGACCTATGCTGAATAGAACTTCCCCTTTTGTCATGAATATGTTTATTACAAAGGTAATTAAAATTATAAGCATAAGAGGCTTAAGGCCTTTCAATACATATCTAAAAGGCACTTTAGAAAGCTTTACTGTTAACAATATAAACGCCAAAATAAACAAGTAAGGATAAAATGATTTTATAAAAAATAGCGATGCAATAAACATTGTGGTTATTAATATTTTAGTCCTTGGATCTAGCCTGTGTATGATGGTATCTGCAGGAAAATATTGACCTATGGTAATATCTCTAAGCATTTCCTTTACTCCTTAAAAATCTTATTAATTCCCTTTTAGCCTCTTCAACAGTTACTACTGTATCATCAACAGGATTCCCCTTTTCCTTAAACTTCCTCATAAAACTTGTAATCTGAGGAATCCCTAATCCAATTTGCTCAAGCTTTTCTACTTGCTTGAACACTTCTTTAGTCTCCCCATCCATAACAATTTTGCCTCTATGCATTACTACAATTCTATTTACTAGTTTTGCTATATCCTCCATACTGTGGGAAACTAATATGATAGTTATATTTTTCTCTTCATAGAGCTTTTTTATTCTGCCTAATATCTCATCTCTACCTCTTGGATCAAGCCCTGCCGTAGGTTCATCTAGCACTAGTACCTTAGGCTCCATGGCTAGGACTCCTGCAATGGCAACCCTTCTTTTTTGACCTCCACTTAGTTCAAAGGGAGACCTATCCTTCAACTTTTCAAAATCAAGACCAACTAATTCCATTGCAGTTTTCACTCTATTGTATATCTCACCTTCGTCAAGTCCAAGGTTGCTAGGCCCAAAAGCTATGTCTTTATAAATTGTTTCTTCAAATAGCTGATGCTCAGGATATTGAAATACTAGCCCAACTTTTTGCCTGACTTTAAGCAAATTACCATTGGCATCCTTTGTATCTATACCATCTACTATTACCCTTCCAGATGTGGGCTTAATTAAACCATTGAGATGTTGGACCAAAGTAGATTTCCCAGAACCAGTATGGCCAATTAATCCAATGAAATCCTTCTCGTTGATAGTAAGATTAATATTATCCAATGCTTTTTGCTCAAAAGGGGTGTTTGGGTTATAAACATAATTTACATTCTCCAGCTTTATTATCATAATGCATTCACCAATTCTTCCACAGTTAATATATCGCAAGGCACATTAAATCCTTCTTTTCTCAATTCATACGCCAGTTCAGTAACCTGAGGTACATCAAGGCCAAGTTCTTTAACTTTGTCCACTTGACTGAATATTTCCTTTGGTGTACCTTCCATAATAATACTTCCTTTTTCCATTATAAGCAACCTATCTGCTTCTACTGCTTCATCCATATAATGAGTTATATGGATTATTGTCTTTTTTTCCTCTCGGTTTAATTTTTTCAACGTATTGATAACTTCAATTCTCCCAACCGGATCTAGCATAGCAGTAGGTTCATCTAGTATAATACACTCTGGTTTCATAGCGAGAATCCCTGCTATTGCAACTCTCTGTTTCTGTCCTCCTGAAAGCAAGTGAGGTGCATGTTTTTTATATTCAGTCATTTCCACAATCTCTAAGGCTTTATCCACACGCTCTCTAATTTCTTCAGGAGGTATTCCTAAGTTTTCTGGTCCAAAAGCTACATCTTCTTCTACAATAGTTGCTACTATTTGATTATCTGGGTTTTGGAAAACCATCCCTGCAATCTCTCTTATTTTCCATATTTTGTCTTCTTCTTTTGTGTTCATACCATTAACATATACATTGCCTTCAGTCGGAAGCAAAAGGCCATTCATTAGCTTTGCAAGGGTAGATTTCCCTGACCCATTATGACCAAGTATTACAAGGTATTCTCCCTTTTTTACAGATAAATTTATGTTGCTAACAGCAACTAGCTCTTTTTCTCCTCCACCAGTGCTATATTTATATGTTACATTTTCAAAGCGTATCATCTCATCAACCATAATATACCGCCTACTTTTAATAATTTCCCAATCAAATTTATAATAGCATATCCCAATATATAATTCAATTTAGGCATCCAAAGGTCATAATGGTTTATAAAAAAGGGACTAAGTAATGGACTTAAGAGACAAAAAGTCTCCCTACTTAATCCCCCACCCGTTATACTAGCTCAACAATTGCCATTTCAGCGCCGTCTCCTCTGCGAGGTCCAATTCTTAGTACTCTAGTATATCCACCATTTCTATCTGCATATTTGGGTGCTATTTCATCAAATAATTTTTTTACAACATCTTCATCATATATATATGCTAAAACTTGCCTTCTAGCGTGTAGGTCTCCTCTTTTTCCTAGAGTGATCATCTTGTCTGCCATTCTCTTAGTTTCCTTAGCACGTGTTACTGTAGTTTCTATTCTGCCATTTCTTAATAAGCTGGTTACTTGATTCCTTAGCATTGCATTTCTGTGAGCTGTAGGGCGACCGAGCTTTCTCAATCTTGCCATATTATCCCTCCTTTATGTCTTGCTACTCATCTATTTTTTTCAAGGACAAATCCAACTCAGCAAGTTTGTTCTTTATTTCTTGAAGAGACTTTTTACCAAGATTCCTTACTTTCATTAGATCTTCCTCTGTCTTTTGGGTTAGTTCATCTATAGTATTGATGCCAGCTCTTTTTAAGCAATTGTAGCTTCTTACTGAAAGATCTAACTCTTCTACTGTCATCTCTAATACTTTCTCTTTCTTATCTTCTTCTTTTTCTACCATTATTTCTACATCTTCAACGTGTTCAGTTAGTTTAATGAATAAGTTTAAATGCTCAGAGAGTATCTTTGCTCCCAATGATGTTGCCTCTTCAGGAGTCATAGTTCCATTTGTCCATACTTCCAAAATCAATTTATCATAATCTGTTATCTGACCAACCCTAGTATCTTCAACTGTAAAATTAACTTTCTTTACAGGAGTAAAACATGAATCTATAGGAATTACTCCTATGGATTGCCCTTCTCGCTTGTTCTTTTCAGCTACATTATACCCTCTGCCTTTAATCATCTCAAGTTCCATGTAAAGCTTACCAGATTCATTAAGGGTTGCTATATGATGGTCCTTATTGATTATTTCTACTTCTGGGCCAGTGATGATGTCTCCTGCTTTAACTTCTGCTGGGCCTTCAGCTTCTAATCTCAATATAACTGGCTCATCAGTATACATCTTTGCAGCTATTCCCTTTATATTTAGAATTATCTCTGGAACATCTTCTAGTACTCCTGGTACAACTGAAAATTCATGCAGAACTCCTTGAATCTTAACTGAGGATACAGCAGCTCCAGGTAATGAAGATAGCAATACCCTTCTTAGGCTATTCCCTAAGGTAGTTCCATATCCCCTTTCCAAAGGTTCTAAAACAAACTTTCCATAGGTTCTATCTTCATTTACTTCGACTATTTCTATCCTTGGCTTTTCAATTTCAATCATTAATTTTAAACCCTCCTTATATTTTTTATTATCAACGTGCGAGGGCAACTGATTCTACTAAAATATCTTATTACTTAGAATATAACTCAACTATCATGTGCTCTGATACAGGTATATCTATATCTTCTCTAGATGGCTCTGCAACAATTCTTCCTTTGTACTCTTCTGGATTTACTTCTACCCAGCTTACAGTGTTACCTCTATGATTTTCTATAAGTTCTTTAAACTTAACGCTGCTTCTGCTCTTTTCCTTTATTTCAACAACATCTCCAACCTTCATTAAATAGGAAGGAATATCCACTTTTTTACCATTTACTAAGAAATGACCATGTCTTACAAGCTGTCTAGCTTCTGCTCTTGATGAAGCAAATCCCATTCTATATACTACATTATCAAATCTCAATTCCAATATCTTTAACAAGTTTTCACCTGTAATGCCCTTCATCTTATCTGCCATTTCAAAATACTTTCTCATTTGTGACTCTTGAATACCGTAGAATCTTCTTACCTTTTGCTTTTCTCTCAACTGTAAACCGTATTCAGTTAATTTCTTTCTTGCTTGACCATGTTGTCCTGGAGCATAATTCCTTCTTGCAACTGGACATTTATCAGTATAGCATTTATCTCCTTTTAGATATAATTTTTGTCCTTCTCTACGGCACAATCTACATACTGGTCCTGTATATCTAGCCATTATCTATCACACCTCCTATATTAAACTCTTCTGCGTTTTGGTGGTCTACAACCATTATGTGGTATTGGTGTAACATCTTTAATTAGACTTACTTCCAAACCTGCTGCTTGAAGTGACCTTATAGCAGCTTCTCTTCCTGAACCTGGACCTTTTACATATACCTCAACAGTTTTTAAACCGTGCTCCATAGCTTTTTTAGCTGCATCTTCTGCTGCCTGTTGAGCTGCAAAAGGAGTTGATTTTCTTGATCCTTTAAATCCTAATTGACCCGCACTTGACCAAGCAATAACATTGCCTTGCATGTCAGTTAAAGTTACTATTGTATTGTTAAAAGTTGATGAAATATGTGCTTGACCTCTCTCTATATTCTTACGTTCTCTTCTTTTTACACGAGTACTTTTACCTTTTTTAGCAGCCACTCCTTTTTCCCTCCTTCAACTACTTCTTGCCTTTTTTATTACCAATAGTTTTTCTAGGACCTTTTCTTGTTCTAGCATTAGTTTTAGTTCTTTGACCTCTTACTGGAAGTCCTCTTTTATGCCTAATACCTCTATAACAGTTGATTTCTTTTAATCTCTTTATGTTAAGGGCTATTTCTCTTCTTAAATCTCCCTCTACTGTATATTCATCAACTACGCTTCTTATAGCGTTTACTTCTGCTTCTGTTAAATCCTTTACTCTAGTATCAGGATTTACATTAGCCTTTTTCAAAATTTCATTTGCTCTTGACCTACCTATTCCAAAGATATAAGTTAATCCAATTTCAATTCGCTTATCTCTTGGTAAGTCAACACCTGCGATTCTGGCCATTACTATTTACACCTCCTAGGAATATAGTATGATTAACCTTGTCTTTGTTTATGTTTTGGATTTTCACAGATTACCATTACTCTTCCTTTTCTTTTAATGATCTTACATTTTTCACAAATCTTCTTAACGGATGGTCTAACCTTCATCTCTATACCTCCTATACTACTTTTTTCGCCACGTAATCCTGCCTCTTGTTAAGTCATAAGGTGATAATTCAACAACTACTTTATCCCCTGGAAGAATCCTTATATAATTCATTCTCAACTTCCCAGATATATGAGCTAATACTTCATGCCCGTTATCCAATCTAACCTTAAAAGTAGTGTTGGGTAAAGCATCTACTACTGTACCCTCCACTTCTATAACATCCTTTTTTGACATGCAGGTATCGAACCTCCTATTTTAACAATTTTAAACGCTCTCATCGAAAGGTTCTAATAGCTTCCTAATATAAGCATTATTTATTTCCGTTTTACTTTTCAATCTAGATTGAAAATCCTTCAATACTTTGTTATATACAGCTAGGTGTTTGATCTTTTTCTTCTTAGGATTTTCTATTTTTCTCATGTCTCCGTCTACAATTAGGACATGCTTATCATCCAATATTTCTAGTATCAAAAACACCTTTCCTTTATCTCGGCCAGCTTTTGACCTTACCACCTGCCCGATTTCCAAATCTTTAGTTGAGTCCATGGACTTCACCTCTCCCTTGTCTTAGGAGGTTGAATAAATATCTACCCAAGGGATTTCACTATATCATCAAATACTTCTTTTTTATCCTTTGTTCCATCTACATTTAATAATAACCCTTTTTTAGCATAATAATCAATAAGAGGTTTAGTTTGTTCAGTATAAACTTCAATTCTTTTTTCTACCGTTTCTAATTTATCGTCTTCTCTCTGATAAAGTTCTCCACCGCATTTATCGCAAATTCCTTCTTTTTTTGTAGGGCTAAACTTAATATGGTATGTAGCCCCACAATCCCTGCATATTCTTCTTCCTATTATTCTTTCAATTAAAAGATCCTTATCTGCTTGAATGTTTATTACTTTATCTATTGTTAAAGACATGTTCTTCAATTCTTCATCTAGTGCTTCAGCTTGTGCTACTGTTCTTGGAAAGCCGTCCAATAGGAATCCATTTTTGCAATCCTCTTTACTTATTCTATCCTTCACAATGGATACCACTAGTTCATCAGGTACTAAAAGCCCCTTGTTTAAATATTCTTCTACTTGTTTTCCTAATTCGGTTTTTTCCTTGATATTTGCTCTAAATATATCCCCTGTAGATATATGGGGTATATTATATTTCTCAACTATAGCTGATGCTTGGGTACCTTTGCCCGCGCCAGGAGGTCCAAGTAATATCAATCTCAATTGAATCATCTCCTATATTTATTTTAAGAAACCTTTGTAATTTCTCATTAGCATCTCGCTTTCTAGCTGTTTAACAGTTTCAAGAACAACACCAACCACAATTATAATTGCCGTTCCACCAAAGTTGATGTTTAACTTAAATAGATGAGACAATATAATTGGCATTGAAGCAATTAAAGCTAGCGATAAACCTCCTACAAAGGTCAACCTTGTTATTATCTTGTTTAGATAATCTGATGTAGGTCTACCAGGTCTTATTCCAGGGATAAACCCTCCGTATTGCTGAAGGTTCTTAGCATATTCAACAGTATTAAATTGAACTGCTGTATAGAAGTAGGTAAAGAACATAATTAGCAATACGTTCAAGATTGAATAAACCCATACACCTACTTTTCCCTGTACGGACAAGTACTTAATCATCCACTCAGGAACATTGCCTGTAAAGAACAACGCTATTGTTTGAGGAAATGCTAAAAGTGAGGTTGAAAATATTACAGGAACAACTCCTGACATGGAAACCTTTAAAGGTATATGAGTACTTTGTCCTCCATACATTTTCCTTCCTACAACACGCTTTGCATATTGCACAGGAACTCTTCTTTCTCCTTCTTGCAATAAAACTACAAATGCTACAACTAGTATCACAACTATTGCTAGCAAGATTAGTTTAACTGCATCCACAACTTGCAACAATGCTAAACGAGTATAGGCGATTATTGTTGATGGAAGACCTGACACTATACCGATAAATATGATTAATGAAATACCGTTTCCTATTCCCTTTTCAGTTATTAGATTTCCTACCCACATTAAGAAGCTTGTGCCTGCTACTAATGATATAATCACTACAGCATTTTGCACAAAGCCTTCTGCTACAAGAGCATTTTTGAACAAGCTAGTTGTACCTCTAGCTTGCAAAATAGCCAATACTACAGCACCAATTCTAGTGTATAGATTAATTCTCTTTCGTCCTTCTTCTCCTTCTTTAGCCAATTCCTCTAGCTTAGGAATAGCTACTGTTAGAAGCTGAACTATTATAGATGATGTAATGTATGGATATATGCTCAAAGCAAATATACTAAAGTTGCTTATTGTACCTCCTGAGATTAAATCAAGAAATTGTAGCAAACCACCTTCTCCAGCTTCGAATACCTGCTTTACAACTTCCTTATCCATATATGGTACTGGGATACTGGAACCTAATCTTATGACCAATAACATCAACAGAGTAAAGATTATTCTTTTTCTCATCTCTGGTATCTTCCAGGCGTTTCTCAAGGTTGAAAACATCTATATCACCTCTGCCTTTCCCCCTGCAGCCTCAATCTTCTCTATAGCTGTCTTGCTGAATTTATGTGCTCTGACTGTTAACTTCTTCTCTAAATCTCCATTTCCAAGTATTTTTATGCCATCTATTTTATTCTTACCTTTCACTAGTCCCATTGTGATTAAAAGCTCTGGGGTAATTACAGTATTATCTTCAAATCTGTTTAGCTCATCAACATTTAATATTGCATATTCTTTAGCAAATATATTTGTAAAGCCTCGTTTTGGCATTCTTCTGATTAGAGGCATTTGTCCACCTTCAAAACCTGGCCTTACTCCTCCTCCAGATCTTGCTTTTTGACCTTTGTGTCCTCTTCCAGAAGTTTTCCCATGGCCTGAACTAGTACCTCTTCCAACTCTCTTACGGCTTTTTGTTTTGCTTCCTTCTGATGGTCTAATTTCATTTAATTTCATAGGTACACCTCCTTCAATAATTATTCTATTACTTCAACCATGTAGCTTACTTGTTCTATCATACCTCTAATTTGAGGAGTATCTTCTTTTTCTACTACCTGGCCAATTTTTCTTAATCCTAGAGCTTCAATGGTTCTTCTGTGCTTTTCTGGCCTTCCAATAAGGGATCTAACCAATTTAATTTTTATTTTAGCCAATATACTCCCCTCCTAATCCATTATTTTTTCTACAGTTATTCCTCTCATCTTAGCAACATCTTCTGCTCTTCTTAGGCTTTTTAAACCTTCTATAGTTGCATTTACTACATTTCTAGGATTGTTGGATCCTAATGATTTTGTTCTTATATCCTTTATCCCAGCTAACTCACAAACAGCACGTACAGCTCCTCCTGCTATAACTCCTGTACCCTCTTCAGATGGTTTTAATAGAACCTTGCTTGCACCAAATTCTCCAATTACTTCATGAGGTATAGTTGTTCCTACTATAGGAACTTCAATAATATGTTTTTTAGCATCTTGAATTGCTTTTCTAATAGCCTCTGGTACTTCAAGAGCCTTAGCCATACCAACTCCTACATGGCCATTTTCATCTCCTACAACTACTAGGGCACTGAATCTAAAGTTTCTTCCACCCTTTACAACTTTAGCTACACGATTTATACTAACAACTCTTTCTTTTAAATCTAGCTCGTTAGGATCCACAAATATACGCTCCATCCATTTCCCTCCTTCTATTAAAATTTAAGTCCAGCTTCTCTAGCTCCTTCAGCAAGCTCTTTTATTTTTCCATGGTATAGGTATCCGCCTCTATCAAATACTACCTTTTCTATTCCCTTTTCAAGGGCTCTTTTTCCAACCAACTGACCTACAAGTCTTGCAGCTTCTTTGTTTGATGTAGATGTTAATTTATCCTTTAATTCCTTATCCAATGTTGAAGCTGCAACTAATGTTTTCCCCTCTTCATCGTCAATTATTTGTGCATATATGTGTTTATTGCTTCTGAAAACATTTAATCTTGGTCGTTCAGGAGTTCCATAAATTTTTAATCTAACTCTTCTATGTCTTTTCTTTCTCTCTTCATTCCTGTTAAATTGTTTTAACAACTCCACTCACTCCTTTCTACTTACCAGTCTTACCAGCCTTACGTCTAATTACTTCATCAGCATACTTAATTCCTTTGCCCTTGTAAGGCTCAGGTCTTCTATAGTCTCTGATTTTTGCTGCAACATTGCCAACAAGCTGTTTGTCTATTCCTTTTACAATGATTTGATTTGCAGCAGGTACCTCTATTTGAATTCCCTCTGGCTCTTCTAATTCAATTGGATGTGAATATCCTAAGTTTAGTACTAGTTTTTTGCCTTGCTTTTGAGCTCTATATCCAGTTCCTACGATTTCTAATTTCTTTTCGTAACCTTTGGTTACTCCTTCAATCATGTTGAATATTAATGTTCTTGTTAGACCATGTAGTGACTTATATTTCTTTGTATCATTTGGCCTGTTAACAAGAACTTTATTATCTTCAATCTTTATGTCCATCTTTGGATCCAATTGAGTTTTTAAGGATCCCTTTGGACCTTTTACTTCTACTAAATTGCCTTTATTTATTTTAACCTCAACTCCATTTGGAATGTCTATTGGCTTAATTCCTATTCTTGACATAAGTGCACCTCCTATTCCTACAGACTAAATGTGTAATTACCATACATAACAAAGAACTTCTCCACCTACACGCTCTTTTCTCGCCTTCTTATCAGTCATAACACCTTTAGGGGTTGAGAGAATTGCTATTCCTAGACCACCTAACACTCTTGGAATCTCGTCGCTCTTTACATATACTCTAAGTCCAGGCTTTGATATTCTCTTAATTCCACTTATTACCTTTTCTCCATGCTTGCCATATTTTAACTCTATTCTTATAATCCCTTGTTTTCCGTCCTCGATTACATCGTATCCCTTAATAAAACCTTCATCTAACAATATTTGGGCAATTTGTTTCTTTATGTTAGAGGCAGGAATATCAACGGATTCATGCTTAGCATTGCTTCCATTTCTTATTCTTGTTAACATATCTGCAATTGGATCTGTCATCATATTTAGCTACCTCCTTTCAAAACATTAAACTACCAGCTTGCTTTCTTTACTCCAGGAATTTGACCTTTATATGCTAATTCCCTAAAACAAATACGGCATATTCCATATTTTCTTAAATATCCACGAGGTCTTCCACATATTTTACATCTGTTATATTTTCTTGTGCTAAACTTAGGTTTCCTTTTTTGTTTAGCGATCATCGATTTCTTTGCCAATACTGTCTCCCTCCTTTGCTATTTTCTAAAGGGCATACCCATAAGCTCTAAAAATGCTTTTGCTTCTTCATCTGTTTTGGCAGTAGTAACTATAGATATATCTAATCCTCTTACTCCTTCTACCATGTCGTAATCTATCTCTGGGAATATCAACTGTTCTCTTATTCCTAATGCATAGTTTCCTCTACCGTCAAAGGATGAAGGATTTACTCCTCTAAAGTCCCTTACACGTGGTAATGAAATGTTAATCAATTTATCTAAAAAGTCATACATTCTTTCTCCTCTTAGAGTTACCTTAACTCCTATGCTCATTCCCTTACGAACTTTAAAGTTAGCAATTGATTTTTTAGCTTTTGTTACAATTGGCTTTTGTCCTGTGATAAGAGATAATTCTCTTACTGCACTTTCTAGCGCCTTTGGATTGTCTTTTGCTTCTCCAAGTCCCATGTTTATTACTATTTTTTCAAGTCTTGGAACTTCCATAACATTCTTATAATGAAATCTTTCCATTAGTGCTGGTACAACTTCATTTATATATTTTTCTTTTAACCTGGAAGTCACCTGTATTACCTCCTTTCAGTTGCCTGTTATTTATCTAATACTTCTCCACATTTTCTACATACTCTAACTTTCTTACCATTGTCCAATATCTTATGTCCTATTCTAACTCCCTTTTTATCATTATTGCAGTAGTACATAACCTTTGATGCATGAATTGGAGCTTCCTTTGTAATTCTGCCACCTGGCTGATTTGCTCCTCTTGGCTTCATGTGTCTTGTTATAACATTTACTCCTTCTACGATTACCTTATTTTCCTTTGGCATTGCCTTGATGATCTTGCCAATTTTCCCTTTATCTTTACCGGATATGACAATGACAGTATCTCCGCTTTTTACGTGCATATGTTACACCTCCCTCTATAGTACCTCTGGTGCCAATGATATTATCTTCATATAATTTCCTTTTCTCAATTCTCTAGTAACTGGTCCAAATATACGAGTTCCTGCAGGATTGTTGTCATCTTTTAATATAACTGCTGCATTATCGTCAAATCTTATATATGAACCGTCTGCTCTTCTAACTCCCTTTGTAGTTCTTACTATTACTGCTTTAACAACGTCTCCTTTTTTAACAACTCCGCCTGGTGTTGCATTTTTAACAGAGCAAACCACAACATCTCCTATATTTGCATACTTCTTATTAGATCCACCTAACACTCTGATAACCAATAGTTCTTTAGCACCTGAATTATCAGCAACTTTTAACCTGCTCTCATTTTGTATCATTGATTACCCTCCTTTCCAGGTATAAGGACTATTTTGCTCTTTCTATGATTTCAACTAATCTCCAGCGTTTTTCTTTGCTTAATGGTCTAGTCTCCATTATCTTAACAATATCGCCAACTCTACATTCATTATTTTCATCATGGGCTTTAAATTTAGTAGTTCTTTTCATCTGCTTTTTATATAAAGGATGAGTTACAAGAGTTTCAACTGCTACCACAATAGTTTTGTCCATTTTATCGCTTACAACTTTTCCAATTCTTACTTTTCGTCTTCCTCTTTCCATATGAGGTTATACCTCCTTTCCTATACCTAATTCTCTTTCCCTCATTATAGTTTTAATTCTTGCAATATCTTTTCTCACTGCTTTGATTCTCATTGGATTATCTAATTGTCCAGTGGCTAATTGAAAACGCAAATTAAACAGTTCACTTTTCAAGTCCATTAGCTTTTCATTTAGCTCTTTATCCGACATTTGGCGAATTTCTTTAGCCTTCACTAGCCTCACCACCCTTTTCCTGTGCATCATCACGAGTCACGAACTTTGTTTTAATAGGCAATTTGTGTGATGCCAATCTCATGGCTTCTCTTGCTACTTCTTCTGATACTCCACTCATTTCGAATAGAATTCTTCCTGGTTTAACTACTGCTACCCAGTACTCTGGTGATCCTTTTCCAGCACCCATTCTTGTTTCAGCTGGTTTTTGAGTTATAGGCTTATCTGGGAATATCTTTATCCAGACATTTCCTCCTCTTTTTACATATCTTGTCATAGCACGTCTAGCAGCTTCTATCTGATTGGATGTAATCCATGCTGGTTCCAATGCTTGTAATCCGTACTCGCCATAAGCTAGCTTATTGCCTCTAGTTGCCTTACCTTTCATTCTTCCTCTATGAACTCTACGATATTTTACTCTTTTAGGCATTAACATATTATCTTCCTCCTTCCTACAGCTAATTAGCTACTTTATTCCATCTCTCTATTTTCATTTCTCTCATTTTCTTCTACCTTTTTAGTAGGAAGAACCTCTCCTTTATAGATCCATACTTTAACTCCAATTTTTCCGTAAGTTGTATCAGCTTCAGCAAATCCGTAATCTATATCCGCTCTTAATGTTTGAAGAGGTATTGTTCCTTCGCTATAGCCTTCTGTTCTTGCCATATCTGCTCCACCAAGTCTACCAGATACAGCTGTCTTTACTCCTAATGCGCCAGCTTTCATTGTTCTTTGAATTGCTTGTTTCATTGCTCTTCTGAAGGAAATTCTCCTTTCAATTTGAGCCGCAATGTTTTCTGCCACCAATTGAGCATCTAACTCTGGCTGCTTTATCTCTTCTACATTTACAATGACACTCTTCTTTGTAAGCTTCTCAAGTTCAGCTTTTAACTGCTCAACACCAGAACCACCTTTTCCTATTACCATACCTGGTTTTGCAGTGTGAATTGAAACCTTAATTCTATTTGCTGCTCTTTCAATCTCAATTTTTGATATACCTGCAATATATAGCTTATCTTTAACGTATTTACGTATTTTGAAATCTTCAACTAATAAATCTCCAAAGCTTTTCTTTTCAGCAAACCATTTTGAATCCCAATCTTTAATTATTCCAACTCTCATTCCATGTGGATTAACTTTTTGACCCATTATATCCCTCCTTTTCTATTGTCTCTCCTCTACAACTACTCCTATATGACTAGTTCTCTTTAATATAGGATAAGCCATTCCTCTAGCTTTTGGTCTCCATCTCTTTAAACGAGGGCCATCATTAGCATACGCTTCCTTAACATAGAGATTATCTCTATCCATATTAAAATTGTTTTCTGCATTAGCAATAGCAGACTTTAATACCTTTTCAAGCTCTCTAGCTCCTTTTTTAGGTATAAACCTTAATATTGCTAGAGCCTCATCCACTTGTTTTCCTCTAATCTCTCTACAGATATAATTTACCTTTAGAGGTGAAATTCGTACATATTTAGCTATGGCTCTTGTTTCCATACCAATTCCCTCCTTTATCATAAATTTCCCTCAGCTCTATTTCAACCCAGTTGATCTTTCAGTTTTATCTCCATGCCCTCTATATGTTCTAGTAGGAACAAACTCTCCAAGCTTATGACCAACCATATCTTCAGTAATATATATAGGTACATGCTTTCTTCCATCATGAACTGCAATTGTATGACCGATCATTTGTGGAAGTATTGTGGAACGACGTGACCAAGTCTTTATTACTTTCTTCTCATTCTTTTTATTTAACTCTTCTATCTTTTTAAGTAGATGATCATCGCAAAAAGGACCTTTTTTAAGAGAACGACCCATTACTGTTCCTCCTTTCATTTACAATAGCCTTGTTATCCTATTTCTTTCTACGTCTTATAATGTACTTATCAGACTTCTTATTCTTCTTCCTAGTCTTATACCCTAATGTAGGTTTACCCCATGGAGTTACTGGAGTTGGTCTACCAATTGGAGCTTTACCTTCTCCACCACCATGTGGATGGTCTACAGGGTTCATCGCACTACCTCTAACAGATGGTCTTCTGCCTAGATGTCTGCTTTTTCCTGCTTTACCTAGAGTTACATTTTCATGATCCAAGTTTCCTACTTGACCTATAGTTGCACGGCAATCCAATAGTACCATTCTAAATTCCCCGGATGGAAGCCTTAATGTAGCGTATTTACCTTCCTTACCCATTAATTGAGCTTCTGCTCCAGCAGATCTTGCTAATTGTCCTCCCTTACCAGGTACAAGCTCAATATTGTGAACAGTAGTACCTACTGGAATATTTCTCAATGGCAATGCATTACCTACTTTTATATCTACATTCTCACCGGATTCAATAACATCTCCAACTTTTAATCCATTAGGAGCAAGAATATATCTCTTTTCACCATCAACATAGTGAATAAGAGCAATGTTTGCAGTTCTGTTTGGATCATATTCTATAGCTGCAACTTTGCCTGGAATACCATCTTTATCTCTCTTAAAGTCAATTATTCTATACTTTCTCTTAGCGCCGCCTCCTCTAAAGCGTACGGTTATTCTACCTTGAGAGTTTCTACCTCCTGATTTTTTCAAAGTAACAACTAGTGACTTCTCTGGTTCTTTTTTGGTTATCTCGTCGAAGGTCAATACTGTCATCTGACGAATTCCAGGGGAAGTTGCTTTATACTTTTTGATACCCATATTATTCCCTCCTTTTTTCTAAAACTTTACTGCAAGCCTTCAAAGAATTCTATTTCCTTGGAATCTTCAGTTAAAGTAACTATTGCCTTTTTCCAATCTGGTGTTTTCCCAACACTTAGACCTACTCTCTTTTTCTTTCCCTTCATGTTTATAGTGTTAACTTTAGCAACCTTAACACCGAATATCTTTTCAACTGCTTTCTTTATCTCTGATTTATTAGCCCTTTTATCCACCTTAAAAGTATATTTGCGTTCAGCCATAGCATCCATACTTTCTTCAGTGATTATAGGCTCGATGATTATATCGTATGGTGTAGTCATTATGCAAACACCTCCTCCACTTTCTTCACCGCATCCTGAGTTATGATAAAGGAGTCGTATTTCAATATGTCGTAAACGTTTAAGGAGTTAACTAGTGTAGTTTGTACATCAGGAATATTTCTTGCTGATTTGATTACATTCTCATCTTTGCTTTCCATTACGATAAGAGCTTTTTTGCTAGCTTTAATGTTTTCTAATATCTTTACCATTTCTTTAGTTTTTGGCTGTTCTAAACTTAACTTATCCAACACGATTATCTTGTTTTCTGCAACTTTAGAGCTTAATGCTGATTTCATTGCAAGTCTTTTAACCTTCTTTGGAACCTTATAGCTATAGTCCCTTGGCTTTGGTGCAAATACGATTCCACCACCAGTCCATTGTGGCGCCCTTATGCTTCCTTGACGAGCTCTACCAGTTCCTTTTTGTCTCCAAGGCTTTCTTCCTCCACCTCTTACTTCAGCTCTGGTTTTAGCTGATTGAGTTCCTTGTCTTCTGTTAGCAAGGTGATTTTTTATAACATGATAAATAGCATCATGATTTATCTCCACGCCAAACACACTATCGCTTAGCTCAATTTCTCCAACTTGTTCACCTAATATATTGTAAACATTTACTTTAGGCATGCTACATCCTCCTTTCCTAATCCCTATTATCTGCTCTTAACGGACCTCTTTATAATTAGCAATCCACCTTTTGGTCCTGGAACAGCACCTTTAATTAGCATTAAATTCTTGTCTGCATCCACTCTTACCACTTCAAGGTTTTGAACGGTAACTCTTTCGTTACCCATTCTTCCCATTCCTTTAGTTCCCTTGAATACTCTTGCTGGGAAAGTAGCTGCTGCTCTAGCTCCTCCACCCCTATGATATTTTGAACCGTGAGATTCAGGTCCTCTTGAATAGTTGTGTCTTTTTATTGGTCCTTGAGTTCCTTTACCCTTTGATATTCCTGTAACATCTACTTTATCTCCATTTTCAAATACATCAACCTTAATCTCTTGACCTACTTCAAATTCATCTACATTTTCTACCCTGAACTCTTTAATGTACTTTTTGTATTCTACTCCTGCTTTATCAAAGTGTCCCTTTAATGGTTTATTTACTTTCTTTTCCTTTATATCAATAAATCCAACTTGTATTGCATTATAGCCATCATTTTCTACAGTTTTCTTTTGAATTACTTTTATTGGTCCTGCTTCAACAACTGTAACTGGAATAACATTGCCATTCTCATCAAATATCTGTGTCATTCCTAGCTTTCTACCTAATATGTTTTTCATATCTACACCTCCTATATTCTTACAGCGGATTGCTTAAAGCAATCATGCTAAGAAATTATAACTTGATTTCAATATCTACTCCTGCTGGCAAATTCAACTTCATAAGTTCATCTACTGTCTTTTGATTAGGGTTGAGTATATCGATCAATCTCTTATGAGTTCTTTGCTCAAACTGCTCTCTTGAATCCTTGTACTTATGAACAGCTCTTAGTATAGTTATTACTTCCCTTTCTGTAGGTAGTGGTACTGGACCAGATACGTCAGCGCCAGTCCTTTTAGCAGTTTCAACTATTTTTCGAGCTGATGAATCCAAGATTTCATGGTCGTAAGCCTTAAGTCTAATTCTAATTTTTTGTTTGCCCTTATTTGCCATGTAATTCCCTCCTTCTATCGCATGCTGTTTTATTACATGCGACTTGGAATTGCCTATACACTCTACCGGGTGTGTTATAAGTTTTTTTATATAAATGACCTAAGTCACTATTTGACAATTCCAGTCGCCCGATTTGTAACCGGACATTCTCAACAAAAATTCCCCTAGTGTTTCCTTTAAAATTAAACACTAGGCAACCTTTTGTCTCATCGCAATGTCTAAAAGTGCAACACTATTATAGTTTATAGCAAATTCAACAAAAACTCAAGTATTTTTTAACATCCACCAAATTTTTTTGAAATAATTATGAAAGAAGGGGGCTTTCATCCAGTCCCCTTCTATCATCTATTTAATTAAGCAAGGATTTTAGTAACAACTCCAGCTCCTACTGTTCTTCCACCT
>JAAROH010007991.1_pt1 | contig 19398 bp, 19 predicted proteins | sample 7248631 | NCBI WGS metagenome assembly JAAROH01 (sample SAMN09772309, study PRJNA484901) | compost metagenome | isolation source: Vermicomposting unit | place: India
TTGTGTAAGACCTGCTGTGAATAACAGTAGGCAACGGTCTATGAAGTAGGAAGCTCCGTCCTATAGAGGATGGAGTAGGTTCACTTATTTTCTGCTTTATGAATATTAAAAATAAACCCCACCACTTGTGACAGAGTGTAGTCAGTATTGCTACCAATAGCAATGAAGGGGGGATTTTATGAGTAAAGCGGCAATTGTATCAATGCATGTAATCAGAAGATTGCCATCATATTATAGATGTTTAAAAGAATTACAAAAAAATAGTGTAAATAAGATATCTTCAAGTGAATTAAGTGAGAAGATTGGTGTTAGTGAATCACAAATTAGGCAGGATTTATATAATTATGGAAACTTCGGAAAGCAAGGTTATGGTTACGATGTTATAAAACTTTACAATGCATTAAAAAGAATACTAGGTCTTGATAAAACATACAATACAATTATAATTGGGGCAGGCAACTTAGGACAAGCTATTGCTAACTATACGGATTTTGAAGAAATTGGTTTTAATTTAAAAGGTATATTTGACATAAATCCAAGACTTTTTAAAATAAAAATAAGAGATGCAAAGATTATGGATATTAATATACTAGAGGATTTTTTAGCTACAAATAAAATAGATATAGCTATACTTTGCATTCCAAGAGACAATGCTCAGGTTATAGCAGATCGTCTGACAAAATGCGGAATCAAAGCTATATGGAATTTTTCACCTATTGATTTAAAAGTACCAGATGATGTAATACTTGAAAATGTCCAGCTAAGTGATAGCTTATTTACATTATCATATCGCTTAAATGAAGATGATTTATTTAAAAGGATTAAGAAAGAAAAATAAGATGATAATAACCATTTATTTACAATGATCTTATCATAATTAGTAAAATTACATTATATTTATAAATGAGGAAAATTAATAATAAATATTACAGTTGAACAAATACACTTTATCTATGATAATTTTAGTTATTCTAAAATTTCATTGATAGATATATTATTCTTAGTTTGTTCATAAATCCATTGAATACACTGCTTTTGTACATTCTTGTGAGTGTGTAAATTTAATTTCAGCAAGTGCTGAATTATTGTTGAATTTTCTGTTATTCTTCTATTATTAGACATTTGCTCCACTTCTATGGTTGATAATGAGAAGTGAACATTTGTCTCTATTTTTTATAATGTTTTTTGCATACAAATTTATTATGGTAATTTGTACAAGTGAATTTTTCATCTATAGTATAGATATTAAATTTAATAAATTATTTATAAACGATATATAATTATGGTTTACAATATTGATGAAGAAAATGTACGATTATTTACAATCTAAAAATTTTAAAGGAGAGGTAAGTGTGAAATACTTAAAAAATTTTGTCCTACTGTCATTTCTTTGTATAACATTGCTAATCTTTAAATCAACCAATATATATGCACAGCCAAATATAAAAGTTTATATCGATGGACAAAAAATGAACTTTACACAGAATGCTGTTATTAAAAATGGCAGTACAATGGTGCCATATAGGGACATATTCGAAAAACTTGGTGCCAGAGTTGACTATGATGTAAGTAAACAGATTGTAACAGGTACAAGAGGCAAGGAAAGTGTCAAGCTTACTATAGGTGATACTAATGCATACATAAATGGAATCAAAAAGAGTCTTAATGAAGCACCATTTATAGTCAATGGAAGGACAATGGTACCATTAAGGTTTATATCCGAAGCACTTGGTGCGGATGTCAATTGGGATGAAAGTACTTATACTGTAAATATTTCTACAGCTCCATATAAGTGCTACATACTTGGCTTTTATGCGGTTAGGTCATATCCACAATTTGAAAGGAGAGCCGATGATTTTAATGAAGCATCAACATATTGGTTTGATGTAAATCAAGATGGGAGTATAAAGCTATCATTGCCAGATGGGTATGAAGAAGTGAGAAAAATTGCTGATAAAAGCGGAACAAAACTTTCAGCTATGATAATGGGTGACAGAGCTATAGTAAGTTCTATATTAAGTGATAATGCAAAGCGTGTCAATCTTGAAAACAACATTATCGAAACTGCATTAAATTATAATTATGATGGGGTAAATATAGACTTTGAGGGATTAGAAGGTTCTGATAGAGATAATTTTACATTATTTTTAGAAGAATTGAAAGCAATGACAGATAAAAATAATTTAAAATTATTGGTCTCAGTACCTCCGATGACGACGTACACAACGTGGTATCAAGGATATGATTTTAAAGCTATTGGAAGCATATCTGACAGTGTCATACTTATGACGTATGACTACCGCAATTCATCAACAGACGCCGGTCCTATTGCGCCTTATTGGTGGGTAGATGAAGTAATAAATTATGCATTAAATAATGGTATACCGGCGGATAAAGCTTTGCTGGGAATTGATTTTTATGGGTATGATTGGATTGGTAATACAGAAGCTCAATCGCTTACATTAGACGAGGTAATAAATAAGCTTGGCGGTCAACCTTACAGATTTGATGAAGGTAGCTTGTCGCCAAATTATATATACAATAAAAATGGTGTAGAACATACAATATGGTTTGAAAACAGCGACAGCATAGATTTGAAACTAAAACTTGCAAGAATGTATAGACTTAAAGGTGTGGCTTTCTGGAGGATCGGCACAATTACAGAAAGTCAACTTCAAGGTTTTGATATATGGAATGTTATAAATAAAGATATAACAAAGATTCAATAAATTAATATATCTGTCATTTGAAAAAAATAAATAAAATGATTATAATTTTAGGGAAATAAAATTTAGGAGGAGATGCTAGCCGATGTTTAAATTTATGAATCACCTTAAGATCACAGTAACGATATTACTAGTTTTTGCAACTATTTTTACTGTTGCATTTGCAGATACAAGTCCAGGTACGCAGTACGTTACTTTCGGCCATGATCTTACCAAGGACCAAAGAGATCAGATTCTTAAAGATTTTAATGTTAGCAATATTAACAACACACATGTAGTAGAAGTCACAAATCAGGAGGAACACAAATACTTAGGCGATAGCTTGCCTGCAAATGTAATAGGGTCTAAGGCTATTTCATCATCATTAATTACATTTAAAGCAAAAGGTTCTGGTTTAAGTGTAACTACACATAATATAACATGGGTTACTGATGATATGTTTAAAAACGCTTTGATAACAGCAGGTGTAGAAGATGCAGACATTGAAGTTTCTGCACCGTATCCCGTGTCTGGAACGGCGGCACTCACTGGTATAATAAAGGCATTTGAAGATGCAACTGGAAAACCCATAAGCGATGATATCAAAAAGATTGCAAATGAAGAGATGGTAACTACTGGGCAGATTGGCGATAAGATTGGTGATAAAGAAAAGGCAGTTGAGCTTTTAAAAAGGCTTAAAGAAGAGATGTCTAAGCAGACAGGGAAACTTTCTGATGCAGAGCTTAAAAGCTTAATACAAAATACTGCAAATAGTCTAGGAATAACTTTAACGCAAGACGAAATAAGTAGCCTTGTTTCACTGCTTCGAAAATTACAAAATGCCAATATAAATTGGGATAAAGTCAAAAGCGGGCTTGACAATCTTACTACATCATTTAAAGACTTTGTAAATAAAAATCCTGAATCAAAATCCATAATAAAGGTAATTCTTCAGTTTTTTCAAAATATCATTAATAAACTTTTAAGCATGCTGTAAATTTTGATTAAAGTAAAATAAGGATGATGTCCATCCTTATTTTACTTTATTTTACTTTATAGCTTTGACTTTTCGATGGCTCTTATTCTATTTATAGTGCTGGGATGCGTATAAGAAAACCATTCTATAAATTTTGGTGGTTCAATGTCTGATAGGCTTTTTTCTGCAAGGTCAACTTGAAGCTTAATGACGATATCTTTATCGTTTAGATACTGTACCGACAGAAGATCGGCTTGCCTTTCCATTTGCCGAGAGATATAATTTTGAATTGGATTTGTATCAAAGTTAATCAAAAGTACGAATAGATAAAGTAAGGATATGACAAAATGTCCGAACTTGCTGCTGCGTGTTTGTGTTACACTAGTTTTTAATAAAATGTCAAATATAAAAAGCATTATGAAAATTCCTAACGAACCTATTAAAATGCTTTTTAAAACGTGATTTTCTTTCCAGTGAGCGGCTTCGTGGGCTATTACGGCTTTTATCTCATCTTGAGGGTATTTTTTTAATAATGTGTCATAAAGAACGATCCTGCTTGTACTGCCAAAACCATAGAAATATGCATTTGCAAGCGTAGTTCTCCTGCTGGCATCCATTTCTTCAACTCTGTCAATTTTTATTCCTGCGTTTTTTGATATATCATTTACCATATTTAAAATAACAGGGTCAGTAATAGGTGTAAATTTATTAAACATAGGAGCGATAAATGATGGCCATATAAAATTTTGCAAAAAAAGCATAGCTGTAAGAAAAATAGATGCTAATATCCACCAAGTTCTATGCCATTTGTTTATCGCAAAGAATAATAATATTATTCCGATTCCAGATAATATAATATCGATTGCTGAGCTTTTTATATAATCCATCCACCAAGATTGAAGCGTTTGTACTGAGAACCCCCATTTTACCTGCAGCTTAAATGAATACAAACTGAAAGGCAATGATAAAACTTTTAAGATTGCCCACAGTACAATGAAGAACATGAAGATACCTACATAGTAATTTCCCCCACTAAGTCTTTCACACGTTTTTGAAAGTCGCAAAGCAAATCCTCCAAAGACGAACCATAATAGAAATATCAATTGGACTAGAAACGAAGTGATATTTATTATCCTACTTTCTTTGTGATATGGTATAGATTTTTCTACTGTGTAATGAGAAAAAAACTTGTAAACATCAGGTGAAACAGTGTTTGATGATAATGTGTAATATAGGTATAATGAAGAAAATAACAATGCTATAAAAGTTAGCAAAAACCATATTTTATTAAACTTTACGCTCAATATTATCACATCCCTTCTTCAAAGATTACTGTGATTATATTATATTATATGCTTTATGGGAAATTAAATTATTTATTGCTTTATTTTGATTTTCCTATGCTATAATTATATTAGATTATTTTTAGAGGTGTAGAAATGAAGACATTATTGATTGGACTAAATGCTAAATACTATCATACAAATTTGGCCATAAGAAATATCAAGTGGTACTGCCAGCCAATGGAGATAGATATATTAGAAATGACAATAAATGATGACACTGATTATGTATTATATGAAATATTAAAGAAGATGCCTGATGTGGTTGGCTTTTCATGCTATATATGGAATATAGAAAAGGTTTTAAAGCTATGTGAATATATAAAAAAAGTAAGAGAAGAAATAATCGTAGTTCTTGGAGGACCGGAAGTATCATACGATGCAGAGAACTTACTGAAAGCTAACTACATAGATTTTGTTGTCTTAGGCGAGGGCGAATTGGCTTTTAAAAAGCTTTTAGAAAGAATTTATAATAGTAGAAGTATGGATGATTTGGATGGCATAGCTTATAGGAAGAATGAAGAAATAATAGTTAAGATAAAAACTGATTATGTTAATTTGGATGATATTCCATTCCCTTACATAGATGAAGAAATTTCAGATAGGCTTGTATACTATGAGACGTCAAGGGGATGCCCTTTTAGATGTTCGTATTGCCTGTCATCGTTAGACAATAGGCTAAGATATGCAACCATTGAAAAAGTAAAAGCTGATTTAAGAACACTATCAAAAATGGGTGCAAAGATTGTAAAGCTTATTGACAGATCTTTTGACAGCAATATAAAGAGGGCGATAGAGATACTGAACATAATAAGAGAATTGAAAGGCGATACAGTATTTCACTGTGAAGTTAATCCTGAATTAATCAATAAAGAGTTTATAGACAGCTTAAAAGGCATAGAAGATAGAGTTCAATTTGAAGTCGGCATTCAAACGACAAATAAGAACACACTTATAAATGTATCTAGAAATCCAGACGTGGAGAGTGCGCTGAATGGTATAAAGCTTATTGTGGACGCCGGTATAAAGGTTCATGTGGATTTGATTGCGGGACTGCCGGGCGATAGCTTTAAATCAGTTGCGAATTCATTTAATCATGTTTATAAATTAAATCCAGATGAGATTCAGTTAGGATTTTTAAAGCTTTTAAAAGGAACGGATTTAAGAAAAAATGCAGATAAATACTGTATAGAATTTAGATGTGATGCACCATATGAGGTTTTAAAGACAAGTACAATGTCGTATTATGAACTTCATGAATTAAAAAGTATAGCTTTTTTGGTAGATAAGTATTACAACTCTGGAAGGTTTAATAAAACATTGAATTTCTTATTAAGCTTTTATGATGAACCTTTTGACTTATATAAATCGATGTACGATTATTGGGAGAGTAACAATTTATTTAATAGAAGACATTCTTTAAATGATTTATTTGACATAATGTATAAGTTTGCTGTTTCTAAAAGAATAGATTCTATGTTGATAAAAGATTATCTAAGGTATGATTACATGTTCTCAACAAATAACAAAGCTTATCCTAACTGTTTAAAAGATGTGCATCAGAAAATACCTGACAATGTAAAATCGCTATTGCACAATGATGAATGGTTGCAGTGTAATTTGCCTATGGCGAAAAATATGTCCAGCATAGAAAAAGGTAAAAATATCTCAATAGGATTTTTTAAACATGATATTTTAGGAGAAAATGACAAAGGCGTATATATTGCTTTTTTGCATTGCAAAGACAAGACCTATTGTGCAAAAATTTATGATTAAGGAGATTGATATTATGCCTGAAACGCTAGTTATAGCACATCGGGGAGATTCCAAGAATGCACCGGAAAATACACTATCGTCATTCAAAAGAGCTGTTGAAATCGGTTCGGATGGCATTGAGCTTGATGTTCAGCTTAGCAAAGATGGTCATTTGGTTGTTATACATGATGAGAGAGTTGACAGAACTACTGATGGAATAGGATATGTCAAAGATTATACATTAAGTGAACTAAAAAGGTTAAGTGCGGGTATAAAGTTCAGCAAAAGATTTGCTGGTGAAAAAATTCTTACTTTACCAGAGGTTTTAGAACTTTTAAAAAATAAAGATGTCTTATTAAATATAGAGATAAAAAGTGGAATGATCTTATACCCGGGAATCGAAGAAAAATTAATAAATTGTATATTTGATTACGATTTTGAGGATAGGGTACTTATATCATCCTTCAACCATTACAGTGTAAAGATTGTGAAAGAGATTGAGCCGAGGTTAAACATTGGTCTTTTATATGAATGCGGTCTGGTGGAGCCATGGACTATAGCAAATAGAATGCATGCTTACTCACTTCATCCTTTTTACTTTAATATAATACCTGAGGTTGTGAAGGGTTGCAAATCAAATAATGTTAAACTATTTCCTTGGACAGTTGATAGTGTAGAGACAATGGAGAAAATGTTAAGATTTGGTGTTGATGGAATCATTACAAATGATCCACTTAAACTTATAGACTTAAAAAAGGTGATAAATTAGTCTTATATTTTCACGATAGGGGGTTACTATATGAAGCAAAATAAGTGGATAAAAGACATGACATTTAAAGAAAAAGTAGAGTACATATGGGATTATTATAAGATACACATAATTGTTGGTGTTGTTGTAATTGCAATAACAGCATCATTTGTCAATTCAATTATAAATAACAAAGATTATGTATTTGATTTTTCATTAATAGGCACGTCAATAAACTTTGATAAAGAGATGAGTTTTCAAAGTACTGTTACTAAGGAGTTGCTAGGTTCAGATAAAGGCAAGAAACAAGCATTGGTTGAATTTTATATGTTAACAAAGGGTAGTGATGGAAAATATCAACTAGATCCAACATCTGTACAGAAACTTATGGTAAAAATATCTGCACAAGAAGTTAATGTCATAGCCCTTGACAAAGACAATTTTAATGCATTAGCAAAACAGGGTGCATTTATGAATCTTGATTCTATAAAAGAACTTGATTTAAGCGGTTTTAAAACAGAAAGGTTGCCTTCTTCAAAAGATGTTAAGGCTGGCACATACGGAATAGATTTAAATAAGGGAAACAAGTACCTTGACGAAATAGGATATGATTACCACGACAAAGTTATAGCGATTGTGTCTAATTCACAGAATAAGGATTTATCAATTAAATTCCTTAAATGGATTCTTGATATGAAGTAGTTTTTCATGTATACTATGATTGTGATTTTCAAAACTTGCTTATGGTGAATTTTGACGAGGTGATAATGTGAAAGAAAAAATAAAGCTTCTAAAGGGAGATATAACAGAGCAAGAAGTTGATGCAATTGTAAATGCCGCAAATTCTGGACTTCTAGGTGGTGGTGGGGTTGATGGCGCTATACATAGAGCAGGTGGAAAAGTAATAGAGGAAGAGTGTAAAGAAATCAGAAATAGAGAAGGAGGATGTCCTACAGGAAAAGCAGTAATAACGCATGGCGGTAATCTAAAAGCAAGCTACGTAATACATGCGGTTGGTCCTATATGGAAAGATGGAAATAGTGACGAAGACAACTTATTAGCAAGTGCATACATAGAGAGTTTGAAGATAGCAGACAAGCATAATTTAAAGACGATAGCATTTCCGTCTATTAGCACTGGAGCTTATGGTTTTCCAGTTGATAGAGCTGCAAAAATAGCACTAAGGGCTGTATCAAATTATCTTGATAAAAGTGACATAAAAGAAGTGAGATTTGTATTATTTAGTGACTACGATTATGATGTTTATTCAAAGGCGTATGATGAATTATAGATAAAGTAAAAAGCAGACCAAATATTGGCCTGCTGATAAATAAATTTTTATTATTTAACTATTTTCGTTAGGACAAGCCCTATCATTATTATTCCAACAATCAATCTGTAATAAGCAAAAGGTCTTAATGGATGGCTTTTAAGATAAGAAAGAAACTTATCAACGACTATCAGTGCGACTATAAATGACATTATAAAACCTACTGCCAATGCTTCCCACTCTAACGCAGTCATTGAAGCTATTCCTTTATGAAGGGAGACGACTGTTGCACCAAGCATAGTTGGTATTGCCAGGAAGAAAGAAAATTCAGCGGCTGCTTTTACAGATAGACCGACCATCATCCCTCCCATTATTGTGGAGGCAGATCTAGACATACCTGGGAAAAGCGACATGCACTGTGCAACACCAATCCAAAAAGATTTTTTGGTGCTTACTTTGTCCATGTCATCAATTTTATAATTAGAAAAGGCATTTTCAACAATCAACATCATTATTGCACCTATGATCAGTGCTATTGATACGGTAAATGATGAGAATAAGTGTTTGTCAATATAGTCATTCAGCAGCAACCCTAAGATTGCGGATGGTATAAAAGCGACGACAATCTTAAACCATAATCTAAATCCCCATTTGTTTGGAGCTAGATTTTTAAGAGAATCCCAAATCTTTTCTCTGTAATAATAGACGATAGCCAGAATAGCGCCAAGCTGTATGACTACTTCAAACATTGTGGCATATGCACCTTTAAAATTTAATAAGTCACCTACTATTATGAGGTGTCCTGTCGATGAAACAGGCAAAAATTCAGTTAAACCTTCTACAATACCAAGTATAAATGCTTTAACCAAAAGAATCATAAAATACCGACTCCTTACCATTAATATGTTAAACACTATTTAATTTTATATTATTATCAATTATAATTCAACACATTGTTGTATGTTCTAATCTTATTTTAATGTGATATAATAGGTGTATAAATATTTGTGAGGTGGTTTTGTGCTTTTGCCGGGATTTTTTTCATTTGTAATTGGCATCATAATAATTGCATTTATAGTCTGGCTTTTTGGAAAATCAGTTAAAATATTATTTAAGTTTGTACTAAATTCAATAATAGGTTATGTTTTTCTCTTAATTTTCAATTTTTTTGGTTCTATTTTTGGGTTAACATTGCAGATTAATCTTATAAATGCTTTTATAGCAGGCGTCTTTGGAATACCAGGTATAATTGTTTTACTTGTTTTAAAGTATATATTTAAAATCGTCATATAAACCCTATTGGGTTTATTTTTTATGTCTAATATTGTTGTTTTAATATGGAATAATAATAGTAAATATGAATGGAGGTATTAAATATGGACATAAGAAGAATAGTGCTTGATAATTTAAAAAATCGTTCAAAGGATGAAATAAAAGGCTTTATACAGGATGCTGTAGATACTAAGGAAGAAAATGCAATTCCCGGTTTAGGCATAATATTTGAAGCGGCTTGGGAAAAAATGAACGATGCGGAGAAAAACAATATGATGGATTATGTCATGAGAGGAATATCATAAAAGGGTATCTTAAGATACCCTTTATTTATAATAGCAAAACTGTAACAATATATCCGCAAATTAATCCGATGATTACAGGAAATAGATTTCTCTTTACAATTGAGTCGGGGTCAACTTTTATGATTGCTGTCACTGGTACTACGCTCCATGGGATTATTGTACCACCACCGACCCATATACAAGTGATTTCACCCAATGATGCTAGCAATGATGAATTGATATTAAGTGTGTGTGCAAAAGTTTTAGACAGTGCACCTACCAATGGCAGCCCTGAAAATCCTGAACCTGATAATCCTGTCAAAACTCCGACTAAAAGTTGCATTAAAGCTACAGTATATTTATTTAAAGGAATGTGCTTTGAAAGATATAATCCAAGGTCCATTAAATATCCTTTAGCTTCAGGACCAATTACTTGCTTGGCAGTTGTTAACTCTCCAAGAAAAAAGAAAGCACTTATAAGTATTATTGGAGCGAAAGTCCTGATGCCAGATAAAAAACCGCTTTTTAAATATTCTCTTACCTTATTCAAAAAATCTTTCTGCACTATCGATGATGCTAAAAGTATAATTACTGCAGAGCCGCCAATAAGTGCTGTTGCTGCGTTTCCTCTTATTTTTAGAACGTACATTAAAAAAGTATCGACAGCAAAAAATATAACACTGACAATAGATATAATGTAACTTTCTTTATATATTTTCTTTTTACCTACATTATTGTCAGCTTTATCGTTATTTTTTTTATTTTTAAGCTTTTTCATCGTGACAAAGTAAAAAATAATTATTGTAGCCAAAGATGTTACACCCCAAACAGGTAGACTGCTTAAAATCAACTTTGACGTGGGAATACCCAGCGTTTTAGCTGTTACAGACGGAACGCCTTGTATGAAAAAGTCTCCTGATAAGGCAGAGCCAAAGCCGAATATAGTTACTAGTGATGCAAAACTTAGTTCATCAAAACCGGACTTTAATACAGGACCGATCAAGACAGCGCCAATTAATCCTACGGCAGGTGACGGCCATAAGAAAAAAGATAAAAGCATCATCATAAAACCAATGATCCAAAACGATTTACTTGGCGTGTTCAGAAAACGCAAAAATGGCTTTGTTATAACTACATCAGCTCCGATATCATCAAGAGCCCTGGACATTGCTATTATTAGAGATATTATTAGTATTACTTGCCATAATTCTTTGCCTGATACAAATATAGCTGTATATAGTATTTCTACCGATTTTAATATATTTTTTGTCTGTGACATTGCTACAGCTAAAATGCCCAGTATGCACAGAAATATGATATCTTTGCGCAAAAGCATAAATATAAAAATAACAATAATTGAACTTAAGTACACAATATGCGTGCTAGTTATCCCAACCATTGTAACACCTCATTTTTAATTAGATTTTGCAGATTGTGATGTCTTTATACTTTTATTTTTTTACATATTTTGCATATTACTTGGAAAAATTATTATAGATGTGTTAAAATAATAATTAACGAGGAGGTAATCAAAATGAAACCAATGAAAATTAAGGATGGAGTAGTAAAACTTGGAGCTGTGCATTTTGAAAGGAGATTATTCGATTCACTTATTCCACTGCCTGCAGGGACAAGCTATAATGCATATCTTGTTGAAGGCAGTGAAAAGGTAGCATTGATAGATACTGTTGATCCAATGAAATTAGATGTATTAATGGAGCAGCTAAATGACGTTCCTAAGATTGACTATGTGGTATCAAATCACTCTGAGCAAGACCACTCGGGAAGTATTCCATTTGTCCTTGAAAAATATCCTGAGGCTAAAGTTATATGTACGCCAAAAGCGAAGACATTTTTGATGGATCTTTTACATATTCCTGAAGACAAGATAAATACAGTTGAGGACAATGAGAGAATATCACTGGGAGGCAAAACCCTTAGGTTTATTCACGCACCTTGGGTACATTGGCCTGAGACGATGTTTACATACCTTGAGGAAGATAGTATAATTTTTACATGTGATTTTCTGGGTTCACATCTAGCAACATCAGAGCTTTTTGCGGAAGATGAATGTCTTGTTTATAATTCTGCAAAAAGATATTATGCAGAAATAATGATGCCGTTTAGGAATTTCATAGAAAAGAATCTTGACAAGATCAAGAATTTAAAAATAGATTACATAGCACCTTCTCACGGACCGGTTTACAATAAGCCTCAATTTATATTTGATGCCTACAACAGCTGGGTATACGACGATCCGAAGAATATAGTCGTTATACCGTATATTACAATGCATGGCTCAGTAAAAGCCATGGTAGATTATTTGACTGCTGTGCTTTCACAAAAAGGTGTAGTAGTAAAGCCGTTTGATTTAACAGTTACAGATTTAGGAGAACTTGCTATGTCTTTAGTTGACGCTGCAACGATCGTTGTAGGGACGCCAACGGTTTTAGCTGGAGCACATCCACAAGTCATTTATGCGACATACCTTGCAAACGCCTTGAAGCCAAAAACCAAATTTTTATCAATTATTGGGTCCTACAGTTGGGGAGGAAAAGCTGTCGATCAACTGTCCAGCATGATCACAAATTTAAAAGTTGAAGTGATACCTCCAGTATTTATAAAAGGCCTGCCTAAAGAGGCAGATTTTAAACTGCTAGACGAATTAGCAGATACTATAGTTAAAAAGCATAAAGAAATGAACATTAAATAAGAGCGTTACTGCTCTTATTTAATGTTCAGAAATAATCTTTGAAAAGAGAATTTTACGATTTGACAATAAAAATCAGAAAAGATATTAACGAAGAATGGTCAACTTGAAATCTGATAGAAAGTCTTTTAAAAACTTTTTTATGATTGCAGCCATTGTAGTATTTCAAGTCATTGTTTTATTGAGAGATGCTGTTAAGGGTATACCTTGAACATGTATTATTCAATATATTCTTTAATTAGAATTTATTTTTTACAGATGGTAAAAAATTTATCAAATGATAAACTTTTTAGGGAATATCTTTATTTAAAGATGTATAGAATATCCTGTGAGGTGATTTCATGATTAATTTAAACGGACAAAATACTATAGCTCCGGGGATCATAAGTGCGTTTGCAACTTATGAAGGAGATACAGCATTGAAGAAATCACAGGACACAATGAATGTTTATGTCAATGGAGATTTCATTGGAGACAAAGTGCTTATTGCGCAGGGAGACGGCGGATTAAATGCAGTAAAAAATTATCTTTTAAACAAAGGATTTTCTGATTTTAAATATAAAGTAGATGGCAACAATATAATTATAAACGCAGGCGATGATATTTGCGATGAAATAAAAGATCATTTAAAAGTATATTTAAATATCAGGTAGGGAGCTTAGCAAGGCTCCTCTTTTTTTAAATGGGTTTTTGTTTTTTTAATAAAATTTTGGGGAATCTATTATCATGAAACTTACTTCTTGCTTTTACAAATTGTGATTTTTTTATTTTGTTTAAATCACATGCTAAAAGTAGTATAATAATAATCAAGAAAAGATATATCAATAGAAAGTGATTATTAAAAAAGGTTTTGCAAAAAACATATTTCTGTTGAGAAATATATTTTAAAAATTTTTGTTTATGAGTTATTATAGTGTATAGAAATAGTTTATGCTTAAGACATGGAATGGAAGAAGGTGGTACTATGGTAGTTATGGATGTATCCAGCATAATGGTTATATTTGGTGGCACAGGCGATCTAACACATAGGAAGTTGATGCCTGCTCTTTATAATTTGCTTTATGAAAAGAACCTTCCTGAGAATTTTTGCATAGTCTCAGTTGGCCGTCGTGACAAGACTGATGATTTGTATCGAAACGAAGTTTATGAATCAATAAAAAAGTATTCGAGAATAAAGCTGGATGAAGAACTTTGGAAAATCCTGAGAAACAAGATATACTATCAAAAGTTTGATTTTCACGATGACGATGGGTATGCGAGATTAAAGGGATTTTTAAATGAGCTTGATGAAAATTATAATACAGATGGAAATAGAATATTTTACTTAGCAGTTGCTCCGGAGTATTTTGAGCTTATTGTTGAAAAACTGAATGAACATGGGATGGTAGAAAATAATAAGTCATGGCAAAGGGTGATGATAGAGAAGCCGTTTGGAAGGGATCTTAATTCTGCAGTATACTTAAATAAGAAGATAACTGATGTATTTAGTGAGAAAAATACATATCGCATAGACCATTATCTTGGCAAAGAAATGCTCCAAAATATAATGGTGATTAGATTTGCCAATGTTTTTTTTGAACCAGTTTGGAACAACAAATACATAGACAATGTTCAGATATCGTCAAGTGAAACGGTTGGTGTTGAAAATAGAGGCGGTTATTATGAAAAGGCCGGTGCACTGAGGGATATGATACAGAACCACATGTTACAGCTTCTGACGCTGACTGCTATGGAGCCGCCTGTTGATCTTACTACTGATTCAATTCATGATGAAAAAGTAAAGGTATTAAAATCATTACAAGAATTAACGCCGGAGCTTGTTTTAAAAAATGCTGTAAGAGGTCAATACGAAGGGTACAGATACGAAGATAGAGTATCACCTGATTCTGATACGGAGACATTTGCAGCCTTAAAAGTGTTTGTCGATAACTTTAGATGGGCTGGTGTTCCTTTTTATATTAGAACAGGCAAAAAACTTCCGGTAAAATCAACAGAGATAATAATACAATTTAAGCCTTTACCTGGTATATTGTATTTTAAAGAATATGGGGAGCTTATGCCAAATTTATTAGTAATAAAGATACAGCCGGAAGAAGGAGTATTTTTGCAGTTTAATGCAAAAAAACCAGGAACATTAAATAAGTTAATACCTGTGAAGATGGACTTTTGTCAAAACTGTCAAGTAGGCATGAATTCACCTGAGGCATATGAGAGACTTATTTACGATGCCCTAAGAGGTGATTCAACACTTTTTACTAGATGGGATGAAGTTGAATATTCATGGAAGTATGTTGATAAGATAGCGGAGGTTTGGAGAAATGAAAAACCAGACTTTCCTAACTACAAACCAGGGACTTGGGGCCCTACAGATGCTGACAATTTATTGTTAAAAGATAATTTTAAATGGTGGAATATAGGAGGTTTTTACGATGAAAATTTATGATATATCAATGAATGTTAATAAAGATATGCCGGTTTATAAGAACAAGCCAGAGAAAAGACCTGAATTAACTGTGACAAGTGATTTTCCAAATGACAGTGTTCATGAGTCAAGGATAAGCATGGATATGCATACAGGTACGCATTTTGATGCACCTCTTCACATGATACAAGGGGGAGATACGATTGACCATTTTGACTTAACAAAAGCTGTTTCAAAATGTAAAGTTCTTGATCTTACCAACGTAGATGATAAGATAACCGCAGAAGATTTAAAAAATAAAGATATAGAAAGTGGTGAATTCGTCCTTTTAAAAACAAAAAATTCATACGATGACAGTTTTAATTTTAACTTTGTCTTTCTCGATTCAAGCGGTGCAGAGTATTTGAAAGAAAAGAATGTAATAGGAGTGGGAACAGATGGGCTTGGTATAGAAAGAGCACAGCCCAACCATGAGACCCATAAGACATTGCTAGCAAATGGGATAACTATAATTGAAGGATTAAGATTAAAAGATGTTGATGAAGGTGAATATACATTGATAGCTGCGCCATTAAAAATAGATGGTGCGGAAGCTGCTCCTGCCAGAGCATTGTTGCTTGAGGAAGATAAAAAATGAAGCTAAACATGTACAATGTAGGAAATTGCATAATTGGCAATTCTGAAGTCGATATAGATGATGTACATGAAATATTAAGCTTATTGATTGAAAAGTACGGAGAAGACACGATGATAGAATTTATAAAAAACCATGAAAACGGTCAAAATCTTTCAGATGCTTTTAAAAATGCTTTATCCAATAAAAATATGATCACAAAATTGAAAGTTAAGAAAATATTTTAATCTGGAGGTTAATCATGGGTAAGAAGTTGAAAGATAGAAAAGATATAGATGATAGATATAAGTGGAGACTTGAAGATATATATGAAAGCGATAAAGAGTGGAACGAAGATTTTGATAAAGCAAGAAGATTAATAGGCGAGCTGTCAAATTTTAGAGGAAAGATAAAAGACGAAAAATCACTTTTAGATGTGCTTAAGTTAAATGAGAAACTCAGCATGATAACCGAGAGGCTGTTTGTTTTCGCAAGAATGAAGAGGGATGAGGATAACAGTAACGGTAAATATCAGGCATTAGCTGACAAAGCCATGAGGCTCAATATAGAATCCTCCAGTGCTGCTTCATTCATTTTGCCTGAGATTTTATCAATGGATGAGGGGATTATTAGAGGCTGTATAGAAAACAATAAGGACTTTGAGGATTACCGGCACTTCCTTGAAGATCTTTTAAGGTATAAGCCACATACCCTTACAGAAAGAGAAGAGATGATTTTGGCGGAAAGTGCTGTTATGGCACAGGCTCCGGGAAATATATTTAAAATGTTGGATAATGCTGATATAAGATTTCCTGCGATAGAAAATGAAGATGGCGATTACGTGGAGCTAACTCATGGTAATTTTATAAAGTTTATGAGCAGCAGTGACAGAAACGTAAGGAAAAGGGCGTTTCAATCACTGTACGGTGTATATAAAAGTTTCGTTAATACATATGCATCAACGACAGATTCAAATGTAAAAAAGGATATTTTTTATTCGAAAATGAGAAATTATAAGACTTCTTTGGAAGCTTCGCTTTTTGATGACAATGTGCCTATTGATGTATATAATAATTTGATAGATGCGATTCATGAAAGAATTGATTTACTTCACAGATATGTTTCTCTTAGAAAAAGAATGTTGAATCTTGATGAGCTACACATGTACGATCTGTATGTGCCACTTGTTGAGAATTATGATAAGGAGTACGATTATGAAGAAGCCAAGGATATTGTCCTTAAAGGTTTGGAGCCATTGGGTGATGAGTACATTGATATATTAAAAGAAGGTTTTAACAATCATTGGATAGATGTTTATGAAAACAGAGGCAAGACATCTGGAGCATATTCATGGGGGACATATGGTGTACATCCGTACGTGCTACTCAATTTTCAAGGGAAGTTGGATGATGTTTTCACTATTGCGCATGAGATGGGACATTCATTGCATACTTATTATTCTGACAAAGCTCAGAAATACATTAACTCTCAGTATAAGATATTTGTTGCGGAAGTGGCCTCAACATGCAATGAAGCGATCTTGATAGACTATTTGATAAAAAATGCAAAAGATAAGAATGAAAAACTCTATTTATTAAATCACTACTTAGAGCAATTTAAAGGAACAATCTACAGGCAAGTTATGTTTGCAGAATTTGAAAAATTTACACATGAAGAAGTAGAAAAAGGGGAATCATTGACACCTGAAAAATTGTGCAAGAAATATCATGAACTTAATAAATTTTATTACGGCAATGACATAGTAATAGATGATGAGATTGATTACGAGTGGGAAAGGATACCACATTTTTACACAAGTTTTTATGTGTACAAGTACGCAACTGGATTTTCTGCAGCAACTGCTTTATCGCAGATGATTTTAAATGAAGGCGATGTAGCAGTAGAAAGGTATAAGGAATTTTTGAAAAGCGGTGGTTCTGATTACCCCCTCAATATTCTAAAAAAAGCTGGCGTCGACCTTACGACAAAGAAGCCTATCTTAGATGCTTTGGATGTATTTGAATCAATACTGGATGAAATAGATGGCTTATTAGACAGGTGATGAATTTGAGAGAATACAGCGTGTTTGATATTATGGGGCCTATAATGATAGGACCAAGCAGTTCTCATACGGCAGGTGCTGCTCGCATAGCGAAGATCGCCAGGCAAATAGCTGGAGACGATATAAAAGATGTTCAGTTTATACTTTACGATTCCTTTGCAAGTACTTACAAGGGGCACGGTACAGATAAAGCGCTTGTTGCAGGTATTTTGGGTCTTGATCCAGATGACGACAGACTGCCTCATTCTTTTGAACTTGCAAAAGAGCAGAATATATCTGTCTCATTTATAAAAAGCGATAAAGATGCACAGCATCCTAATACAGTTAGAATAATTATAAAGGATAAATCTGGTGATGTAACTGATATTTTAGGTTCATCAATAGGTGGTGGCAATGTCGTATTAAAGGAAATCAACGGGATGAATGTTGAATTTACAGGAGAATATGAGACTCTGATTACAAAGCATATTGATAAGCCGGGAATTATTGCAATGGTAACAAAAGTTCTTGCAGAATATAAGATAAATATTGCTTTTATGAGAGTATATAGACAATTAAAGGGTGACAATGCCATTATGGTAATAGAATCTGATCAAGTCATACCTGAGGATGTACGTATTAGCATAGAGAACATAAATGGCATTGAAAGAGCCATTGTTATAAACAGTATAAAAAATACATACTGAGGTGAAGAACTTGTACCAATTTAATAGTGGATTTGAATTGCTTGAGCTTACAAGAAAATACAACATGCCCATATCTGAGGTTGTGATAAACTATGAACATGAGATGACAGGCGATGACAGAGAGATAATCATTAACAAAATGAAATCAAATTTAGATGTCATGAGGAAAGCAATTGAAAAAGGTTTAAAAGATGATATAAAATCAGTAGGTGGATTTATCGGCGGTGATGCAAAGAAACTTTATGATAAGATTATCAATAATTTTACAATAAGCGGCGAGACAGTTTCAAAGGCTGTTGCATCTGCAATTGCAGTTTCTGAAGTAAATGCATCAATGGGCAAAATAGTAGCTGCACCTACTGCTGGCTCAAGTGGCGTAATACCGGGATCGCTTATAACAATCGCCAGAAAATTCGGGAAAAGTAATGATGAATTGATACGAGCGTTATTTACATCATCAGGCATTGGAATAATAATTGCCAAGAATTCCACTTTGTCAGGTGCAGAAGGCGGTTGCCAAGCAGAGGTTGGTTCGGCATCTGCAATGGCAGC
>JAAROH010007993.1_pt1 | contig 19299 bp, 18 predicted proteins | sample 7248631 | NCBI WGS metagenome assembly JAAROH01 (sample SAMN09772309, study PRJNA484901) | compost metagenome | isolation source: Vermicomposting unit | place: India
CCAACTACCATCGGCGCTGGAGGGCTTAACTTCCGTGTTCGGGATGGGAACGGGTATTTCCCCTCCGCTATCACCACTAGGCGACCAATTGGACAAGTCATATTATAGCCAAATTGTTGCGTTTGTCAATACAATCTTTATTTTTGAACGCAATGGTTGTCATTTCAGCATGCTATCATAATATAGCACACCAAAAACGGTTTGTCAACGGTGATTTTTTATCTTCGTTCATAAAGACGACTTTTATTCTATACGCTTCTTGTTTTAAAGTTAATAGCCAATCGTCCCCTGTCGAGGAAAGAAACAGGGGACGATCGCTGTCATTTATGGCGCATCTGTGGGAAGAGCAGCACGTCACGAATGGACGGCGAGTTGGTCAAGAGCATCACCAAGCGATCCACGCCGATGCCAAGCCCGCCTGTTGGTGGCATGCCGTATTCGAGCGCTTCAAGGAAGTCTTCGTCCATTTCATGCGCTTCATCGTTTCCTTGTTCGCGCTCTTTTAGCTGCGCCTCGAAGCGTTGACGCTGATCGATCGGGTCGTTCAGTTCGGTAAAGGCATTGGCATGTTCGCGCCCGACGATAAACAGCTCAAATCGGTCGGTAAAACGCGGGTCGTCCGGATTTTTCTTGGCCAATGGCGAAATTTCAACCGGATGGCCGTAAATAAACGTCGGCTGGATGAGATGGGACTCGACTTTTTGTTCAAAAAACTCGTTGACAATATGGCCAAAGGTCATGTGGGGAGCGACTTCCACGCCATGTTCTTTCGCCAGCTCCCGCGCCTCTTCGTCGCTCATCTGTCGCCAGAAATCAACGCCAACATATTCCTTGATGGCGTCAACCATATGGAGGCGCCGCCATTCGGGCGTTAAGTCAACGGTATGTTCGCCGTATTGAATTTTCGTCGTTCCGAGCACTTCATTGGCGATGTGGGCGATCAAATTTTCGGTCAGTTTCATGATGTCGCGGAAATCGGCGTACGCCTCGTACAATTCGAGCATCGTAAACTCCGGATTATGACGGGTGGAAATGCCCTCGTTCCGGAAAACGCGGCCGATCTCGTACACTTTTTCCAAACCGCCGACGATGAGCCGTTTTAAATGGAGCTCGATGGCGATTCGCATATAAAGCGTCATATCCAATGCGTTATGATGCGTAATAAACGGACGCGCCGCAGCGCCTCCAGCCACCGCATGCATCATCGGCGTTTCAACTTCCAAATAGCCATGGCTGTCAAGATACCGCCGCATCGATTGGATGATCAAACTGCGAGTAATAAACGTCTTCTTGCTTTCCGGATTCATAATTAAATCGAGATAACGCTGGCGGTAGCGCTGCTCAATGTCCTTAAGGCCGTGGTACTTCTCAGGCAGCGGGCGCAACGACTTGGTCAAAAATTCGTACGACGACACCTTAATGGAAAGTTCGCCGACTTTCGTTTTGAACACCGTGCCACGCACGCCAACGATATCGCCAAGGTCGGAGATTTTAAACAGTTCGTACTGTTGTTCGCCGACATCGTCTTGGCGGACATAAATTTGGATTTGCCCTGTAACGTCTTGGATGTGGGCAAATCCCGCTTTGCCTTTGCCGCGCTTAGTCATGATGCGACCGGCGATAGCGACTTCGATCGGGTTTTCTTCTAGCTGCTCTTTTGACCATTCACCGTATAGTTCAAATAGCTCTTGTGCCTTGTGCGTGCGCTCGAACCGTCTGCCAAATGGGTCGACGCCCAATTCTTCGATTTTTTTCAGCTTTTCCCTGCGGACGAGTAGTTGGTCGTTCAATTCTTCGTGGCTCATAGCTCATTCACTCCATTTAGCGATTTTTTACGAAAAATACTGCCAGCGCCCGCTGGCAGTTCTCCGCTGCATGAACATCGTCCTTGTTGGACCATGTCATCTTCTATGGTCATGCATAGAAGACGGGGGCTTCTCCGATCATCCCATCTTATGCCGGAAAATGGGCTGAGCGATCCCCGTGCGCCCCACGGTTCGATCACCGCCTTCGGTTGCGTCTTGACACATTCCCCACTCTCCCTTTGCTTCGGAGCAGGAACCGTCTTGCAAAGCGATGCTAAACAGCTTCGGCGTTCGCCGCTGCTTGGACTTCCGCTTCTTCCGCTACTTGAAGCAGCAGCGCGGCCAGTTCGTCCCGCGTTTCGCATTCGTTGATGGCATTGCGGATTTTCGCTGCACCGCGAATGCCCTTTAAATACCAAGCAGCGTGTTTACGCATTTCTTTCACTGCGATATATTCGCCTTTTAAGGCAATCAATCGATCCAAATGCAACAGGCAAACATTGATTTTTTCCCGCGGCGTTGGTTCGGGGATGAGTTCCCCCGTTTCTAAATAGCGGACCGTGCGGTAGATCATCCACGGATTGCCGAGCGCCGCCCGCCCGATCATGACACCGTCGACTCCTGTCTCTTCCAGCATCCGTTTGGCATCTTGCGGCGTTTTGACATCGCCGTTGCCGATGACAGGGATGTTGACCGCTTCTTTCACTCGCTTGATGATGTTCCAATCCGCTTTTCCTTCATACATTTGCACCCTTGTCCGTCCGTGGACAGCGACAGCTTTGCCGCCGGCGCGCTCGACGGCTTGAGCGTTTTCGATGGCGTAAATGTGCTGTTCATCCCAACCGATCCGCATTTTCACCGTGACCGGTTTTTCCACAACATCGACGATCGCGGCAACGACATCATAGATTTTATTCGGATCAAGCAGCCATTTCGCTCCAGCGTCACAATTTGTAATTTTCGGCACTGGGCAGCCCATGTTAATGTCGATGATATCGGCATTCGTATTTTTATCGACAAATTTCGCCGCTTTGACGAGCGTTTCTTTCTCACCGCCGAAAATTTGCAAACTGATCGGCTTTTCCCGCTCATCGATGTACAACATATTCAACGTTTTTTCATTGTTGTATACGATTCCTTTGTCGCTGACCATCTCAGCGCATACGAGCCCGGCGCCGAATTCTTTGACGGTCAGGCGGAACGCCGAGTTGCACACGCCTGCCATCGGAGCGAGCACGACACGGTTTTTGATTTCGACGTCACCGATGCGAAACATCGAAAACGCCTCCTTTCTACTTGTTTGATTCGAACGTTGGCGGAGACAGCTCCTCCACTGACACATTCAACCGTTCGGCGATTTGCCCGATGAGCGCATCGGATGGCATCCGATTACCACGCTCAATTTCACCAAGGATGGATACTGAAATGCCAAGCTCCTTAGCCAACTTTTCTTGTGTATATCCTTTCAGCTTTCGAAAAGCGCGAATACGTCTTCCCCATCTTTCTGCTTCCATAGGCGAACTCCTTTTTTGTCCGGCAGCCGGTCAATGATGTCGGTTAGCGGTTCAGAAAGGGTTGGTATGGTCACAAACGCATTGACTTCCAACAATGGAATGAGCACAAACGCCCGCTCCATCATGCGCGGATGCGGGATCGTCAGTTGCTCTGTCTCAATATTTTCATGATTATACAGCAAAATGTCAAGGTCTAACGTTCGCGGCCCCCAACGAACTTCCCTTTTTCTCCCCAATTTTTGTTCGATTTCTTGGGTCACGTCAAGCAAGGCAAACGGTGATAGCGTTGTCGCCACCTCGATCACCATGTTTAAAAACTTGCCTTGATTGACGTAGCCAACCGGGTCGGTTTCATAAATGGATGAACTGGATGTTACAGCAATTTCCTTATGATCATTCAGCGCTTCAATCGCCGAACGCAAATATGACAAACGGTCTCCGAGATTGGAACCTAACGCAATGTACGCGATCGTTTCCATTCAACGCCCCCTGCTCATCTCGACCGCGACGTGCTGATAATGGCCGCGGATCGGCGGATTCGGTTTGATCACTTTCACCGTGCAGCGCTGGATACGGGGAAACGCTGCAAGCAAGTCGGCGGCGATCGCTTCGGCGACCGCCTCGATCAAAGCAAACGTCCGTTCTTCCACGATCACCCGGCAGCGCTCGTACACATCAGCGTAGTTGATGGTATGCTCAAGACGGTCGCTCCGCCCAGCGGGCTGCAAATCGAGCTCCAGCGTCACATCGACCAAAAACCGCTGGCCGAGGATGTTTTCTTCGCGAAGCACCCCGTGGTAACCGTAAAATTCCATGCCGTGAACGTAAATTTTATCGATGGCCGCTCTCTCCCTTCCCGAGCATAGCATCCATCATTTTCGCCATGCGAGCGATCGGCAATACATCGTGGACGCGGACGATATGCACGCCTTTGACGATGCCGAGGCAAACGGTCGCGCCCGTCCCTTCCATCCGTTCCTCAACTGGAACATTGAGCACATGGCCGATAAACCGTTTGCGCGACGTACCGAGCAACAGCGGATAGCCAAGAGCAGCAAATTCGTCAAGACGGCGCATCACTTCCAAGTTATGCTCGACCGTCTTGGCGAAGCCGATGCCTGGATCTAAAATGATGTTTTCCTCTTTCACACCGGCTCCTTTGGCAATGCGAATGCTTTCCTGCAAATCAGCGATCATGTCGGAAATCAACTCGCGATACGCCATATCGCGGCGGTTGTGCATTAAAATAATCGGCACGCCGTACGTGGCGGCGACGCGGGCCATATCGGGATCGGCTTTTGCTCCCCAAACGTCGTTGATCATGTGCGCTCCAGCTTCAATCGCTTGCCGGGCGACCTCGGCTTTGTAAGTGTCAATGGAAATGGGTACGTTCACTGCCTTGGCGATCGCTTTGACCGCCGGGATGACTCGGCGCAGCTCTTCATCGAGCGGCACTCGATCTGCCCCCGGACGAGTTGATTCCCCGCCGATGTCAATGATGTCTGCTCCTTCCGCTACAAGCCGCTTCGCGTGCTTGACCGCGTTTTCGATGTCGTAAAACCGGCCGCCGTCGGAAAACGAATCGGGTGTAACGTTGACAATGCCCATGATCAACGTTTTTTTGCTTAAGTCAAATTCATGCCCGCGGCATTGAAGCCGAAGAGGGCGCATCGATGTTGTCATCAGTCGTTCATCCTTTCCGCCAATTCATTCCTCGTCCATAACTGATGGGCCAAGCGCCGGTAATGATGCTGCAGCGTCTGAACGACCGGGCCGTTTTTTCCTTGGTAGACGCAACGGCCAATGCGGAAAAGGGGGACAATTTCCTGCACCGAGTTGGTGATAAACGCTTCATCCGCCTGCAACAAATGGGAGAGCGGATAGGCCCCTTCTTCGACGGGAATGCCCAACTGTCTGAGCAATGCGATGACGAATTGTCTTGTGATGCCGTTCAATATGCCGACAGCCGGCGCCGGCGTGTAGACAACGCCGTCTTTCACCCAAAAAAGATTGGAAACGATCCCCTCCGCTACCGCCCCTTCTGAATTCAAAAAAATTCCTTCCGCATCCGGTCGATGTCCGAGCTCCCATTTCCCAATCATATTGTTTAAATAATGGTGCGACTTTAGTCGCTCCTTTCCTTCCGGGCTGTTCCGCCTTGTCGCGAGCACCACCCCTTCTTTTCCTTCCGAGGGGGCAGGCGGCGGCAGCGGCTTCATATAGACAATCACGGTCGGACTTCGGTACTTTTCGATCGGCAAGCCGAGATCGCCGACCCCGGCCGATACATTGAAGCGCACATACGCGTCGCACAAGCCGTTGGCCCCAAGCAACTGTTCGATGATCGCCACCGCTTCGGCGCGGCCGAACTGCCTTTCGATGTGAAGCTCAGACAGCCCTTTGTTCAATCGGGCCAAATGATCGTCAAGCAAAAACGGGTGGCCGCGATACGTGCGGAACGTTTCAAATAAGCCGAGCCCATATAAAAACCCGTGATCGAACGCTGACAGCCGAGCCTCCTCGCGCGGAACGACCGCCCCGTTCATATACACGTACATGACCGTCACGCCTTTTTATATGTGTCGATAAAATTTTTCAATAGCTGCATCCCATGGCTCGTCATAATCGATTCCGGGTGAAACTGCACGCCTTCCACCGGCAGCGTTTGATGGCGAATGGCCATCACTTCCTCCTCTTCCGTCCAAGCCGACACGACGAAACAGTCCGGAAGCGTCTCTTTCTCGACGATCAGGGAATGGTAGCGCGTGGCCGTAAACGGGTTCGGCACGCCGCGGAAAATCGTCTCCCCATCATGGTAGACGGACGATGTTTTCCCATGCATCAACCTTGGCGCGCGGACGACGCGGCCGCCGAATGCTTGGGCGATGGCTTGATGGCCAAGGCAGACGCCGAAAATCGGAATTTGACCGGCAAAGCGATCAATGACTTCTAGGCTGACCCCTGCCTCATTCGGTGTGCAAGGACCGGGGGAAATCATGATAAAATCGGGGCGGAGCCGTTCGATTTCAGCCACCGTAATTTCATCATTCCGTTTGACAATCAGCTCTTCGCCCAACACGCCCAAATATTGCACCAAATTGTACGTAAACGAATCGTAATTATCAATCATGACGATCATCAATTCTCACCTCGTGCTCAAAAATAATGCCTCTGCTTCGCTCAGCTCTTTCGCTTTCCAAAGGGCAGCCGCTTTCTTTACACATTCCTTGTACTCATGCTCCGGGTTGGAGTCGATGACGATACCCGCCCCTGCCTGGACATGCGCCAATCCGTCTTTGACGACCATCGTGCGAATGGCAATGTTGAGCTCCATGTTTCCTTGAAAATCGATCCAACCGATCGAACCCGTATACAAGCCGCGGCGAACCGGCTCCAGCTCTTCAATAATTTCCATTGTTCGCACTTTTGGGGCGCCGGTGATCGTCCCGCCGGGGAACATGGCGCGAATGACGGAAAACGCATCGTGCTCCGGCGCCATCGTACCGGATACGTGAGAAACGATATGCATCACGTGAGAATACTTTTCGATAGTCATCCATTCGTCCACCCGAACCGTCCCGTAGGCACAGACGCGCCCAAGGTCGTTCCGTTCGAGATCAACAAGCATGGCGTGCTCGGCCCGCTCTTTTTCACTCGCCAGCAACTTGCGGGCGATTTGTTCATCCTCTGCCGCCGTCCGACCGCGCGAACGGGTGCCGGCAATCGGCCGCGTCTCAAGGCGCCATCCCCGCTTGCGAACGAGCAACTCCGGCGAGCCGCTGACCACTTGAAACTCCGGGGTGTGCAAATACGCCATATAAGGGGATGGGTTTAGAGCCCGCAACTGTTTGTAGACGGCAAATGGGTGTGTCAACAGCGGCTGCGACTGGCGCACCGATAGGTTGACTTGAAACACGTCGCCCGCCGCAATATAGCGCTGCACGCGGCGAACCGCCTCCATAAACCGCTCTTTTGTCATTGACATAGGTGGCGTCGCTCTCGAGGCGGCAAACGGCCAAACAGGGGATTCCGTCCGGTCCTCAAGCCACATCCGCGCCTGCTCCTCAAGCCGCTGCTTGGCATCGTCTTCCTCCCCTTCATTCGCATAGGCAAGCAAATGAAGCTGTTCCGTTTGGTGGTCATAAATCGCTACGTCATCAAAGAGAAAAAAATACAAAAACGGCAGTCGCAAATCATCTTGCGCGAGCACCGGGAGCCGTTCTAAATAACGAACGGCATCATAGCTAACGAAACCGATCAGCCCGCCTTGGCAAGGCAGCGAGTCGCCTGCATCCGACACGGCGAACGAGCGAAACCATTGCCGGAGCCTTTCAAACGGCGAGCCGTCGAGCACCGTTTCACCCTCGCGCTGCTTGATGAAGAGCCGCCGCTCATCAGCGCGGATCACTCCGATCGGGTCAAGGCCGATCACGCTATACCTTCCCCCTTGACCGCTCTCAAGCAACACATGATGAGGCCGGCTATAGGCCAGCCGTTCGTACTGGCGGAACCAATCCCGCCCGCGATAGTCGATCGTTCGTTTCAGTCGCCTGCGCCGCTGTTCCATCTTCGTCAACTCCTTACGATGTCCGCTACTTTTATTGTACAATGATTGTCCGCCTCGGTCATCATCCTGGTAAAAAAATTCGACAGGGCTTCCCCTGCCGAAAAAGCTGCTTAGTTTTCAAATTGATAAAGAGGCGTGCTCAGATAACGTTCGCCGTTGCTCGGGATGATGGCGAGCACTTTTTTCCCTTTGCCGAGCTCTTTCGCCACTTTCAATGCCGCATGAATCGCGGCGCCAGACGAAATGCCGCCGAGAATGCCTTCCTCGCGAGCCGCGCGGCGGGCCGCCGCAAACGCTTCTTCCGTAGTCACCGTGATCACTTCGTCGTAAATGCTTGTATCTAAAATATCCGGAATAAAGCCGGCTCCAATTCCTTGGATTTTATGCGGACCCGGTTTGCCGCCAGACAACACCGGCGAATCGGCCGGTTCAACGGCGTAAATTTGAATGTTCGGATACGCCTCGCGCAATACTTTTCCAGCACCTGTAATCGTTCCGCCCGTGCCGATGCCGGCGACAAACGCATCAAGCTGGTCGCCCATTTGCTCCACGATCTCTTTGCCGGTCGTCAAGCGATGAATTTCCGGGTTCGCTTCGTTTTTAAATTGCTGCGGCATAAAGTAGCCGTGCTCGCGGACGAGCTCTTCCGCCTTGGCGATGGCGCCGCGCATCCCTTGTGCGCCCGGTGTGAGCACAAGCTCGGCCCCATACGCCCGCAACAGGTTGCGGCGCTCCAAGCTCATCGTATCCGGCATGACCAAGACCGCCTTATACCCTTTCGCCGCCGCGACCATCGCCAAACCGATCCCAGTGTTGCCGCTTGTCGGCTCAACGATCGTGTCACCCGGCTTCAGCTTGCCTGCTTTTTCCGCCGCTTCAATCATCGCCAGCGCAATACGGTCTTTGACGCTGCTGCCCGGGTTCATAAATTCCAGCTTCAAGTACACGTCGGCGCTGTCTTCATCGACGATGCGGTTCAATTTCACGGCCGGCGTATCGCCGATCAATTCGGTGATCGAGTTGACTGTGCGTGCCATGATTCCACCCCTAATCCCGATTAATTTTATCGAATTTGTTTACAATGTATCAGTTATTGGCGTAATTGTCAATCATTTTAATGTTTTCATCCTTTTTTGGCGAGTTGCTTGAGCTGCTCCAGTTCCTCTTTGGTAAAATGATATGCTTCGTTGCAAAAATGGCATGAAGCCTCGGCCTTGCCTTCTTTGTCAATGATGTCTTGGATTTCATCAGCCCCTAGGCTGATCAAGGCGTCCGCAATCCGCTCGCGCGAACAGCGGCAAGCGAAAGACACCGGCATCGTTTCGAGCACCCGCACGCCGCCGTCGCCGAGCAGCTGGTCGAGCATCTGCTCCGGGCTGAGCCCGCTTTCAATCATGCGCGATACGGGCGGAATTTGTTTCAATCGCTCTTCAATGCGGGTGATCGTACGCTCGTCCGTTCCGGGCATTAACTGGATGATAAAACCCCCCGCCGCCCGAATCGTATGGTCGGGATTGACGAGCACTCCTACACCGACCGATGACGGAATTTGCTCGGACGAAGCAAAATAATACGTAAAATCATCACCGAGCTCCCCGGAGACAAGCGGCACTTGTCCGGTGAAAAAGTCGCGCAGGCCTAAATCTTTCACGACCGTCAACATCCCGTTTTTGCCAACCGCCCGCGCCACATCGAGCTTCCCATGCTCATTCAGTTCAAAATGGACATGCGGGTTTGTCACATAGCCACGCACTTCCCCTTTGGCGTTGCTGTCGACCAAAATGACGCCGATCGGGCCGCCGCCGTCAATTTTTATCGTCAACGTTTCCTCGCCTTTCAGCATCGCCCCCATCATGACGCCGGCGGTCAACGCCCGGCCGAGGGCCGCTGAGGCGGTCGGCCACGTTTGATGGCGGCGTTGCGCTTCGGCAACCGTCTCCGTTGTCCTTGCCGCATACGCCCTCACTTGTCCATCATAAGCAAGCGCTTTCACTAAATAATCGTTCATCTCCATCAAGCCTTTCATCCTTTTTTCTCTATATTTTTCTCATACAACAATTTCAGTCCTGTCAGCGTTAAAAACGGATCTACGACATCAATGACGTCCGACTCGCTGGCAATGAGCGGAGCGAGACCACCGGTCGCAATCACCTTTGGCGGAACTTTGCTTTTGGCTTTCATTCGGGAAACGATCCCTTCCACCTGCCCAACGTAACCGTACACGATGCCCGCCTGCATGGCGCTGACTGTATTTTTGCCAACGATATCGTCCGGACGGGCGATTTCAATACGCGGCAACTTCGCCGCCCGCGCGAACAGCGCTTCGGTTGAGATCATAATTCCCGGGGCAATGGCCCCTCCCATATATTGTTTATGTTCATTAATGTAACAATACGTCGTCGCTGTGCCAAAATCAACGATGATGAGCGGACTGCCGTACAGGTGGATGCCGGCGACCGCATTGACGATTCGGTCAGCTCCGACTTCGCGTGGGTTTTCGTATTTGATGTCAAGCCCGGTTTTAATGCCGGGACCAACAATCAGCGGCTTAATATGAAAATATTTTACGCACATCCGCTCAAGAGCGAACATGATCGGCGGCACCACCGATGAGATGATGATGCCATGAATGTCGGAAAACTGAAGACCGACATGGTTGAAAAGCGACTTGATCGTCATGCCGTACTCGTCTTCCGTCTTCGCCCGGTTCGTCTCAATGCGCCAATGGTGCCTCAGTTCATCGCCGTCGTAAACTCCTAACACCGTGTTTGTATTGCCGACATCCAAGACAAAAATCATCGCTTCATTCCTCACTTTTCACAAATAAAATTCCCCTTTCTATCATATCATAATTGCCGCCAAAAAGCCGGCTCTCTTCCCGGCGCAGCGGCAAAAAAAGAGATGCCTCCAAAACAGAGACATCCGCTCTCATTCGTCTTTCTTTTGAATGTTGATTTTGACATCCACGGTCTCATCGCGCCCTTTGCGATCTGGCGGCAACGTGCCGTGTTCAAACAAATGCTTGATTTGTTCGGCATCGAGCGTCTCGACTTCCAACAAGGTATTGGCGATCAAATCCAATTTATCCCGGTACTCGGTCAAAATTTGTTTCGCTTTGTCGTAGCATTCCTTGATGATGCGTTGAATCTCTAGGTCAATTTCATACGCGATCTTGTCGCTGTAGTTTTGTTCGTTATGCAAATCGCGGCCTAAAAACACTTGCCCGCTCGGTTGGCCAAATTGAAGCGGTCCGAGTTTTTCGCTCATGCCAAACTCCGTCACCATGCGGCGCGCGATGTTCGTCGCCCGTTGGAAATCGTTGTGGGCTCCGGTGCTTACTTCGTTGAACACAATTTCCTCGGCAACGCGCCCGCCGAGCAACCCGGTGATCTTATCCATGAGTTCGGCTTTCGTCATAAAGTAGCGGTCTTCTTTCGGCAACATGACCGCATAGCCGCCGGCTTGGCCGCGCGGAACGATCGTCACTTTGTGCACCATTTCCGCATCGGCGAGCACCATGCCGATCACCGTATGGCCGGCCTCGTGAAACGCGACGATGCGCCGTTCTTTTTCGGAAATGACGCGGCTTTTCTTCGCCGGTCCGGCAATTACCCGGTCCGTCGCCTCATCGATATCGCTCATATCGATTTTCTTTTTGTTGCGGCGCGCAGCTACAAGCGCCGCTTCATTGAGCAGATTTTCCAAATCGGCGCCGGAAAATCCCGGTGTCCGCATGGCGATCGTCTTCAAGTCAACCGATTCATCGAGCGGCTTGTTGCGGGCATGCACGCGCAACACCGCTTCGCGCCCTTTGACATCCGGCCGGTCGACAGTGATTTGCCGGTCGAAACGGCCCGGACGCAACAGCGCTGGGTCCAAAATGTCCGGTCGGTTCGTCGCCGCGATAATAATGATCCCTTCGTTGCCGTTAAAGCCGTCCATTTCAACAAGCAGTTGGTTGAGCGTCTGCTCGCGCTCGTCATGGCCGCCGCCAAGACCGGCGCCACGCTGGCGGCCCACGGCGTCAATTTCATCAATGAAGATGATGCACGGCGCATTTTTTTTCGCCGTTTCAAATAAGTCGCGCACGCGCGAGGCGCCGACCCCGACGAACATTTCTACAAAGTCCGACCCGCTGATCGAGAAAAACGGCACGCCCGCCTCCCCTGCGACCGCGCGCGCCAGCAGCGTTTTCCCTGTCCCCGGCGGTCCAACAAGCAGCACTCCTTTTGGAATGCGGGCGCCGAGCTCCGCAAATTTGCGCGGGTCTTTCAAAAACTCAACGATTTCGACGAGTTCCTCTTTTTCCTCGTCCGCCCCAGCCACATCACGGAAACGGACTTTCCGCTTGTCATCCGTATACAGCCGCGCCCGGCTTTTGCCGAAATTCATCACCCGGCTGCCACCGCCTTGCGCTTGATTCAGCAAGAAGAAAAACAAAATAAACATGATGACAAACGGGAGGATGGAGGTAAAGAACGTCACCCATCCGCTCGTTTCATCCGCCGGCACCACTTCCACCCGCGTTCGCGCCGCCGCAGCGTCAATGCGGTCAAGCACTTTATCGCTATTCACGACATAGGTGGAAAAATACTGCCCCTCATTATATGTTCTCAATCGACCTTTAATTTCATATACGCCGCGCTCCGGCTTAATGGAAAACGATTCGACATCCCCGTTTTCCAGATGAGTGATAAACCTATCGTACGTCATCGGCTCCGTCCGCTGATTCGTTCCGTTAAAAAAGCTGACAACGCCGATCACGACGAGGAAAATCAGCAAATAAAAGATGGTGTTGCGCAAAATGCGGTTCATTGCTTGCCTCCTCCCATATGAAACACACTATACTCAATACTATCATAGAAATTTGCTGAAATACAAACAATTCGGCCGGCGCGCAACAACGGTTCTACTTCTGGTACACTTCCGGCTTCAAGACGCCGATAAACGGGAGGTTGCGGTATTTTTCCGCGTAATCGAGCCCATAGCCGACGACGAATTCATCCGGGACGGTAAATCCGATGTAATCGGCTTGAATGTTCGCCTTCCGCCCAGACGGCTTGTCAAGAAGCGTGACGATTTTGATCGAATTCGCCTTCCGGTAGCGGAACAAATCGACGAGATAGCTGAGCGTCAGCCCGCTGTCAATAATGTCTTCAATGATTAAAATGTCGCGCCCTTCCACTGACGTGTTCAAGTCTTTGACGATTTTCACTTCGCCGGATGAAACCGTCGCATGGCCGTAACTTGACACATCCATAAAATCCATTTCCAAATATGTATCGATATGCTTAAGCAAATCGGCCATAAATGGCATCGCTCCTTTGAGGACGCCGACAGCGAGCGGAAAACGGCCTTCATATTCTTCGGTCAACAGACGGCCAAGTTCCTTGACTTTTGCCTGAATTTCCTCTTCCGTAATCAACACTTCTTGGATATCGTCTTTCATCCCCATCTTTTTTCCTCCTAGCTGTTCATCGCCTGATAGTGCAACAAAATATATGGGCCTTTCCCTTGGTTTTTCGCTTCAAAAGCCGACTTTTTCAGGCCGGGCACCCAAAGGACGCGGCCGTCGGCATCTTCCACCACCGGCCAGCAATCCCTCTCCATCCGCGGAACTTTCGCTTCAATGAAAATTTCCTTCAGCTTTTTCGTCCCTCCCGTTCCTTTCAGCACCATGCGGTCGCCGTGACGGCGCGTCCGCACGTAAAGCGGCAACGCGATGGAAGCGGGATCGATGATGAACACGTCTTTGCCCGCCTGCTTTCCCGGATAGTGTTCCCGAAATTCACTGACAATTGCGCGCCCGTTTGGGAGAGGCAATCGCGCCGGAACGGGCAGCTCGAACCGATACCCTTTTCCGCACGGTTTTTGGCCGAAGGTGAACAAGCAGCGGTCATACGAACGAACCGCTTGCAGCCCTTGCGGCAAATCAAGCGTCCCGGAAGGTTGGCCGCTTTCACAAAGCATCAGTATATGATGGATATGTACAGATGTCAACGCTGGCGGAACGCCGCCATAAAGACGAAGTAGCAGCTCTTGCAGCGCCCGGCGTTGCAGCGGTCGGGGCAGCGCCAAAAACGGGCCGATGCGAAGCACGACATCGCCAAGCTCGTTTTCCATTACTTTATTCAGCGCCTCTGACGCCAATTCCTCTAAAAACCGTTCATCTTCCGCCATCATCTCGCTATATTGCTGAAAGCGTTCGTGCAGGCGCGGATTTTCCTGCCGCAGCAGCGGGATAATATGATGACGGAACCGATTGCGCGTATAGTCGTCCTTTTCATTGCTCGGATCGCGCCGCGGGGCCAATCCTTCTTTGGCGCAATAGTCTTCGATTTCGGCGCGGCTGACGGCCAAAAGCGGGCGGATGAGATCGCCTCCTTGAAACGGCCGCTTCACCGGTATACCGGCGTACCCTTTGCTCGTGCTGCCGCGGACGAGCCGCATCAAAATCGTTTCGACTTGATCATCGCCATGATGGCCTAACGCGAGGTACTGAGCCCGATGTTTTTCCATCATTTTGGCAAAAAAATCGTAACGGCAGCGGCGCGCCGCTTCTTGGGCGCCCATGCCCATGCGCCGCTGAAACGCTCGAACATCGATTTGCGCCGCCTCACATACAATACGATGCTGGGCACAAAAATGTTTCACAAACTCCATGTCTTCTTCTGATTCCCGGCCGCGAAACATATGGTCGACATGGGCAGCGACAAGCCGCAGCTTCCGCTCGCCGCGAAGCGAAAGCAAAACATGCAGCAACGCGAGCGAATCAGGCCCCCCGGAGACGCCGACAATGACCGTCGTTCCTTCGGCAAGCAGCCGATGCTTGTCGATAAACGCACGCACTTTTTCGATCATCGATAAAACCCTTCTTCACCCTTTTAGCTTCATCGTAACACGTTCATCTTATTTTCTCAAAACTTCCGTTTGCTGATCGTTACATTGACAGCTGCCGATAAATATAAAAACCATAGAGGCCAAGCAATAAGGCGGCAATCAGGACGGTCTCCACTACCCCTCTCGCTTTGCGGCGCCTATTCGTTCGCCGGCTCGGTCGGCGGCTCGGCGCTGTCTGGCGACGAACGTTGTGGGTGGTTGGCCGATGCGCGGAAGCGGCCAATAAGTCGCGGCGCATCTCGGCCGCCTTTGCATATCGGCCGTCAAGCGCCTTTTGCAGCACTTCCTTATAGCGTGAAAGAAAACGGTCCGCTTCAATGAGGGCAAAAAGCTGCGCCCGTCCGTTCCCCTTTTTTTCTATCGGACCTAGGGAACAAGAAACGATCATCACCATGGCGGCGGCAAACAAGTCGTACGACGGTTCGGCTTTGCGCGATCCAAGCCCCCAGTAGCCGCGGTCGTACAATTCGGTGAACTCTTTGACCGCCCTGCCCTGCAGCGTCGTTCCTCCTACGTCCAACAGCCGAACCGAAGGCGGAGGGCCGGTGACCATTACATTGTCCGGCTTTAAATCACCAAACACCCAGCCTTCTTCATGCAGCCGCTCGAGCACCGACAACAGCTGCACGAGCAGCACGGGCGCCCACTCTTTTCCGTGGCGGCGAACAAAAACCGCGAACGGCTCTCCTTCAATATACTCCATGACGTAAAACGGAATCGTGCCTCGGGCGAATGGGCTCGGCCAGTCATCGGCTTCCAGCAAAGAAGGCCCGAGGGCGGCTCCCTGGACCTTGGAAAAGCGGCGCAATATATTCATTTCCGACGCCAATGACGCGTAATCATCGCTCAATTTGACAGCGACCCGATTCCGCCCGTTCTCCGCCAAATAGACGACGCCGTTGGCCCCGCTGCCAAGCCGCCGCAGCAGCCGATACGAATGGCCGTGCCATTTGCCGGTGATGATCGTACCCGGCGGCAAGCTACAAAGATGACTCTTCCACGTATGGCTCATCGCCATGGCCGATCCAGCTCCTTAGCGACCGTTTTCGCTCAAAATAGGCGATCGCTTCGCGCAGCGCCGGCCCGGTCGGCGTCAGTCCGCCCGATGCCAGCTTCGGAAAAATCGCCGATAACTCCTCCATTCTCGGCGTCCAGTCGACCAGTTTTTCCACATGCGATCGTTTTCCCGGGAAAATCAAGACCGAAAACCGATTGGCGCCCATGCGCGCGTTTAAACTGAGCGACAAATCGACGAGCGCCTCCTTGACGGTCGGCAGTTTCGTTTTCATGCTTCCGCTTGTGTCAATTAAAATCAGCACCTCAAGCGCGACCGTTTCCCCGAGCTCATCGACGACTTCCATCACTTGGCCGCGCTTGTCCGGCGGCAAATCCTCGAGCGAAGCGTCCGAGCCTAAAATTTGCTTCAGCTCGCGATTGACGAGCCCTTGCAGCGTCTGGGTCATCGCTTGGCGCGTCACCATTTGCACCGTCTGCGACAGCTGCTTCGCATATACAATTTGACTCATGCCGCCGCCGGCGGCCGCGATCGCCTCGATTTCCCGGCGGCCGTTTTCATCGATGGTATCTTGATCCAACACGCCAATCACGTTCACGGTAATCCCTTGCTCGCGGGCGAGCGCCGCCATGGCGGCCGGGTCCTCGCCATGATTGGAACAACCATCGGTAATGAGCAAAATTTGCCGCAATGTTCCTGTTCGCACGTTCGTTCCCCCTCCTTGACGAATGTATTACCATCATCGCCGCGGGGAACGGTTTTTATACCCCGACTACTGCGCCTTTTTCATGTACATATAAGCGGGAATGGTCGCCCATTTCGGAGTGTTGTGCCGGACTTTGGCAACGACGACCGTCATGTCATCTTCAATTTCCCCGCCGCATTGCCGGATCACTTCCTCCATAATCACATCGGCCACTTCCTGCGGATCGTTCGTTTTCAATTCTTGAATTTTCCGCTTCATCCATAGATCGTGATTTTCCACGTTGATCGGCCCTTCGAACACGCCGTCGCTCATCATAATGAGCAAATCGCCGGATTTCAGCTGCTCGGTGACCACGTCAAACTCCACTTCTTTAATAATCCCCATCGGCAAATTGCTCGCTTCCACCTTCATCACGTTGTTGCCGCGCTTAATGAAGCTTGGTGTCGAACCGATTTTCAAAAACTTGGTCGTTGCGTCTTGCAAGTCGATGATCGCCAAATCGAGCGTCGCATACATATCTTCGGTCGTCCGCAACGCTAAGATTGAATTGATCGACTTAATTGCAATCGATTCATCCATTCCCGTCTGCAAAATTTTTTGCAACAGGCGCAGTGTTTCGCGACTTTCATAATGCGCCCGCTCGCCGTTGCCCATGCCGTCGCTGATGGCGACCGCGTATTTGCCGGTCGCAAGCTCAGTCATCGCATAGCTGTCACCGGAAATGAACCCTCCACCTTTTGCCGCGAACGCGACGCCCGTTTCGACGACGAACGCCTTTGTCGAACCGAAAGCGACGCGGCAATACCCGTTCGGATAGGCGGCGCACTCCTCGCGCTTGACAACGATCGTCTCGCCGAGAATATCGGACAGCATCGGGGCGATCAGCTTTTCGCACTCGCCGCGCCCTTCACAATACGGAATGCTCATTTCAATGTCGATATTTCCTTTTTCTAAGCTGTAAATGTCAACATGTCCGACTTCGACGCCAAACTCTTGCAGCGCGTGATAAATTTGTTCTTCCTGCAAGTAATGATTTTCCTGTTCTTTTTGCATTTCTTTGGCGAAATCATCCATGACCTGTGAAACGCCTAGCAGCTGCTCCGCCACTAGTTTCCGGCTTTCATGGATTTGCCGTTTGAGCCTGCGGTTCGCCTGATAGGTGACCATTTCCTTTTCAATGGCATCAACGACTTTGCCCGCCTTGACGCAGTACCGCTCCCACTCGCGCATCAACGACTGGTTTTGTCCGATCGTTTGTTCATCCGCTTCACGCATCATTTGTTTCATATAGGTATACGTCGTAGGAAAGTTGTCGGCCCAGCATTGCACTTTCTTAAAGCACGTTTGGCATGTCTTTTCCGTAATGTCGCTGAGAAAGTAATCGACCTCGCGCTCCTCATATTCAGCCGCCTCCCTTAATGGCTCGGGGGAAAAACTTTCCGCCAGCGCCTGAAAGACGTTCGAAAACTGATAAACGCGCTGTGCCGTCATATCGCGAATTTTGCGGACGTATTGCTGCTGTTCGTTCACATATTCGGCGGTACCAGGGATGTGTTTCGCCATTTTCTCCGTCAGCGAACGGGGGGTGGCGAAAAACAGCGCGGCAGCGATGAGTGACTCCAAAAGCGTCGGCATGATCTCGGCCTTCCCTGATCCGTACAAGCCGAGCAATAAGGTGGCAATGAGTAGGCCGAGCGCAACCCCCGGCTTTTTCCCCTCCTTTAACAGCCCGCCAAGCAACCCCGCAAACGCCAGCAAGCTCATTTCTGACAAATTGCCGACATTGGCTAAGCTCAAAACGAGACCGGTGACCACGCCGACGGTCGAACCGGTCGCCGCTCCAGCTACAAACGCAAATACTAACACGAGATAGCGCGATGCCACATGCTCGAGCGCCAACCCCGACAGCGTCCAGCCGATCATTCCCGTCAGCATGGAAGCGAGCAAAATAATCAAGGAAATGATCTCTTCCGCTCGCAGCGTATGTCGATGTTTCCGCGCAGCCAACAGCGGAATGCTCTGCATGAAAATCAATGTCAAGACGAGCGACAGCCCGGCTTCGACCACAGCCATCGCCACGTCGTAAGCCGTCCGCTCCCCAAGCCAATAATAAGAGATGAGCCATTTGGCGGAAAGCGACAGTACAAATACAACAAACGGAACGATTTTCAGCGACTCGCTAATCACCTTTCGCACCCAGCCATAAATCAGCAGGAACGCAAACATGGACAAGCCGACAAACAGCGCAGCGTCAAACGACAATGTCAAAGCGCCGGCCAGCAAGGAAACGAAGGCAAAAGCCGCCTTGTCACGGCGCAGCATATAGACCGACACAAAAAACGGCAAGGCAAACGGTGTCAGTTTTGATAAGATGAGGGCTCGTCCAAGCAAAAAGCCGACCAGAAGAAGCAAAAAGCCTTGATGAACGAACAGATGGCCAAGACGCAACTTCACATGACGCATCCAACGCGACACCGTCGCCTGCGTTTCGTTCATCGGCACTTCCGAAATGCGACGCACCGTCCCTCTTTCCGCTCTTTCCATTTCCGATCCTCTCCTTTTCCTTTCTATTACCCCCTATTATATCGCTTCAATTGTCAGAAATTTGTCAAAACAAAAGAGAAAAATGAAAAATCGTTCGACGTTTTCTACGGAAAACTGCCGCCGATGCCCCTCTTCCGACAGCAGAAGACAAAAAAGAAAACGAGCATGTCGCTTGCTAGCGCATGCTCGTTTTCCATGACCCGTACGGGATTCGAACCCGTGTTACCGCCGTGAAAGGGCGGTGTCTT
>JAAROH010007994.1_pt1 | contig 19291 bp, 18 predicted proteins | sample 7248631 | NCBI WGS metagenome assembly JAAROH01 (sample SAMN09772309, study PRJNA484901) | compost metagenome | isolation source: Vermicomposting unit | place: India
ATAATGTTTGTGATAAATATCACAGATTTTGAATTAATCCTCTATAGAATCCAATACAGAATCTAAAAAATGCGAATTTATTTTGCCGTTAACTATCTTGTAAGATTTATAGCTGTTTATGTTGTTATACCAATTAAAAAAGAATAAATGATAAGTCTTAGTGGTTGTTACAGCGACATCGATATAATTCTCATTTGTTACACTTATTCCGATTTTTTCATCTTTTTTATCAGTATAAAAGACAATATCATAAGAATGATTATTTGAACTACTATATTTGCCATTATACTGTAGAAGTTTAAATTGCTTTAAATATGCTATCAAATCATTTATTGTCTTTGCATCACTGGTGCTTTTTATGATGCTGTCCTTAGTGTTGTCAGTATTTTTAACCAACATAACTGAAACAACTTTTGAATTATCGAAATTATTTAAAATTAGCGAGTTGAACGACCCTATTCTAAAGTAGTCTAAGTAAAAATGAATTGCAAGAAGCATACAGAGAAAAAGTGTTACGGTATACCTTATCTTTTTCATTTTAAATTGTGGATGTTTTGAAGAAACAATCAAATATGTTATCGCTATTACAAAAATTAATATAATGAGCAACATAAATCGACTCCCCTTACTTCTGTATAATGATTAATATGTAAAAGTGAATACTTTGCTTCTATCCAGTGAAATGACATTTATTGTGTTCTTATCCCATTGTATCAGTGAATTTTGCATCGTTATATCTTTCTCTGAGATTTCGCCTACCGTATTTATTTTATGAGTTTTTATTTCATAAAGTTTTAAAAAATGACTGCCATTAGGACCATTTACTTCTACTGACGGCAAAAAGGCGAACTCATCTTCATTATTGGGGTTAAACGAAATTCTCATCATGCTTTCTTTTTTTGATTCATCATACCACAGTATGTTGCTTTTATTTGTGTCAGTATCAACAATGACACTAATTGGAACGTCTTGAGAAAACTCTAAAACAATATATTTTCCTGACGAAGAAGCAGTTATATAGTCAATGCCATTAATCAAATCGTACTTTAATGCGTATGAAGTTAAATCAATAGTCTTTATGGCATTATCCTTTGCATAACTAAGCTTTATATAACTTTTATCACCATCATAACTTTCTTTTAAATCACCATTTTCAACAAACAAGAATTGATTCACCCAAGCAGATACATGGTTCCCATTATATGTAATAAGCTGTGGAATATGTTGGTTAATATGTGGTGCATCTATATTCTCGCTATTATTTTTTGCAGTATCTGAAATTTGAGTTGTTTGTATTTTGCTGCGGCTATCTTCACTCGTTTCGCTTCCACACCCACTTAAGAACAATGTCAAAATCAATAAAGCGATAAAAAGTTTTTTCATATTCTCACATCCCTCTAAAACTTTTTAACATTATTATACATCTAATTGAACTGTAAAATATTACATAAATATTAAAAATGATTAAGAAAAAATTAAATTTTAAATGGCAAAGGTTGTATTTTAAAAATAAAATACTCTTTTCTAAATAGAAGGGTAAATCGGCCGATAAAATCCTTCTGAAAAAATAAAAAAGGAAGGAGATATTTATGTCAATTCCAAGAGATTATACAATATATGCTAATTTTTATACAAGCAGAGACTATAAAGGCAATTTGACTTTGAGAGATTCTAATGGGTTTATAGTTTTTGGCCCTGTAGAATGTTTAGGTAGAGGCACAAGTGATGCAAACAATAATTATGATCATACAAATTGGATGCTAATTGATGCAGATACACCTACAGGGACATACTATACATCAATTGGATCAATACTTTCCCCATTAAGCTCTTATGGACCTAATCCTGTAATAGAATTAGATCCAGTTGGTGGTAATGCTCTGTTAGCTGCTAATAATGGTAGAAGTGGTTTTCTTATTCATGGTGGAGATCCAGATGCAAATGCAAATGATATATGGTATCCTTTGAGGCCAACATATGGATGTATAAGACTATCAAATAATAATCAACAAGCATTAATTGCAAAAATAAAAAGCATATCTATAGAAGGATTAGGTGTTTTATACGTAAATAATAGTCTATAATTGCAACAAGCAGGGCAACCTGCCTTTACTTCCATATAATAGATTTCTCATTAAATGATTTTATAGCTTCGGGATTTAATTTATTAACAACTGAATATTTGCCATTTTTTAAATCAATAGTACATAGTTCAAAATCACTATTCTTTTCGCCTATAAAAGCAATATGATCACCATTACTATTCCAAAAAATTTTCGCAACATTAATATAAGGAACATGAAAATTTTTATAAACATTATTTTCAGCATCGTACAAATATACTCCACCTTTACCTATTGTGCCGGATGTAAAAGCTAATTTAATTTTACAAATATATGTTTATTTTCATCATACGCGTATACATTTGTTGACCAAGTGTTTCCTCCGTCATTTGTTACATAAGTCACAGTGTGATTTTCAGGTTTACCATTGTTTGTTCTATAAAAATCGACATTTAATGTTCCATTTTTATCGTCTTTAAATACAGGTACTGAAGCCGACACGATACAATACTTTTCGTAGCCTTGTGGTGTAGGAACTGAAACTTTACTCCACGTATTGCCTCCATCCATCGTTTTGTACAAGATTACATCCGCTGATATCGGATTTGATACACCTACCCATCCATTATCTACGCCATAAAATATCATATCAGTTGATGTTCCTACAAGTGGTAAACCTGAATAAGAATCTGATGAAGTAACATTAATTTTTTCCCATGTCTTTCCGCCGTCATTTGTTCTAAATAAATATTTTATTTGCTGTTCCGCTGCGCCATCAGATACAGCCAAAAGCCAACCTGTATTTGGTGTTACAAATTGGATTTTCGAAATGCTTTGTGATAACTGCGGGAGTTTATAACTTAGTTTGTTCCACGTTTTGCCTCCATCTGTTGTTTTAAGAATATACAATGACTCATCATTATTATTTATCCATGAAATCCAAACATTGTCAGAGTCTAAAAAATATGGGACAACATTTTCTACATAAACGTTACTATATACATCTTTTGATAAAATGTCTATAGGTAAATTTATTTGAGTCCATGAATTACCTCCATCCAATGATTTGAAAATCTGCAAATTCTCTAATGTATTTTGGTCATTTTTAAAAGACCATTTCCACCTGATATCAGATACATTTGTTTTTAAAGAACTATTAGATATTGTATTTTGACTAATTGTATTGCTTTGTTTTGCAGCAATTCCACATCCAGTTAAAAATAAAGCTAAAATTAATAGACCAGCCAAAAATCTTTTCATGTGATCATTCCCCCTTGTAATTTCTAGCACTATTATACATCTAATCAATTTGTCAAATATTACATAAACATTAAAAATGATTAAGTAAAATTAAATTTTAAAAATACTTTAGCAAAGGTTGTATTTTAAAAATAAAATACTCTTTTCTATATAGAAGGGTAGTAAATCGGCCGATAAATTCCTTCTAAAAATCTAATGAAAGTGAGGTAAAGTACAAATATAGATAATTCAATAAATAAATATTACTTATATGCTGATTAGTATGATAAAATACTTATGAGGTGTTTTAAATGGTATCACAAATATGCAATATATGTCCACGAAATTGTAATGTTGATCGCAGTACAAAAATAGGCTTTTGTGGCATGTTAAGTGAAATAAAGGTAGCAAAAGCATATCTTCATGAGTGGGAAGAGCCTTGCATAAGTGGCACTAGAGGGTCTGGAACAGTATTTTTCACAGGCTGCAATTTAAGATGTGTATTTTGCCAAAACTACAAAATCAGCCAAGGGAATTTTGGAGTAAGTGTTTCACCAGAAAAGCTTGCAAATATTTTTATGAATTTAGAAAAATCAGGTGCTCACAATATCAATCTTGTATCACCTACAATTTTTATTCCAAAAATAAAAGAAGCTATAATCATAGCTAGAAATAATGGGCTTAGCATACCTATTGTTTACAACTCAAATGCATACGAAAATGTAGAATCTTTAAAGACTTTAGATGGACTCATAGATATATACCTGCCTGACCTAAAATATTGCAGTGATGAAACAGCCATAAAATACTCTAAAGCGCCACATTATTTTGAATTTGCCACAAAAGCGATTTTAGAAATGTATCGTCAAGTAGGTTATCCTGTCTTTGATAATGACGGCATAATGAAAAAGGGAATAATTATACGTCATCTAATATTGCCGGGGAAATTAGATGATACAAAAAAGATATTAAAATGGATAAGTGATAATCTCCCTAAAGAAATATATGTAAGCCTTATGGGTCAATATACACCATTTTACAATGCCAATAAATACCAAGAACTAAATAGAAAAATAAGCAATAAAGAATATGAAGAAGCGATAGATTATTTCTTTGAAATAGGTCTGGAAAATGGATTTGTTCAGGATAATGAAAGTGCATCAGAAAGCTTCATTCCCGATTTTGACTTAGAAGGCGTTCTTTAAAACAGCCTTCATGTCTTCCGGAATTGGCGAATAAATAGAGATGCACTTACCAATAAAAGGCTGCCTAAATGTCAATCTGTATGCGTGGAGTGCCTGCCTCTTTATATAAGAAGTATCTGAGCCATATAGCGTATCACCAATTATAGGATGCCCTATATGGCTTAAGTGAACCCTTATCTGATGCGTTCTGCCTGTCTTCAGCTCCAATTTAACAAAACTTAATTTCTCACTTCTTTTTAATACAAAAAAATCTGTCACTGCCCTATCTCCATCATCGCTAACCATTCTTTCAATGGTGCTGCCTGGTTTCCTTTTTATAGGTAAATCTATCGTTCCTCTGTCTTCTAAATCCCCTTGAACTATAGCAATGTAAAATTTTTTCATAGGGCAAACAATCTGAAGATAATTTTGCATAAAGGGATTTTTGGCAAAAATGATTAAACCGGACGTATCTCTGTCAAGCCTATTGACAGGCCTTATTGGTGCATTAATGTTGTTTTTTTCGTAATACCAAGCAACGCCATTTGCCAATGTACCATCAGGATGCCCGGCTGTAGGGTGGACAACGACACCGGCATCTTTATTGACAACCAAAATGTCATCATCCTCATAGCATATATGTAAATCCATTTTTTCCGGCTTAACTGACACATTATCATCATCTAAATAAAGCTCGATGATATCTCCTTTTTTAATTATTCTGTTTACTATTGATATTTCATTGTTTACTAAAATTCTACCACTATGTTTATATTTTCTTATGAGAGTCGACGAAAAGCCTCTATTTATTAATATCTCTTTAAGAGGCAAATTTTCGTCTTCTTTACTTGCGATAATCTTCATCTGCCCACACCAATAACAATTTTTACCATACTCTACTTAATTTATATGTTCCCTTATTTTTTTCATCTTTTAATATCTTATCCAATACTTCTGTGTCATAATATTTGGCACCACATTTCTGGCAAACATATGTTGGAACATCTTTGTAAACTATAACCTTTTTCCCCTTTATTAACTCATAATCTGCAAGTTCTATCTCTACATCTCCCCCACAGAAGCATCGTTTTAGCATTATTGACCTCCTTCGCATTAGTTAATGAAACAGCTATTCTTTATATCGTAAATTCGACAAAAAAACTTAATATATAACAGAAATATTATACCACTGATTACAGAAACATGGAATATTTTCTTCCTTTCATCAATATCGCCCGTAACAAAAATACTTTTTTATCATACTATATTACTGTAGCTGTTCCCATCAATTATAAAAAAGGAGGGGGAGTATAATGGCTGGAACTGACTGCAAGAAAAGGCCAAGAGATGACGATTTTTGGGTTTGGATAATATTAATAATTATCATAATATTACTTTTAGTACCCGGTGTATTTGTCCTTGATAAGCAAGAGCCTACAATATAAAATCAAAAAAGCGTTGGTTCATTTGCCAACGCCTTTTTTTGAATTTATAAAACACTTTTAATAAATTGACCATCTTTATAGAAAAGCTCACCATCTGCGTATATTTCTCCACCTTGCCTCATATCGCAAAGCATATCCCAATGAATAGCAGAGCGATTTTTCCCTCCTGCTTCCGGCATCGAATCTCCCAATGCCATATGGACTGTACCACCTATTTTCTCATCGAAAAGCATGTTTCTAGTAAATTTCTGTATTCCATAATTTGTGCCTATGGCTACTTCTCCAAAATACTTAGCACCATCATCTGTATCCATCAATGCGTGTAATAAATCCTCACCTTTTTCTGCAGTAGCTTTCACAACAAGGCCATTTTCTACTTCAAGGTAAATTCCCTCTATGCTCTTTCCCATGTATATTCCTGGAAAACTAAACGTGATGTGTCCATTTATTTTATTTTCCACAGGCGATGTAAAAATCTCACCATCAGGAAAATTTTCAGTACCGCTGCAGTTTATCCACTTTCTACCTGAAATATTAACGTAGATGTCGGTTCCCTCCGATACGATGTGCAATTCTGTTTTTTTATTTAAGTAACTTATCCATACATCCTGCTCATCGTGTATTTTCTGCCACATATAAATTGGGTCATAGCTATCAAGTAGACCCGCCCCATAAACAAAATCTTCGTATTCGCTCAAACTCATTTCGGCTTCCTGAGCATCTGCCTGAGTGGGATACTGTGTTCCACACCACCTTAAAGAACCATTACCCATCCTTTCTGAGTAAACCTTTCTCCATGACGATGCACCTTTGGCTGCTAGCTGCAGCTTTAATGGATCTACATTTGAATTTGCTTTTGTGTTTTTGTTAGCCCAAGCAGTAAGCCATACATCTGCTTTTTCAAGAGCTACCCTTTGTATATACTTTTCCATGAGAAGTTGCTCTTCTGTAGAATTTTTTAAAATAATCTCTGAAACATCAGGAATGTCAACTAGCGTCTCAACGTGTGCGCCTGCCTTCACTGCCTCCCTAACAACTTCATTTATCCACGGTATTGCTATGTCACCAGCCTGAACTAAAACAAAATCGCCTTTTTTTACTTTAGTTGAATAATTTACTAATAAATTTGCAAGTTTTTTTAACCTTGGGTCTGTCATGTACCCACCCCCTAAAATTAATACTTAACCATATTATTACACATTGTAAATAAAAAGCCAATACTATTAGCAAATTTTATTGTATTTACATAAACTACAGTACATATTTTTCGTTCCGCTGTAAACCGTAAAATTCTTGATTCCCAGTAAATATGGTGCATCATTAATAATTTTTTTCATAGTATCAGATACATAAAAGTCAGAAATATCTACTTCAATATATTTGCCCACATCCAAAAGGTACAAAAAAGCTCCTTTTAAGCTTGGAGTGTAACCGCTTATTGATTTTAACTTGTTTAATGCATATGAATAAGCATGTATTTGCGGCTTATAATGATTTACAACTTCTTCTATTTCATCATCATTATTTATCTTATTCGTTTTATAGTCAAATATATATGCTTCGATTTCTCCATCATTCTCATATATATCAATTCTATCGATTACGCCATTTAAATTCAAATTTTCATCTAACAGAACTCTAAATCGATACTCATTTAAACTTTTCAATAATTTCCCCTTTAACACTTTTCTATGTTCCTTTATGATTTTAAAGTAATTGTCAATGTACTTCTTGATGCCATTATCCACATCGATAGCATCAATACCATTCTTTAGGTTAGATGCATTACTATCAAGTATGCTGATATTTTCAAGTATTCTATGAACAATCGTCCCTCGTTCTAAAGCATCTATATCTAAAGCATCATACTCGTAAAAATCATCATTTTTCAGTTGTTCTTCAATATATTCATCATTTAATGCTGCTATATATTTATAATAGTACAACTTAGGACAGCTTAAATAATCAATATACGCCGTTATACTTATGTTTCCCTGTGGTTTTAACGGTATTTCAGCAATTAGATTATCATTTTTAAGTTTGCCTATTTCCGACTTGTCATATGATTTACATATTTTAATATTCCTGTCATACATTAATAAATCATTTCCATTAAGCACTGCAATGTCAATATCATCAATGTCCATCGCATAAAACAGCTGTTTCATAAATGAATTCAACGCTGTTTCATTTTGTAACTCACTTGTTTTATTTTTTTCTTGACCAATAAAAGCAAGAAACCTTTTTGCTCTTGTAGACGCAACATAGAAAAGCCTTCTGCTCTCTTGATTTTCTCTTTCTAAATATTCATCATATGCAGATTTATACCTACTATTTGCCTCTTTATCAAGTTCACCTTCTTCGTTAACACCTATGCCATATATGTACCCGTCTTCACTTAGCATAAATAAATGATTGCGCCTTATAGAAACACCATCCGTAGCTTTTTCCATATCTGGGATAATTACAGCTTCAAATTCAAGCCCTTTTGATGCATGTATTGTTAAGATTTTGACTGCATCACTTTCTTCTGTGTCCAAAAATGCTTCAGAATCCAATCCTGAAAACTCTTTAAATGAGCTTAAATATTCTACCAAATCTCTTGCATTGAATATATCTTTATCCGTAAAATCTTTTATTATTTTCTCCAGCTTTTCTATGTTCCTATATTTTTGATACCCATTTGGCAATGATATTAAAAGTTTTTTATAGTCAACTAAGTCTAAAATCTTTTCAAATATCTCGTATGCTCCATAAATTCCATTTAAATTAGATATCTCCTTTAATATGTTGTAAGCCCTTACTATGATCCATTCATTGCTTCTATTGATACAAGTAAGCTTTTCTAATGCCTCTAATATGTTGCTTAAGCCCTCATCATTATATATACTCATAAGATTGTATACATCATCATCGCTAAAACCGAAAATAGGCGACCTTAAAACTACCAGCAGTGCAATTTTATCTGACATGTCAAATACAAGCTTGTAAAGGGAAATTATATCGATAATCTCGCTTTTGTCCCAAAAACCAATTCCACCTATTACACAGTATGGTATGCCGTGCTTTAACAATGAATTTTCTACACTGTCAAGTCCAGTTCTACTCCTTAAGAGAATTGCTATATCTTCGTACTTATAGCCTTCATCCAAAAGCTTCAAAATTCTTGACGCAATTATACTTCCTTGAAAGTCTCTCTTTGATTCTGATTTTTTAATATCTTTCATTAGAGATTCGTGTAACTCTTCACTTTTGCTGTCATCCTTCAAAAGCTTCTTAATACTTTGAAATCTTTCATTTCTTGGATCTGCTATATTTTGCTTGTTGTACGTTATAAGTTCAACTTTCGGCCCTTCTTCCGTATCATTTAGATATTTCAACTCTTCGTATGGTTCAAGCAGATTCTTAAATACAGAGTTTACCGTACAGATGATGTTTTTTGTGCTTCTATAACAATTGCTTAAGTTTAACACATCACCTTCTTTTTTTATCTTCTCACAAAACTCTTCAAATATCCTGTAGTCTGTCCCTCTAAATCCGTATATTGACTGCTTATAGTCTCCAACAATAAACAGCCTTCCATCTGGAATTACTCCATTTTTTTCTGCAAGCTTCAAAATAATCCTCTTTTGAATTTGATTTATATCCTGAAATTCATCAACAAGTATATATTTATACCTTTCAAAATAGCTATCTCTTTTGCTATCATCAGAAAGCAGCTTCAAAGCGGCAATTTCCAAGTCATTAAAATCAAGCAAATTTCTCTCCTTCTTAAATCTATCATACTCCTCGTCAATCTTTTTTATAATTCTTACTGTCAGCAATTCCATAGCTTTTGTTGATTCATCATATTCTTCTCCTTCGTATAATTTTACATCGTCAATTCTCAGTCCAGTTTCTTTTATGCGGTTCATCAAACTAATAAGTTCAGCTTCAAATTTTCCATTCACAACGATTTTCGAAGGATATTTTTTAAACATAATTTTTAATAAGTCCTTGTTTACAGGGTCATTTAACGCCTCATCGACTATCCATCTTACTATATTATGAACTGCGGTATTAGACTCCGCTTCATCTATAATCGTAAACAGCGGGTCAACTCCTGCATCTGCAAAATTATCCCTTATGATCTTTTCGCAGAACCCGTGGATTGTATCTATATTTGCAAATGATAGTGAGTTTCTAAACTCCATCCACTTCTCTTTTTCCGAATCAACTTTACACATGACTTCAATTTCTTTTCTAATCCTGTCTTTCATTTCTGACGCTGCTTTGCGAGTAAAAGTTATCGCTACAATATTATCAATTTTAATTTTGGGAATATCATTGAGAAGTTTTATATATCTTTTCGTTAAAACTCTCGTCTTACCCGAGCCTGCACCAGCTTTTAATGCTATATTTTTACTTATATCGAGTGCTTTTAATTGTTCTTCGCTTAAATCGTCTGTCGGTAATTTATACAACGCTATTCTCGCCTCTTTCCATTGCATACTTGTCATACCTGCATATTGACTTATATGCACAATTAAACGATGAATTTTCAAAAGGACATTCATCTGGCAAGTTAAAAATACCAGTCTTAATTTTATCTATATTTTCTATTCCCTTTTTCTCAATCCAGTCTATGATTACATTGAAATTATTTTCCCCAACTACATCTCTCGGTCCAGAATTTCCTTTAAAAAGATCTTTCTTGTACAAAGCTAATACTATTCCATTTCTTTTAACCTTTTCTATGCTATAGTACAAAAGCCCCAAACATTTTGGATATTCTATGTTAAATTCCTCTTTGAGAATATTTTCAACTGCCATATAGTATGTAGGCAATTGAAAATCCAATCCTTCGATGCACTGCCTTATTCCATCTATGCCACCTGATTTATAGTCATAAATCACATACTTACCTGTAAATTTTCCATCTATATTTCGCTCTAAATCAATTCTATCTATCTTGCCATGAAAAATATTTCCACCGTAGTGATCCTTCATTTCAAATTTCTTTTCAAATATTGATGGTATAAGCTCCGCACCCGTCTTATTGTAATAATATAATCTGTTTGATATATCATCTTTGACTAGCTGAAAAACAACGTTATAGAACTCCTGCTTTATCTTATCAAAGATAATATCATTTTCGATGCCAGTTATTTTCTCAAAAGATTCATCAATTATTTCTCCAAGCCTATCTTCATTGACATCATAAAGATCCAAATTATCCTTGTAGTATTTCATCAATACCTCATGGTAAAGTGAACCAATGCTTTTCTTTGACTCGATGAATTCATCTGACACGTGCAAATTCAACAATGTTTCAATAAAAAACTTAAATGGGCACACAACATAGCTGTTTAAACTAGAAGCACTTAAATGAATATCGCTAAGTTCTTTTAAATTAGCATCTTTCGATATAATGCCCATGTGATTGTCAACTTCGCAATTTGCCCTTCTTTTCTTTTCGATCGACGCAGAAAAATTTATGTAGGAATAAGATTTCGTTAAATATAAGTCATTCTCCAAGATATTGGAATATATTGTGTTAGCATCGCCTTGCCTTTTATTCCATTTAGAATCAATCATAAACAATAATGCTTCATCTTTACTTGCTGCATCGCATTCAAAAGCAAATCTGTCCTTCATGTATACGATAGGAGCAATTAACCTCTTCTTTGATTTTTCATCAAAAAGATTTTGTAAATCATCTATAAACGGCGACTTTATCATATTGCATCCATCTTCATCAGTAGTGCGATATGAAACATACACTTCTTTCAATGCCGAAGCTATGCATGCATTGAAACGTACCTTTTCTCGCTCGAACTCCCATTTGCGGCTTAACATGTAGATTCCATGCTTTTCTAAATATTCTTCATCTGAAAGGTCGAATATGGGATTAATTGATTTCGTGCTTGGAAGTACACCTTCATTTACACCTAGGATGAATACCACATCGTACATCTGGCCTCTGGCTAAATCAGGGCTTATTATCCTGACTCCCTCAAAATCTAAATTTCTGATGCTTACATCAAAATTTGACAACATATCCAATATATCATTTTGAAAATTCTCTATGTCATCGATTGACGGTTCTCCATATTGCTTTTTTATTTCCAATTCCTTATTTAAAATCTGCTTAATTGTTTCCAATGCCTTTACATTACTTATAAAATCGCTGCTTCTAATTATTCCCATATCAAATAATGCTTTTATATTAAAATCAATTTCTAATAAATCGATGACTTTCAACACGCTTTCAACAAATTCTTTTGTGTCCTTATATGGCACTTCTCTAAAATTTATAAATACATCTACATACCTCTTCAAGAATTCAAATGTGGCATTTAAACTTTTATCATCTTTCATAGCGGTCACAAATTCATCTTCAAAATTATCTTTATCTCTATCAATTCCACTTAATAGATCAATAATTTCACGGCTTCTCTTGCTTATTTCATAAGGAACTAAAAACTTTGACGTCATTATATTAACAAAACTTTCATAATCGTGGTTTAATTTATATGAAATTAAATTATAAATATCATTTGTTATGGGCATAGTAGACAGTTTTATTCCTCTATTTATTTTAACAGGTATATTCATTTCATCAAATATATCTATAATTTGCGTCCTGTAATCATCTATATTTTTTATAAATACGGCAATTCTATCGGGATTTATTTTATCAAAGACTATCTTCTTCTTTATGAGCCTTGCGGTTTCTCTTACTTCATGCTCAATTGAGGGACTGTTCATTATCTTTATTGATAAGTCTTCTTCATTTAAAACTGTTTCACCGGAATAAATGTATGTTGCGACTTTTTTTACATCGTGATTAACCTCTATCATCTCATAAATATCATTATTTACATTAAACCCTAATTCGCAGAGATCTTTTATAATGCCATTCCTGATAAAGCTTTCGTTGAATTCATTTTTAAACGGAATGTTTATGTAAATATCATATCTATTGTTCTTAGCCATTTCACCTATCAATTTCATATTTACATAGTCTATATTTATAAATCCATCTACAATAATAAGCCCAACATTATTAAAGTAATTGGTATTTTGAAACAATTCAACAGCTTTAATTGATATATCATCTACATCTATCAATTTTCTCTTAATCTTATATTCTTCATAGGATTCATAAAAATAAGCTAAATTCTTTAACTTATCCTTAAGCGTAGGTTTATCAATAGAATCTGCAATACTTTTAAGCTCATTAGGATTTATCATTTTCCTTTTAATCACTTTTATGAAGCTTAAAACAGACTTTACAAATCCAGCCTTACCTTTTACTTTCTCATAATATGAATTGTCACAAATCTTATGCAAAATGTTTCTTAAAATCTCCCGTATTTCATAAGATGAGATTAAAGTATAATCTTTTATAAAGTCGCCGCATATCTGCTTTTCCAAGTCTTCAAATCCAAATATATCCGTATCAGTTATGCCACCATTGTATGTAATAAATTTATCTCTTACATCAAACATAGCCTCACGGGAAGGTAGCACATACACAACTCTTTTTCCACTTTTGATTACATCTATTGACTTCATAATAAGCATATCCCGGGTCTTACTGTAAAACGGTGCATAAAATATCTCCTTCAACATATCAGCCCCTAACAAATCAGATTACATATCTATTTTAATACAACGTTTATCAACTTCTCAAGTAAAAACTCCACCTAAAAAACTTAGGTAGAGTCTTATGTTATATTTTATTTAGTTTGTACTCTATTGAATCCACAAGCGCTATCCAACTGGCATCGATTATATCTGTAGATACGCCAATTGTGCTCCACACTTCATTTCCATCTGATGATTCTATTATTACTCTTACTTTTGCTGCTGTAGCTGAGTTGGAGTCTAACACCCTTACTTTATAGTCAGTAAGCTTCATCTCTTTTACTTCAGGATAAAATCTCTCCAACGCCTTTCTAACTGCGTTGTCAAGGGCATTTACAGGTCCATCACCTTCTGCGGCAGTAATTTCCTCCTGTCCATCCACTTCTATTTTTATAAGAGCTGATGAATTTACATCATCAACAGACGGTTCATTTACAATGACTTTAAATTCTATAAGCTTAAATGATGGTTTGTACATACCAAGCACTTTCTGTATCAGAAGCTTCAAAGACCCCTCAGCACCTTCGTATTTATATCCTTTAAATTCCATTTCTTTAAGCTTCTCTAGTATTTGTTTTGTTTTTTCAGATTCGCGGTTTATAGTAGGATCAACTTCATTTATTATCCCTATTATAGCACTTCTGCCGGCAACTTCTGATAGTAAAAGTACTCTTTCATTGCCTACCATTTCAGGATCGATTATCTCATACGATCTAGTATTTTTGCATACAGCATCGGAATGCATACCTGCTTTGTGGGCAAATGCGCTTCTACCAACGTATGGAGCCCTTTCATCCGGTGCGGCATTTGCTATTTCGCTGACTCTTCTGGAAAGTATCGTTATTTCTTTCATTTTTTCATCTTCAACACACTTTATCCCTTTTTTAAACTGCAAGTTTGGTATTATTGTACAGAGATTTGCATTTCCGCATCTTTCACCATATCCGTTTATTGTACCTTGAATTTGTGTTGCACCTGCTTCAACTGCCATTATAGCATTTGCAACAGCCATGCCATTGTCATTATGTGTGTGTATACCAATTTCACAATTAAATTTTTCAACTACCTTTTTCGTTATATTAAAAATGTCCAGCGGAAACATCCCGCCTTTTGTATCACACAAGCAAATGCTATCTGCACCTGCATCGTATGCAACTTCAAGGGTTTTCAATGCGTATTCTGGATTCTCTAAAAAACCATCAAAAAAATGTTCGGCATCGAACACAACTTCTTTTCCATGATTTTTTAAATATTTTATTGTATCAAATATCATATTGAGATTTTCATCAAGCGTCGTCCTTAATATTTCACTTACATGAAAATCCCACGACTTGCCGAATACTGCAACATGATCTGTTCCGGCGTGTAAAAGCGAATTTACATTGTTGTCAATTTCAACAGGTATGTTAGCCCTTCTAGTACTGCCAAATGCGATCACTTTTGCATTTTTTAACTTTTTACTCTTTATAATTTCAAAAAACTCCATGTCCTTTGGATTTGAACCGGGATTTCCAGCTTCGATATAGTCTATTCCAAACTCGTCTAAAAGCTCCACTATCTTTATCTTGTCTGCCACTGTAAATGAAATCCCCTGTGATTGCGCACCATCTCTTAATGTTGAATCATAAATAACAACATTTTTCACTTCAATGTCCCCCTTTGAACATATTCAATATATTTATATATATAAAGATATTTTATCAAATTGAATCATCAAAGTGAATAACAATCGGAAAATTTGTTTTATAAGAATTGAAACTTTTTACACAAAAAAGCGGCTACTGCGCCGCCAACTTTCAATAAATTCAACTAGCTTTGTAAAGCTCGGGTACATTTTTCAAATCTTTACATCCTGTAAGAATCATTGCTTGGTACAATTCATCAGAAACTTTTTTAAAGTAAAATTCAATTGCTTCTCTTCCGCCGCCATGTGCAGCAATCATAATTGGTCTGCCTATTAAGACAGCTTTTGCCCCTAATGATAACATCTTTAGGACATCTATTCCAGTCCTTACACCGCCATCTACCAGTATTTCGATTTTGCCACCAACAGCTTTTGCTATATCTGGAAGTACATCAGCAGTACCTTCCGTAAAATCCAGCACACGTCCACCATGGTTTGATACAACTATTGCTTTAGCGCCTGATTCCGCAGCAATCTCGGCCTCTTCCGGCGTCATGATTCCCTTTAAAATCAAAGGAAGCTCAATATTTTTGACTATTTCCCCTATCTCTTTTCTTGATTTTGGCCCTACAAATTGCCCGCTTCTTATCATCATAATAAGCCCTGCACCATCTACATCGACGCCAAATGCTATTGCCCCCGCCTCTTTTGCAATCCTTGCCTTTTCAATTATTTCATCAACTGTCCTTGGTTTAGAAAATGGTATTCCTAAGACGCTTGTTGTTTTTATAGCATCAATGCCTGCAGGGTACATATCTTTATCATTTGCATCTCCTGACATAAATATCGTTCCTACATTCTTGCAGGCCTCAGCCGCCATCGTATCATAATCCCTCTCTGACAAGTATCCACCGGCATTTCCCTTGAGTCCCGTCATTGGAGCTGCGAAAATAGGCATTTTAACTTTATATCCTAAAAAAGACGTGCTTATATCAGGTTTTAAAACGTCATGAAGTGTTTTTAATTTTACTTTCCATCTGTCGAGAGCCTTGATATTCTCGATAAAGCTGTTTCCTGTGCCTGTACCGCCCATACCTGGAACTTCACCAGCACATGCGACACCATCGCACCTTTTGCACCCTCTGCAGTAACCCTTCATGTTTTGCCTTGCCTTTTCTCTTATCTCATTCCAATCCATTTAAAAGACCTCCGTATTAGATGTTTTCTAACTTTATTATACAACTTTTTTGAAATTAATCTAAATTCGCCTAGTATGTCTATCGAATTTCTTTGTTTTAAAATGTACTTATGTTATAATTTAAATGTAAACTATGTGAACACAAAATTAGGAGGAAAATATATGAAAGACTTGAAAGAAATATTTGAAGAAAGACGTTCTGTCAACTTTTTTGACAAAAATAAGGATCTTGATGAGGAAACATTGAAAAAAATAATTGACTTAGCAGTGCTAACACCATCAGCATTTAACCTTCAACCGTGGGAAATAATCGCTGTGAAGTCAAAAGAAGCAAAGGAGAAGCTTTATGATGTCGCTTTAAAGCAGCCGAAAATTCTAGATGCACCTGTCACTCTAATTATGGTAGGAGATAAAAACGGCTATAAAGAAGATAATCCTGCGTGGTGGTATATGAAAGATGTAGGAATGCCTGATGACAAAATACAAGGAAGCATCGATTTTGCAAAAAATGTTCTGTACAATACAGATTTAAAAGCAAATAATTTTGCAGTAAGAAATACATCATTTCTATGTATGTCGATAATGTACGCTGCAAAATACTACGGCGTTGATTCACATGCAATGATCGGCTTCGAAGAGGATAAACTAAAAGAAGCTTTTGGTATACCAGAAGATAAAGTTGTGGTGCTACTGATTTCTCTCGGATACTTTGATGAAAGCAAGACATTGTATCCAAGATTAAAGCGCAACGGGTACGAAAAAATCGTAAAAGTCGTATAGTAATTGATAAAACCACCCAAAATGGTGGTTTTATTTTTTAATCTCAAATATTTTGTCACCTGTTTCTAAATCTATGATGTAGACATCATTATCTTCAATTATACCTATCGAGTTTATTTTATCATCTCTTTTGCTTAAAGATGTTGAACCTGGATTTATAATTATACAATTATCTAATTTCCTCAATACAGGTACATGAGTATGTCCAGTTATTAAATAATCTAATTTGTATCTGGAAATTAAATCTTGTATTCCGCTTTCAGTAATCTGATCTCCATGCTGAACTAAAAACCTTTTGTTTTCTACTACTGCAAACACATATGGCGATTGAATAGGAATATTTAATACCATTTGATCAACGAAAGCATCGCAGTTGCCTCTGGATATTAAAATAGGTATGCTACAATCATTTAAAGCTACAATAAGTTTTTTAGGATTATATCCTGACGGAATTTCATTCCTAGGTCCGTGATATAGTACATCACCTGCGTGCAATATTAAATCAGCATCGTTTAAATAATTAAACGCTCTTTCCCATGATGCATAATCACCGTGGGTATCGCTAATAACTCCGATTTTCATCTGCAGCTCATCCCTTTCGAATGTCTACTAATACTTTAATTATATCATAAAAATGAAATTACCTATTATCCACCTTTTCCGGGTACATGTCATGATAAAAAAGCCTTTTCTCCGCTACGTCAGCCCACTTCGTACCTGGTCTTCCGTAATTGCAGTACGGATCAATAGATATTCCACCTCTAGGCGTAAACTTTCCCCAAACTTCAATATATTTTGGATCTAAAAGCTTAATCAAATCCTTCATTATTATGTTGACACAATCCTCGTGAAAATCGCCATGATTTCTAAAGCTAAATAAATATAGCTTTAAAGATTTGCTTTCAACCATTAATTTATCAGGTACATATGAAATATATATAGTTGCAAAATCCGGCTGCCCCGTTTTAGGGCAAAGGCTTGTAAATTCCGGACAATTAAACTTAACGAAATAATCATTTTCTTGATGCTTATTTGGAAATGTCTCAAGCAGAGACGGATCGTAATCGAAAATATACTTAGTATCTTTTTTACCTAGCAGCGACAATTCATCCAACTCTTTTTTATCTCTCTCAGACATAATAATCCACACTCCATCTTCAAATTCTATTTCTTAGCTGTTTTACTAAGACAACGCCAACTATTCCGGGAATGATCTGCCCTACTGTAACACTTATAGCCAGCAAATAATACGGAATTTTGAGCAAAAACGAAAGCCAAATCGGTACGATTAAACCGGGAAATAATATTATAGGAATTGAAATAAGCCAGTCATTTAAATTATTTTTCTTGATCATATAAACCGCATACGATGTCAAAATACCTACAAAAAACCCTCCAATCATATCAGGAAGGCCTAAGCTTCCCATCAAAATATTGCTTAGCATGTTGCTTAAACCCATTGGAAGTATTAAAAATGGGAAAATAGCTGTCAATGCATAAATTGACGTTGCTATTCTTACCTGATACTGCCCAAATGCAAAATTCTGTGTTAAGTACATTATAACTATGTACATTGCAATTACAACACCGGAAATGGTTAATTTTTGTGTTAATGTATACTGCTTTTTCAAAATCTCGTCTTTCATTGAAAAGCCTCCTTAAACTTTATACATTCTCACATCCATCCATAAACAAAACAAAATATAAAAGCAGAAATTTACAAAAAAAAGAGCACAACCTGTGCTCCTCTATGCAAATACTACTTTGCGATTTCCATAGTTTTGTTTATAGACAGGATGGTTTCGAACTGTCTTATTCAATTACTATCTATTTTAACATTATTATTTAATTTATACAAGAGGTTTTACCAAATCGGCGTCACAGCATAGACTCTTTATCTTAACTGATAATCATATTATCATTTTTTAGATCTTTAACACTTCTTGCTTCAGGACTTGTATTTTTCCAGTATTCCATAAAAAATACGATAAATACGCTTAACATTAGGCCAAGTATAAAGGCAATTACTATATTTAATAGTTTTTTTGGTGATACCGGCTTATCTGGAACGATAGCCTTTGATGTTACTAGTATGCCTTGTTCTCCTAAATTTGATGCTTTTACAA
>JAAROH010007997.1_pt1 | contig 19112 bp, 19 predicted proteins | sample 7248631 | NCBI WGS metagenome assembly JAAROH01 (sample SAMN09772309, study PRJNA484901) | compost metagenome | isolation source: Vermicomposting unit | place: India
CAAGCGGCCTCAGCCTTTCGTTGCGCTTCGTTTCGTTCAGTTTTCAAGGAACAAGATAAACAGCTGCAACCACAAATTTGTTGCGATAATCAACGTTGCGTAAGCAGCCTCTTTATATTAGCATCACATCTTTTTGTTGTCAACCACTTTTCGCTGTTTTACATATTGAAATTACACAGTTGATCAGCGACGCTATTTAATATATCATCTCCACCCACAAAATGCAATACCTTTTTTCTTTTTTGAAATACTTTTTTCTCCACCAAGTTCCCCATGCAAAAACATAGTTGCTCATTCTTGTTTAAAGAATGATCTGTTTACCGCCGTGAATTGACACTACCCAAAGTTCAAATTTTGACATAAACACCTTTCTTGTTTCAATACACTGACATATCGCGTCATGACCACAGTGTCCTATGCATATATTTTTCCGATAGAGTTGAGGCGCCACCATATTGCCAAAGGAGGTTTTTTCCTTATGATCCGCATTTTGTCGTCACCGGCTAGCATCGGTATTACCGATTCCTTGTCCCTTCCGCCCGCTGAACAGCGAATCGCTGATGCGCTTGTTTCTTCCCCCGTCCTCTATACGTACCCGAATGAACAGCAGCTTCGCTTTGAAATTGCATTGCGCGCCCGCATTGTTCAAGCAGCCGTGGATTTAGCAAAAAGCCGAGCGCGGTTTGCGATTTTCCGTTTTTCCCGCTGCAACAGCCAATTTTGGGAACGAGATGAGCGGGGCGGGTTTCAGCTGCGGCCGGGCGTTCCTCCTTCAAAAGCGATTGGGGACATTTTCATCAACAGCGAACTGTACGCTTTTGAATGCGCGACAGCCATCGTGATCGTCTTTTACAAAGCGGTGCTCGACACCATTGACACATCCGCGTTTGATCGCCTGTTTGACCGCTTGCTTCTGTATGATTGGCATACGGATCGAGACCTTGGTATTCAAACGAAAAAGAGCAAACATTTTCTTCCCGGAGACTGCCTTTACTTCAAAAATCCAGAATTTGATCCAGCGACACCGCAATGGCAGGGAGAGAACACGATTTACTTAGGAGACGGTTTGTTTTACGGACACGGCATCGGCATTCAAACAGAAGACGGTATCATTGCCGCTCTAAATCGAAAACGAAAACGGGGGGCAACCAAATCGGCTTATCTTCTTTCTGAAATTACGCAGGTCAACTTCGCTTATTTATCCCAGTTTTCCCGGCCGCTGGACGGATTCCGCTTTCCGCTCCGCTCGTCGTTTATCGCTGGGACGCTAGGGTCGGCCGCCTTCTTGCGCCGTTAGCGTCCCTTTTTCGTTTTTCTCCCACAAATACAGCCCGATTCCTGTTAAAATAAAAATACCGCCGATCCACTGCAAAGGGCGGATGGATTCACCAAACAGCCAGTAAGCCAAAACGGAAGCTCCGACAGGCTCAAACAAGATGGCCATTGATACCGTTGAAGCGCTCACCCACTTGACCGCCCAGTTCATCACCGAATGGCCAAACAATGTCGGGATAATGGCCAAACCGAGGAAACAAAGCCAATCTCTCGGTGGGTATGCCGTTAAGGAAAAACCGGATAGGACGGCATACGCATACAATGTGGCAGCACTGATGCCGTAGACAAGATAAGTATATGTCATCAACGACAGCCGTTGGCGCAGCTCTTGACCAAACAGCCAATAAGCCGTCACCATTGCGCAGGCCGACAGCGCCAACACATCTCCATAAAGCGCCGCACCGCTGATGCGAAAATCGCCCCAGCTGATGAGAAGGCTTCCGACAATGGCCAAAACAGCGCTCCCGACCGCGCCGCTGGTCAGCCGTTCGCGAAAAAAAAGCGCACCTCCGGCGAAGGCAAACAGCGGCTGCAACGTCACGAGCACGACTGAGCTGGCAACAGATGTATAGTCAAGCGATTCAAACCAAAGAATAAAATGAAATGCCAACAGCACGCCCGAACAAACCGAAAACAGCCCATCACGCCGGGAGATGTGCTTGAGTTCGGTAATGCGGCGAAAAAAGAACGGTGTCATGATGATGACAGCGAAAAACAGCCGATAAAAGGCGATGACCGCGGACGGCGCCTGCGACCACTTGACAAACACAGCCGACGTTGAGACGGCGAGCGCTCCAACCAACAAGGCCGCATAGGCTTGGGTATGGCTTGGCGGTTTCACGATTCCATCTCCTTGCCAACCATTTTCCTACATTATATCACGAACGGGGGGAGAACGAATGATGTTTGATCCATTCCTTAAATTAGGGATTTCGGCCATTCTTGGCATGATCATCGGACTGGAACGGGAGTTGAAGCGAAAACCAGTCGGTTTGAAAACGTGTTTGGTCATTTCGATTTCAAGCTGCCTATTGACGATCGTTTCGATCGAATCGGCGTATGTCTTCCCGCTTAAAGACCATATCACAATGGATCCGCTTCGCTTGGCCGCACAAATCGTATCAGGCGTCGGTTTTTTAGGAGCGGGCGTTATTTTACGCCGCGGCAACGACAGCATTACTGGGCTGACAACAGCCGCCATTATCTGGGGGGCGGCAGGAATTGGCGTGGCAGTCGGCGCCGGTTTCTATTGGGAATCGGCCTTTGGTGTCGCTCTGCTCATTGTTAGCGTTGAACTGATTCCATTTTTAATTAACTTTTTCGGACCGAAGCAGCTGCGTGAAAAAGAAGTAATGCTGCAAATCACCGTTGCCGATGAAAAAAACATTGCCAAAGTGATCGAGCATTTAAAGCGACAAGAAATCAATATTAAAACGATGCGCATCAAAGACGTCGAGGAGAATGAACATTTGTTGAAGCTGCGTGCTGTTATCGATCAAAAGCGGTCAACTGCTGAACTGTATTACGCCATTCGCTCCATCGAAGACATTGTCCACGTCGATATCGAAAGCGGTTGATAAAAAAAGATTGCAAACCACCCGTCATCTGGATATAATAGAGCATGGGCAATTCATCCATGTTCGTTTGGGGCATTAGCTCAGTTGGGAGGGCGTCATTGTTAGAATGACTGCCCTCATTTACTAAAAATCGGTTCGAAGAGATTTTAAAAGTGATTTCTACCCGGTCTCTAAAAACAACGATTTTGTCAATTACTGTACTTAACATCATCTTCTTTTTTTCCACTGATGCCTTTTCAAATACTTCTCTCCATACAGGAATGTATCTCTGCAATTCCTCCATTTCAGATAATTCGACCGTCTTGGATTCTAAATCTAATTTTGCTTTGTTAATTGACTCTTCCAACTTCCTTAACTCATTTTCTTTCTGATTAATAAGGTCATTAACAACTTTTGCATCAAAGGAACTTTCCCCCATGATTATTTTGAGTGCTTCATCTCTTAATTTCACTAACGCAGAATTCACTTTGTCAAATTCGCTTTGGAGCTTTTTTAACGTTTTAACCTCTTTATCAGTATTGTGTTGCTTAAACTCTTGAATCTTACTAGTAAGGTCGATTGTTTCAAGTTGGTCTAAATAATCGTAAAGTTCATCAAGAACCACACCTTCAATCTTTTTCGGAGAATACAATGTCTGCCCATCGCAATCTACTTTTTTCTGCGCTTTACCCGAACATCTGTATTTAGCCTCACGCTTTACATATTCTGTTCCATCTTTACGAACATATTTCTTTTTATTATATGTTGTACAAAGTGGACTTCCACAATGTCCACATCTTACTAAACCCACAAGCAACAAAGAGCTTTTCGTAGTCGTAATAATACTTTCTTCTCCCCTATTTTTTACATTTTCAGGATTTCTCTTCTCACGTATACTCTGCACTTTATTCCACTTTTCCTCATCAATAATTACTAGTTCCTCTAATTTCTCTTTAGATACCACTTCTTTTTCAGTACCCCTTGCATAAACCATGTAGCCTTTATACATTGGGTTCCTTAATACATTATTAACCGCTCCGGAAGTCCATTTTTTCCCTGTTTTTGATGGGATACCTTTTTCGTTTAGATATTGAGCTATCCTGCTTTGACCATATCCCTCCTCAAGAACAAGATCGTACATTTTTTTAACAATCTCAGCTTCTTCCTCATCAATTACAACCTTAAGTAATTCTTTTCCTTTTTTATTGAAAACCCCCGAATTAACCGTCTTGTAGCCGTAAGGCACTAGACCCCCTCTATAAATACCATCTTCCACCATTTGCGAATGCTTCTCGTTTACTCGTATTGACGTTTTTCTACTCTCTCCACTTGATTGCCAGAATCGAATATAATTAATAAGCCTATCAGCATGATCTTCTAGCTTTTGTTGTCCTTCTTTGACTGACCACACCTCTATTCCATTATTAATAAACCATTCAACTATGAAAGGAGTCTCATCATCTCTCCTACCCAGACGGTCAAACATAAATACTAAAAGAACATCAAACAAACCTTTTTCGGCATCTTCTTTTGCACGTTGAATAGCATCCCTTTTACTTGCGGATACCTTAAACCCTGAAACACCTTTTTCAATATACTCTTTTACCAATTCCCAATTACCCTGCTTCTCGATGAAAGATCTGCAAGCATTTCGCTGCATAGGAATATCATCACCATCGAGCTGTCCTTTTGTCGATACCCTGTAAAGCGTAGCAACTCTTTTCTTCACACCATCCATTACCATTCAAATACCACCCTTAACTTTATATTTCATTTTATAGTTGTTAGTTACACTACCTTTGTGTTAACTCGCTACCTAGACCATGTCAATTGTTTGATTCTGTTTTCTGCCTTATATATTCTTGGGTTAACATTTCCAATAACTCTCTTTCCGCATTGACATTACTTTCTATGAACTTTACCACAACCCACATTCCATGCTTCTCATTAAATCTTTTAACACCGATGACTTCATCGTTTTCGATGATTGGTAAATACTTTTGACCATCAATAACAACAGCTTCTAAAGTGGACATGTGACCTTCACCCCATACCGAGAATTAGGGATTGACCCCATGCCCGTATAAAAAATCTCTTGAAACAGATCCTGAAATTTAGGCTAAAAGCAGACGTTTTTAAAATATTTGTACCTTTTGTTTTCAGATGTCCTTAAAAGGTATTAATTACCCCCAACTAGAGTCAATATGTTCCAGAAAGTACTTAATGTTTCTTAGTTACTCAGTAAAAAGGCAAAAAAAAAAATACACCTATTCTTTTGATGATATGTAAATGGTTAGTTACCGATTGCTTAGGTGTTGATTTTTTACTTGTTATGAACCAACGATTTTTTAGGTACCCTTTTATACATCAGCTCTAGTCTACTCTAATGATATCTCTTCCAACCCTACTCACGAAGATTTCATCGAACATAGCAACATTTGTTTCCTCGTTTAACGTATATGCAGAGAGATAACCCTGCTTTGCCTTGAAGATTGTATGCTCTACATATTCCTTTATCACTACCTCGCGAGGCTTATCCATTAAATCTGGATCGATGTAAATTGCTTCTTCAAAGATATCTTTCGGTACATATAAATAACTCTTGATCGGTACCACCTGCTCAAACGTGTTTACCTCAAATTCGCTCTCTATATCTAGCTTTTTTCCTAACATGATGTATGAAAACAATACATGGTAAACCATTAACCCGTTTTGATCTAATTCATCTATTATTTCTTTGTCTCTGTCTGTTACCCCCTCTTGGACTATCATTGTCGGTCTTAAACTGTTGGTGACCAGTATCTCCCCATTCTTAAAAGCATCTATAATACTTTCCTTGACACCTAGTGTCTTCATTATCTGCTCTGCTAACCTCAAACTCCTTGATGTGTAAGGTACTATTTTCGATACATCCCCCTTATTCCATAACCTCGAATCTCTCTTTCCAATCCTTTTTGGCATCCCTAAAACCTCCCTTAATTCGGTTCCTAACTAATAAAAACCTGCTTTATGCAGGTTTTTATTAGTCAACTACTTATAAAACAGCTCACGATTTTATTCTTAAAATTCGCTTATCTCTAGCGTTTTGAAAAATTTTTCGGGTATTTTTTGTTGAAATGCCTTTTTAAGAGCAAATACCCCCTTTTATAAGCGATGAACCACCGCTGCTAACGACCATAACTCCTTACAAATTCCTCTATTTTCTGCAGGTTTACTTTACCTTTATCAAAATCATATACTTTCCATACATCTATCGAAACCGCACCACTGTCGACTGCCTCTAATCGAGAAAAATACCTTTTTAAACCTTTTTCATACTCTGTGCGAGATACCGATTGAGTTCCTAACTTGTACTTTTCAGGCTCTGCCTCGCATCCATCGCATACATTAAATGGATTTGGTACAGATGCGTAACTGATCTGCTTCGTGTAAATCGTGTCGCCTTCTAACTTTATTTCAAACAATCCACTGCTCCAACTATCTAGACCACTTGTGCCGTCTTCTCCGATAAATATGTAATGACCATTACCCCGATATAACGCTATGTTCGAATCCTGTACCGAAAACGCCCACATTCCAATATGAAAACGAGTCTTGCTCTCAATAGGTGCGCCCGATATACCTGCACCTTTATGCTTTAAATGTACGATCTTGCCACCTCTTACAGTTATCGCTACATTGATCGGAGATGTTAAACGACCTACCGAACCGCCTAAAAGCTCTGGAATCCCATTCATATCTAAATCGATTAATACTAACTCGTCATTCGGGTCGAGAAATGTATCTCTGGATTCGAAGGTACGCTCCAAATATTTCACATAAATACTCTGCCAACTTTCTTGAAGGTGAAGAAACAACACCAGTGGCATTATCAAAAGCAATATAAGAAAAGACTTTTTCATTTTTACCCCCTCCCTTTAAAGACGTGTCTATGTTACCACGTTAAAGGGTACGGGCAAATAAAAAATAAAACCGTTCTGAAATAGAACGGTTTATATCACCTCCTCTGCTTTATTTTTTGCCTTCATCACACTAACAATTTTTTTAACTCTTTTAAATCAGACAAGTGTTTGCGAAGCTCTGCTTCCTCATGTTTATTAGTGACTACATTTAACTCATCTTTTATCTTCACTTCAGCAAATTTTATTGAAAATTCTGCGCCAATCTTTATTGCGTTACGTTGAGCCTCCTCAAACTGTTTTTGAGCATTCTCGAATTCTCTACTTATTCTCTCTAGACCAACCGTTAATGCTTTACGTTGAACCTCCTCGAAATTTGCTTGAGCATCAAAATATTTATTGATTGCTCTTTGAATTCTCTTCAATAGTGCCATTAATTCATATATTTGTTCCTTCTCTTCTTTTATTTTGCGCATTAAGATACCACCATCATCATCAAACCCATTATCTTTAAGATATTTTGCACTTAATGCTAATTTTTCTAGCCTATTTAACTTAAATGCTAAAAAATCACAACATTCTACTGAATATTCAATTACTTGCAACATCATTTTGTTAAATTCCATTTAAACCCATCTCCCTTTTTATATTTTATTATTTGTTACATATTTTTTCGATATCTCTTGAATTTAATCTTGAAATAGAACCATCTCTTGTATTGTTTTAAAAATTTCATAAAAAATTTTTTAATATCATAGAAAAAATCTCGAAGAACCCCCTTAACGATTTATACTCTTCCTGTTCGGAAGGTTACACTCTACGAACAAACTGTTACCTATCTCCCCTAAACAGTTCAATATACACCCTCTCAAAGTAGAAAAGTACCAAATTTTCAGGAATACCTCATACCCGATTGTCATATCTATTATCGAAGTTATGAATTATGGGGGTGATATCATGAGTGAAAAGGAATTATTAGTGGGCAAGATTGAAACGATTAATAAGTGCTTTGAACAACTGGTCGACACTTTTAATAACTTCTTTCAAGGTGTCGAGATTGATGAAACCCACACTGAAAGTTTCAAAGAAGTTCAAGACCAAATGAAGCAATTTGCTGATGACATTAGTACTGTCCAAAAACAATGGGCAGATTATCAACTCTATCTCATCGATACTGCTAATTCAATGATTCTAGATGTACCTATCGTCAATCGAACTCATTTAATGGTTGATCATCAAGAAGGTATAGTGCGTATCCTTACAGAGTATAAAATCGATGCTACTATTACAGACATTTTACCTATCCATCTGTTCCGTGATATCATTCTTTGTACCGTTGAACAATTTGCAAGTGGTAGACGAAACATCAAAGTTTCTGATATCACAAAATTAATGGAAGATGAAATTAGAAGCAGAAGTGGATATGATGAGGCTCCTCGTGTGTTGGTTTATCGGGTATTTAATGTGTTGAAACATCATGATATACTAATCCCTTCTAACACAGTTAGGTTTGGACATAATCTCAATAAATCCGTAGCTGAAGTCAAAGAATGGTTGAATCGAGTATTAAGTGAAAATCGTTGAATGTATAAGAACCATTAGATGTTGCATCTAATGGTTCTTTTTCATGCGTACTTGTGAGGGTGCGCGGTTTGCTCGTTTTTATAATGAGGGATAAGGTGAAATGAAGTGTGGTGGAGTGGTGGGAGAAATCATTTCTAATGTAGTGAAATGCTCATAAAAATGCCTCATTGCTCGAATTGAGGTGATCTAACCGAAATCTGTATATCATGTCTGTCTTTGCTCTGTTTTTTCTTCTATGCCTTTGCTTCTTCCTCTCCTGTCTATTATGAATAAACTCAATTTTTAGATGCTGAAATTGTTTTTTATTGCCCATTTTTTAAAAATTTCTTTTGTTGTATAAAGCTGTTTTCGTATATTGTATGAAAGTATCCTACAAAGAAAAAAAAATTTTATCTAAAACGGAGAAAAAATTTTCTTCCACAAAATATTTACCCCACATCTAGGTCGCTAGACGAACTCTGACTGCTTACCCAAAGCTAAAAATATACCTAATCTGATATATAACGAACATTATTTAAAAAGGTAACCTGCCTTTTCTTTTTCAGGTTACCTTTTAACTCTTACCCATCACCGCATTATAGAGTTATCTTTCAATTTGGTTACTTAATTGAACTTTTCTTACTTCTAGTTCCCTCTTGCGTTCCTGTAAAACCTGTTCCACTGTTAAGTCTCTAATCTGGAGAGAGAAACCTTTTTGCCTTTTAGGTCTTCGAGTTGCTTGAATGTCGTAAAGCTTGTACTCTCGACCTTGCTCTGGATAGACAACAAAGGCAACGTGCTCCTCGGTTGGTACAAGACCCATTCGCTTTAATTTGTTTTGGGTAAATAAGTGGTCAGGTACTTCCTCTGGCAGGTAACGCTTTAAATTGTCTTTAATCATATTAACCTCCGTTAACTTATCAAAAAATTACACCTGTTATTTACAGCAGACCTATGAATAGTCAGTTTCTAAAATTATAGGTGCATTTTTTGTTAATTCTCTATAAATTTATTTCACCGTATTTACTAAAACGCTTATTTAATTCATCCATTAGAAAGTTATACGCTTCTTGAGTAATACGAATGTGTGATCTTCTGAAGTGCATGCTTTGTAGGGTTTTCTGGCTTACCTTATTCCTTTTTCTTAAAGACGGGAAGGCTGCTTTCCCAATACTATTATATAAATCTACCAAACGAATACCATTCTTAATAGGCGCATTAATTACTTTTCCACTTGTCAATTCAACATAGTATGGAAAACGATGTTTCCAAGGAGCATCTTTAATATCAGCATCATCAACAACGTTATCCTTATTGAATCCTTCTGTCTTGGCATACCCTACAATCATAGGTGTAGGTTGACCTTGTTCATCGTAACTAACAATTGTTAAGAATAAAGTATCATCCTTTGCAATTCCGCTTGGTCTGCGTGGAAAGTAAGTAGTCTTCAAATCTCGATTCCGTATACCCTTCATTTGTTGGTAATTCAAATCATTAGGAATTCTGTTCTCTCCGGTTCCTTCAAACTTTAACCAATAACCATTACTTTCCTCGTCTGCTTCATATGTATTTTCTAGAATTGACTCGAATAAATCAGGATGAACAATTTTCTTTAACTCTGCCCCTTTCTTCTTATCATTTGAATATGTAACAGTTTTATCCTTTCGATTTGCTGCCAACTGAGGAACATACCTCTTTTCTTCATCGATCCATTCTTGTGTAACAACTCCTTTGTCCCCAGCTGCTTGAATTTGCTCTAACAAATCATAGAAATACTCCTGAGCTTTTTCTGCTATTTCTGGTTCATCATCCATCAGTACGCAAATTTCATGATTAGACACAAAACCACCTTTTGTAAAATTGGCTGAACCAATGATTGTTGAATGTGAATCAAACAGATAAAGTTTTGAGTGTAAATCAACTAATGCATATATATTTGCATTTGCATGTAAAAGACGCTCTAGTCCGTAAATACTGCTGACACGTTCAACAAAGTCTTCCCGATAAAATCGTGTAATGATATTACAAACTACTGAAGGATTCTTAGTTAGCCAATCGGCTAATAAGTTTGCAGTTTGCGTTCCTATAAAGGGAGAAATAATATTTAATTCATTCTCCGTTTTCTCTAAAAGTTCTTGAAACTGATATAGTAGGTTTTTTGATATTAAACTTACAGGCATCTTTTACCCCTCCCTCAATTAAAGCTGCAACTATTTCTTTTCGTTTCTTCCACCTGGGACAAATTCATTGCGGCACCATTTTACAAAGTTTCCTGAATGGAGCAGGTATGTTCTTGCCGTGTTATCAGCTAACAGACCTTCTTTCGCTTTTTCTTTTACTTCATTTTCATATATTTGATGCAATTCTTCTAATTTCTTTATAAATTCTTGTGATGCCCTCATCTGAATCAGCTCCCGATTAATATTTTATTTAATTATATAAAATTTTTTCTATTTATTTAAGTAATTTGTAGATATGGTTTATGTGTTGGGAATTGAGATTGTGATCCAATAAAAAGTACCTAATCTTTTAGCAGTCCACAAATTGAACTACATATAAAAAGTTAACTCTTAAAAAATTAAAAGGTAACCTGCTTCGTTTTCAGGTTACCTTTATAAAATACCTTTTATCTACCTTGGTTGATTTCCATTTACTTCAAAAAGACCCTTCTTAGGGTTAAGATATAAATTCATATCAGGTTTAACGTGGACCCAAGAATCTGTCGCCATTCAAATGTATCATGTGGTCAGGGTTATCAGCAATCCAAATCTCTGTCTCCCATGCAATTTCGTTAATAAATTTTTTAAAACCATTCTCACTGCTCATATCTAAAAATGCAGTAACGTATATAATTCCGCATTCGCAATTCTCAAGCATCGCTTGAATTTCGTGCATTCGTTTCACAGAAATAGGTCCAACGGATGTTACGGCTTCAATAAAATACAACCAGTTTTTATCTGGTCTATATAATACAACATCAGGTAACTTATCATGGTCAGTAATGCGAACTCCTAATTCTTCTAATTTCTCTCTGTTTTTAACTAAATCTTTTTTTGCCGTGTCTCCAACATATAAAACCTCTGCCCCTGGTGCAAACCGTGGAGCAAATTCTTCTATTATTGCCTTTTGAAGCTGATTATGTTTTCCCGGACTGAACTGTAGCTCTTTTCCATTTACCTTTACTGGTATCATGGTCATTTCTCGAACTTGGCTATATTTCTCTACCAAGGTTTCATGGTTCTCCAACCATGCTCCCAATTTTTCTTCCCATTCATCCGTTCCATATGCGCGAATGACTTCCAACACTTCATCTGTTAAACGATAAGAATAACGAGGGCTGTTTGTTGCTCGTTCTTCATCGTCTACATTGCGAACAGTTATAGCTCCATCGCAAAATTGGTGGATGGTATCTTTGCGGATAGTTTCTCTTGTGTTAGGTTTATAAACTTTTCCATAATGTTCAGCCATGAAGTTCATCATATCAACAATTCTCATAGGTTTATTTGTAGCTGCATCCCAGTTGTCTTCCTCTTTTAATCCTGCAAGTGCTAAAAATGTATACGCACTTCTATCGTTGTACTGTTGCTTCGGCATTCCTAATGCTTTTAATATTTCTTTTGCTTCTTCCAGTTTCCCCACTTCAATCACTCCTGATTTACACAACATTTCTCTTTCTAGATCTGGTAACTATAAACATTTCATCAATAATAGTATCACAAAATTCAACGGTAATATTATCCAGATTCATCACTTTTTCTCCGATTTGAATAATGTCTGTAAGTGAAGGAAGTGGGATTGAGTTCATTTCTGTCGCATTTACTTGTGTACTTCCATTCAATATTCTGTAATAGGTATCAACATAACTGCTATTTAATATCGCAAATAATCCAAACATTTCTTCCCTTGTCATTTCTCCATTTAACTTTGTGATATAGTTTAAATGATTTTCAATGCCAACTTTTTTATAAGGGAAGTTTTCAGCGATGTATAAAGCGCATTGTACTCTTTTTCTCTCTTCTTTACTTGTAAATCGCTTTACGAGAATGTAATCCTTGCTGTCTAATAAAATCCCTTTACTATCTTCCGTATTCAGAATATATTGCGGATTTTTAGAAGCAGGAACAGGGAATGTTATTCGGTTGTTAGAAAAATGGTTTGACCAAAGAAGAGGAACGGTATTTTCCACTTCTTCTTCTCTTAAGAATTCAGTTGCTCTAAAATCCACAACGGGTCCTGTTTTTAACTTAAACCCCAAACTTGGTAGGTTATACTTCCAATTCTTCATCATGTTAAGTAACTGAACTTCATCTCTCGTTGTTGGAATCATGATAAAAAGATTATCCGATTCTATATCTACAACAGTACTATAAGGTACTTTATGAATAAATCTTTCACCAGTGTACATATTTTCACTTGCGGATATAAGAATCGTATCTGTTACTTGAGTAGTTTTAATGGCTTTTAAAATAATCGCTTCTTGTAGTACTTTATCATTATCAAATACATCTTCCCTTGAATGAAATAGGTGAAGATTCGTTAGGCGAACAGTATTTAGAAAATATTCCCGAAACTTTTTAAAGTAAAGTCCACTGGTAAAACTTCTTGGTGTAATAAAAATCATTTGCCCATTTTGTTTCAACAACTTTGCAGAAAGAGCCATGAATAAGAAGTAAATATTTGGTTGTCCATGTATAACGGAACTCATTGCCACAGATTCCGGTTCTGACTTTCCTATCTTTTTATACGGAGGATTAGAGATAATCACATCATATAGACTTTCTTCTTCTCTGTGTTCTCTACCATTCCAATAGTCACTATTATCCAAAATAAAATTTTCTTGAATGATATTATAAGAAAATCTTTTACCGTTCTTTTCTAACACTTCACGAACCAATTCCATGTTAGCTCTTAGCACTGGTAATACATTTTCGTCATTTTCATAAAGATCAATATGAACGGTATTAATATTGCTTTGTTCCAAAATCCTTTCGCACAATGCACCTGCAAGAATGCCTGTACCAGCCCCAGCGTCTAATATCTTAATCGTTGACGTGTTATGTTCCATTAAATTTGCCATATAAGTGGCAACAGCAGGCGGAGTAAAGAATTGTCCTATTTTCTTACGGTTACTTTTATTTACTCTTTTTCCGTAATCAATAGTTGTATCGTAAATATGATTGACTAACATTTTTTTACACCTCAAAATATCGTATATCCGTTCTCTTATTTTAACACAACGTGGTGATAAGATTAAATGTTGTAAGCACTATGCATGATAAAAGACGAATTGAATTATTGAAGATGTACTTAGGGAACAGATATTTTAAAATTTAAAAGTAAACAATGTAGCAATAATCTTTTTGAACTGGTCCGATAATTAAAAAAAAAGACATACAAAAAGAAAGACCGATTTATTTCGGTCTTTACCTTATAAAATACGTACCCCACTTCTCTATAATTAACCTCTTTCCCTCACCGCACTACTACCCTTAAATAACTGCCCAGCTCAACAGGAGGTACATCACACTTCATATAATCATGATACAAGCCTATGTCATTTAAACGAGCACTTATATAATGCTTTATCATTATGGCATCCCGTTTTACACTACTCGGTCCTTTATAAACCGGCTGATTAAAAACATCTGTTTTTGTGTAAAACTCTAATGCATAATGAGCATCCTTTAGCACCTGATAAATATTCATATTATAGCCACGTATCCTTATTGAATCCAACACTTTGTGTAAATCCGATTTCCGCTTTACACAATTATTTAAACAAATTATCAAATGACTATCTGTATCTATAAAAACACGTTCCTTTTGTGACCTATTTGACAAGTCTACTCTCGGTAAAAATTCTCCATACGTACCTATTAACGTTTTGACATGCAACTTGCTGTATTTATCAAATACAACTGCCACTAGTAAATGATCAGGTCTCTTAATATAAACCATCTCTAATCACCTCATTCAGTTTTATAAAGCCGCTCCTCAAACTCAAATATTGGACATTGGTGACAGAAGTATGTCTGTAATAACGAATCAGGAGGGATTAAAAAACGACAACATACAGAACCACATAACACCAACAAATCACATAATTCTTGATAGTATTCGCTCTTCTTGAAATTTACAATGTCCTGTTCAGTTCTTAATGCTTTTATTTGATTCTTTAGCCCCGTAAGACTATAAGGCTCATAAATACCTCGATTTACCCCTATTTTTAATAGATACTCTAGTCTGCCTATAACTTTCAGATATTCTTCTCTTAAATACGCAACCTGCTCTTTACTCAACATCACCACTCCTCGAAATTACCTTTATCACGCTAAGGCTCACCACCTTTCTTGATGAAACCTAAAACTTTATTTCCCTGCTCTAAAAATCACTACGCTTAAAACTAATTATTTCTATTGATTATTACTTTTTTCTAATACCATTTCTTAAAATCGATGTCTTGTCTACCCAACTAACTGTTTTATTTTTACAACTTAACAAAAAAGACAGCATAAGACACTCGATCCACGAATGCTATACTGTCGTTTTTATTATTTTTTGCATAAAAAAAAATAAGACCCCAAACAGAGCCTTATAATGATGCCTCGTATTCCTTTACCTTTTTATAAAAAGTCGGCTTCTTCATGTTTACTAAATTCATGAACTCCACCGCTTTGATTTCACCTTTTTTCCATTTTTTATATAACTTATCCCATTCTTTAGGAAGTTCTAACTTTGGTCTTCCCATATGTTTACCCCTAGCTTTAGCCGCTGCTATACCTTCGGCTTGACGCTGTAAAAGAGTTTCACGTTCTTGTTGAGCTAAAGTCGTATATACCTCGATTAATATAGAATTGACCATATCTAAAACCCATTCTTGACCTTCTGGATAATCCTGCATTGTTGTAGGCATATCTAAAATTTTTACCCGAATCCCGTTACGTTTAAAATACTCTAGATACTCTTTGATTTGCGCTTTATTGCGACCTAGCCGATCAATCGATTTAATATACAACGTATCGCCAGACCGCATTGCTTTTAACATATTTTGAAACCCTTCACGTTCCATGTCTTTCCCACTAGCCTTATCGCTATAGATATACTTTTCATCGGTAACATACTTTTTTAACGCATCATATTGTCGATCTAAATTTTGCTCTTTAGAAGAAACCCGAATATAACCGAACGAGATATTCATTAGACGATACCACCTTTATTTGGAAAGTTATTTTTGATTGTCTAATGATACCGTGATTGTTTATAAAGGTCAATTAGTTTTCATACGTTTATAAAGTTTAATTTTCTTAATAAATAGACGCGAAATAGATGCGAAATAGTACAGTAAGAAAAGGGGTACCTTTATAGACTATTACGATAACAAATTCCTATACTTCTTAACCATTTGTTACCATTTGAGACAAAAAAGAAAAGGCTTTTAAAAGCCTCCAAATAAAACCTAATTTTTACATTTTTACTCTTCCTCTTTTTTAGCCACATTTAAGTTTAACTTTTCTTTAAGTGCTAACGCTACCAGTGTCGGTGCAGGAGGTAATTTCCCACCAGATATTTTTCGATACTTTTCAGTGTTCTTTAGCAATGCTCCAAATTTATCTGCATACTGTGGCTTGATTACCCAACTACCATCTGGCATATATACATCGATATCTACCATCCCTGCTTTTATCGACCTCCTACCGTATTTCTTATTGTAGTTAATTGTCGGAGTCGGAAGCTTCGCATCGCCTCTATAAAATGCAGGAGATTTTACAGAAAGATGTACCCCATCAGAATTCCCATATTCATCACAACAGAATCCTCCATACTCATCCCTTATGATTAAAAACATAAATTCATAAAGTGTAAGATAAAATAGCTCACCTGCTTTGACTTCCCGATATGTAATATCCTTTTCAGGATCAATACCCGTGTCTTTGTTCTTTAAAACGTCTATAACAGGTACCATGATATCTTCATCCGATATTAGTGCTACTCCCACAGGTGTCGAGGAATCCTTTATCTCATCCCCCACCTTGCGAGAAGATTTTTTCGATGATAACCCAAGTAAATACTGAAAATGCAAAGTGTGAGATTTACTACTTATTAACGCCCGTTCTTCTTCACTCATTTGATTGATGATTTCTAACCCTTTATTTAATAACGCTTCATTTGCTTTCGTTTTCTTACCAACTGGTTTTTTAGAACCCTTGTCCACACTATTATACATAGTCGTATTACTACGAAAATTATTACTTGAATTTTTCAACAATGACATAAAGTAATAACCTCCATACCATTATTTATCTATAAAATAGACTATTTTTCTTATTTAAACAACACCACATTGGTTATGTTTATCCATTTTTGATGAGTTTTTTTCTATAAATAAAAAAGGCTTAAAAAAGCCCTCAATTACCCCATTATTTACTTTTTACAAAGATTGGCTTTAACGTCTCCCATATACTGCTACCTATTTTTCTAACGACCTCTACAATTATATTCAAACTCTCTAATACCATCTCTTTTGCTGATAAATCTGGATTTACCGAGTATGTGTAAAACACCGCAACTAGAGTGGTTAATACTAAAGAAACTATGATAAATTTTAAAATCCCTCCAAAGAAACCAAATATGTTGAATAAAAACGCATATACTGCCTTAAAGATTGCCCTTATTGGCGATACGATAAATGTCTGCGCTAACCAATTTACCGCTTTCCCAGCCCGATCGGCTGCCGTTACTTTATCTACCTCTACTATCTTCTCTTTTACCGGCAACGTCTGCTCTTTATACGCTTCCTCTAAACTATCTATATCACTCAATAACAAACTCTCATCACTTACTTGCTCTGCCTCCACTTTAGGTAATTCTAAACTATCCGTTTCTATAATATTTGACTTTATGATGTTCTTATCCGATATCCTTATCTCTTTTAACTTTTTAGCATAATCCTCTAAAGTTAAATTAAAATTAATGTCATCTGCAACCTCTAATGGTTCATTATCTACCGATTCCTCCTCTGCTTCTACAAAAGATAAACCCGGTGTAAATGAGGAATCATTTTCTTCTTTGATTTCTTCTTTTTTGTCTCCCTCGATCCCCTCTGGCAATATCGGCTCTACACTTTCAGACTCCGAAAAATCTTTCTCTGCTGCACTATTATTTGTGTTAACTTCGACTTTCTCTGATTCGACATTATTCGCGCTTCCCTCTTTACCCCTCTCAGCACTAAATATCTTGTTAGGGTCAATATTTATACCAAGCCCCAAGTTTAACAAACCTTCGTTCCCTACATTGAAAAAATCAAAGTTTAAATTATCATCTTCACTCGAATCAACTGTACCTGCAAGTTGCTCCTTCTGCTGAACTCGCTCGTCCTCTGTACGATTATCCAATGTTAGTGTTTCTCCTACCATTGCTTTATCCTCCTTTCCTGTAACTTATATAAAATCTCTTATTTACACTCCAAAAATTCATCTAATTATAGTGCATTTTGAAAATTTTTCTTACCCGATTGTTCAACTCATATAACCGCTTAAAATTTAAACCCTTTTATTTCAGAAACCATTATTTTATAAGCCCTTAACAAACTAACTCCTGTTTTTTGCAAATGACTCCCACACAAAAAGAAAATACCTCAATAAGTGAGGTATTTTCCTTATTACCATTATTCCTCTGTTGGTTTAAATACAAGATAGTTCTTACCTTCTTCTAATTCTACTCTAACCTTCATATCGTTATACTTGACCATTAACTCCAACTTTCTAAATCTCTCTGGATTTCTAAATACTACATTTAATGTTTCAGCTTTCATTCCAGATAGGTCTATTACTGTTTCTGGTCTAGCTTTTACTCTTAACTTCGCTACAACCATACCATCTTCATTATATACCTTGACATTTTTACGTCTTAAATAACCTAATAATATAATGAAAGGAACCGCTGAAACTATCGGGATGATCGGTAAATCTTTTGATGGCTTACCTTTAGGTTTATCTTGTGGTTTTACTTTCGGTTCATCTTGTGGCTTATCTTTTGGTTCGTCCTTTGGCTCTTCTTTAGGTTTAATCGGTTCGATTACAAAGTCAATTCGTTGTGTATTCACTGTTTCGTTTAACTCAATTGACTTCCGCACCTCATTAGATACTTGAACTACTTCTTTTATTCCTGAATTAACATCATTTACATCTTTATAAGCTATAACCTCTATTTTTGCTATTTCTTCTAATGTGTACGGATTTTTTAGGATTACTGTGTGTTTACCTAATTCCGCATTTTCAAATCTATACTCACCTTTTTCATTTGTATAGGTGACTCTTGGTTTAGAGTGTAATTCAACCATTACCCCTTCAATCGGATTACCTTCACTATCGATAACTACGCCAAATACTGTTCCATATGCTTTTTTCGCTTCATACCTGAATTTTACTATTATTTCCTTACCACTATCCGTCACTCTTACTAACGTTAATGAAGGTCCTGTTACCTCATAACCTTCAATTTTAGGTGCTCTCACCTCGTTATAACCATAACTTAAATTCGTTAATTCTTTTTGCATTAATACCTTGCCTGTTTTATTATCTACTGCGATTACTGTTACCTTATCACGCTTTTGTATCTTTAGCACTGGCTTCGGATCTATCTTCAATTCTGGCTTCGGTTCTGGCTTCGGTTCTGGCTGTGGTTCTGGTTGTGGTTCTGGCTTCGGTTCTGGCTTCGGTTCTGGCTTCGGTTCTGGCTTCGGTTCTGGCTGTGGTTCTGG
>JAAROH010007999.1_pt1 | contig 19034 bp, 17 predicted proteins | sample 7248631 | NCBI WGS metagenome assembly JAAROH01 (sample SAMN09772309, study PRJNA484901) | compost metagenome | isolation source: Vermicomposting unit | place: India
ATATGCGGGGATATCTTCTAGCCCAAATGCCTTTAAAATATCGGAAAATACGTCGCATCAAATTGGGCCTTTGTTAAGTGAAATGGTCCGTACATGGCGTATCTTCTCTGATGCTTTGCCCATGATGGCACTGCAGGCCACCCATCCGTCTGCGATATCTTGCTGACAAAAAATTCAGCAATATCCACCATTTTATTTATATATTTTTTTCACTCAAAAACAAAAGTGCCAGGCCCAACGGTCATCACCGTTTTCTCGGCCTGGCTGAATCGAAGGAAGAATGGGAGAAGATCTTTCCGGTTTAAAAATCCAAGTCCAAATCTTTCAAGACATCCCCTTCCATGCTTTGGGCCCGCGTTTCCAGCTCTTCCTTCTTCAAAACGGATTTTTCGTAGATTTTGAAGAAGGGGTAGTACATGAGGATCGCAAGGCCGAGGATGACCGGAACTAGCAATACGGCCTTCCAATCCAGCGTCACCAAATACTGGGCGATCGGTGTCGGCATGCCGCCTACGCTGGCGATCGGCGCCCTGACCCATCCCATGTCGAATATGAAATAGGTAAACATGCCCAGGAGCGGGGTGCCGATTACAAAGGGCAGGAACAAATACGGATTGTACACGACCGGAAAACCGTAAGGATTTTCCTTGCGGAAGTATTCCGCCAAAAAGTTTACGGTTTTCTCCTCTTTATCAATTTTTACCCCCTTCAAATGATGCCTCTGCAAAGGCGAAAGCCGGTTTTTCCGCAAAAATGAATCGATTTTTTGCAAATTATAGCGAACCGAACGGCTGGAAGATTTGGTGAATTCGGCCAGATCACGGACGGAAATATAATCATCTTCCGTATAAAGCTTTTTCAGGATTTGGACAGCCCTCGTGTTCAGCATGTGCCCTTCCCTCCGCAGTTTAACTATATCATCGATTAAAAAGCGCTTACAATAGCGGCCGATAACACAAATTGTCCAATTGCTCCGGAAAAAAATCCAATTCTTTGGATGAGCGGCAAGGGGCCGTCGGCCCTTTTGAATCACGGATTGTTGATCCGATTCTTCCAGGCGTACGGCCTGCACTCGGCCCGGCAACGGTTTGCGCATTCCGAAACGTTTATTTGATTTTCTATGGCTTTTTCATTGATGGCCCGCCACTCCCGGAACGTCGTCTCCCATTTCCGGCGAATGTTCACGGCGTCCCGGCCAGTTTCTGCCGAAACGCAAGATGGATTTTTGGCGCCTGCCGTTTTCCCCCGGGAACGGCGTTCCCCGTCAATCGGAAATGTGCCGAGGCGGATTTTTGGCAAAGGTGTGTAAAAAATAGTTTACATTTTGTAAAAAATATATTACAATCCCCTATGCAGGGGGTGATCAACCGGAGATGAAAAGAAGCGGGCAACTGAAAAATCGAATTAGCGTCCTAAGGGCCGAAAAAAAATGGACCCAGCAGGATTTGGCCGACAAAGTCGGCGTCACGAGGCAAACCATCGCTTCCATTGAAGCGAACCGTTACAATCCGTCCCTGATCTTGGCCTTTGAAATTGCGGCCGCCTTCGGAAAGGAAATACAGGAAGTTTTTGAATATCAATTATGGGATAAGGGGGAATAACTAGGATGGATGCGATCGCCATCGGTTTATCGGTTATCGGTCTTGCCGCCGTCATCTTCTCGTGGCATTTCATCAGAAGGGAAGGGGGAGATGAAAGGGGGATAAAATCCTGGGCGCCGCAGGGATGACCGTTTATTCGGCCTTTTTGTTCGGGTATCTGATCATTTTTATGATCAACATCATACGCCCGTTGAACGGGGAACAATTTCAATTCGCCTTGACTTGTTTATTCGCATTGGTCGTCATCTCCTATTCGGCGGCGATCATGGTGTTGAAAAGGCGCTATTAGCCGATCGGAAGACCCCCGTCAAGCGGAACACCGTCTGTTGCAAAATCAGGGATAAAGAAAGGAAATCAATGCGGTCAATACCGGGGATGTCGCGCACGAACGAAGGAAACCGGCACCGTTAATGACAAGGCCGGTTCCTGCCGCGGAAACCTTGAACCGCTCCGTTGAACAGGAAAAATGCATAAACGGTCCGGCGGCCAAGGCTTATTTGTAAGGGTCGGCACCGTCCCCCGGGGTTCCGCCGTTGCAGCGCAAATTGTCACATCAATTAAATCTCAAGGACCGCCTCTGTCCTCCGCAGATCCGTTCATCACCAATTATCGTACCACCAACCAATTCCGCATCGATCGCCTTTCGTCCTCCCCCGTTCCTGCCGTTTGCAGCCGGATGCCGGACGGAGGCATACGGAAAGGAGCGGACCGATGCGGGAGCGTTTCGAGAAACTCCGGCTACGGGGAACGGCAGGAAAGCTGAACGTGTCAAGGAACCGGGGAAATCGGCAAAACGCCGCGGCACTTCCTCGGCACGTTTTCGCTGCCGACTTGAACGGTTTGACGGCAAACCGGCCGAAAGCGATCCTCCCGGGCAAAGACCTTCCCTCTGTCGGTTCATCGCCGTTTTGTCAGGACTTGCACCCGTCAACATGGATTTATCGTCCGTAGCTTTCCTCTGGTTCTGAAATCCGATGTGTCTTGCTTCAAACAAAAACCTCCTAATCGCAAAACTTAGGAGGTCCTCTTCCGATCAACAATCCGCCTGAAACCGCACAAAGTTTTTTGCAAAAGGCCGGTCATTGCCCGAACCCGGACGTTTGCGGCATAAAAAGCCGGCCGGTATATGTCGGGCGAAGCGCCGGCCATGAAGCGAAACTGCCGTTTTTCTGGTTTCCTGCATTATTCCTTAGCGAAATATCCTCAATTTTCTTCATGGCAGCCATCGTTTTTCTTGTTCCCTATATTATTCCTTGGCCAGTACCGGGACATCCTCATCCTTTTTTATAATCTCAATCATTTTAATATGGTTCCCGTCCATTTCCGCCACATGGAAGGCGTAGGATCCAAATTCGATGCTTTCCCCTTGTTTGATGTCATAACGCTCCGTTAACATCCATCCGCCCAGCGTATCCACTTCCTTTTCTTCGATGTTCAGCCCCAGCAGGTCGTTGATTTCGCTGATTAAGATGCGGCCGTCGACGAGAATCCGGTTCGGATTTACTTGCTGGATGGCGGTTGGTTCATCCTCATCAAATTCGTCCTGGATGTCACCGACAATTTCTTCAAGAATATCCTCGACGGTGACCAACCCCGACGTGCCGCCATACTCATCGTATAAAATCGCCATGTGTATCCGTTCTTTTTGCATTTTCACCAGCAGATCGTGGATCGGAATCGAATCGATTACCCGGATGATGGGACGGACAAAATCTTCCATTGATTTTTCCTCATAAAGGCTTTCATTCAGAACAATTTCGGCGAATACTTCTTTGATGTTGATGAGACCGATCACATGGTCTTTATCCCCGTCAATCACGGGATATCTCGTATATTTTTCCGCTTTGATGATTTCCAGGTTCTCCTTGATCGTTTTATTTTTATCAAGGGCCACAATCTCCGTCCGGGGAACCATGATTTCTTTTGCGACCCGGTCATCAAAGGTAAAAATGTTGTTCACATACTTATATTCCGATTGGTTGATCTCGCCCTTTTTGTAACTTTCCGATAAAATCAGCCGCAGCTCTTCTTCGGAATGGGCGAGCTCATGCTCGGAAGCCGGCCTTAGGCCGAACAATCGGATAATCCCCCTTGCGGAACCGTTCAATGCCCAAATGAAGGGATACATGATCTTATAAAACCAGACCAAAGGTCTGGCCGACAATAGCGTGATCGATTCCGCCTTTTGGATGGCCAATGTTTTCGGAGCCAATTCCCCGATGACGACATGCAAAAACGTAATCGAGGCGAAAGCGATGCCAAAGGACAGGACTTGGGAAACATAGGAGGATAAATTCAACTTCTCAAAAACGGGATGAAGCAGATGCTCGACCGTCGGTTCCCCTAACCAGCCCAAACCCAGTGCCGTTATCGTAATTCCAAGCTGGCACGCCGATAAATATTCGTCCAGATTGGAAAGGATTTTTTTGGCCACAACGGCGTTTTTATTTCCTTCCGAGATCAGCTGATCGATTCTTGAAGCCCGGATTTTTACGATGGCAAACTCAGAAGCGACGAAAAAAGCGGTGAAAGCTATTAATAAAGCAACCATGAATAAATTAAATACTTCCAAATAATTGCCGTTCCCTTCAACGGAAAGGGAACGGCCTACACCTCCCTGTCTTGAATGCCGCAGCACTCAATTTTCTTCGTTATTCCCCTGCAGGAAAAGCAGGATGAAATTAATTAGTTCAAATACCGAGATCAATGCGGCCGCCACATACGTCCAAGCCGCGGCGCCCAGCACTTTGTTTACTCCCCGCTCCTCTTCATTCCGAATCAAACCTTCCGCCAGGATAAAGTTTTTCGCGCGGGCGCTCGCGTTAAATTCGACCGGCAATGTGATCAATTGAAAGGCCACCGCAAAGGAGAAGAAGAGGATCCCCAAACCGAGGAGCGAAAATTGCTTTAACAAAAATCCTGCCAACAAAAGGAACGGTGCGATTCCGGAAGTAAAGTTAACGATCGGAAACATCCGGTGTCGTAAGACCAATGCCCCGTAGGCTTCCTTGTGCTGAACCGCATGGCCCACCTCATGGGCCGCCACGGAGACGGCGGCAATCGAACGGCCGTAATAAACCGGTTCGGATAAGCGGACGGTTCGGGAAATCGGATCGTAATGGTCTGTTAACGTGCCGGGAACCACTTCGACCGGAACGTCATAAAGGCCGTTTTGATCCAAGATGCGTCTGGCCGTTTCGGCGCCGGTGTATCCGGAGGATGCTTCAACACCGCTCCATTTTTGGAAATTCCCTCTTACTTTAAATTGGGCCCAAAGGGAAATGCCGAATGCGATGAAAATGAGAATATCCATCGGATGAAAGAACATGCGACCTCTCCCCTTTTCATCCTAAAAACATCATTAATGATTGCAGCAACGCCACCGTTTGTGAGGCGAATTGATTCAAAATCTTCTTCTTGCACTCATCGTCCAATTTGCCCAAAAGATCCTGAAAATCTTTGATTTCACCTTCCAATAATTTCATATGTTCGGCGACCATATTGGCCTGTTTCAGGATGAGATCCTCTTCCGCCGCCGTTTTTTTTCGGTGCAGTTCCAGCCGCTCCTTGATCATGTCCAAGGAATAATTGAGTTTTTTGTAATGTTCGATTAACTTTAAATCCTCCAGGGCGGAAGAGTCGTAGTATCGGTAATTCGATTCGGAACGTTCGGCTTTCAGTAAGCCCAGCTTTGTATAATAATCGATCGTTCGTTTGGAAACTTTCGCTTTTTCCGCTAGTTCACCGATTTTATAGACATCCCCATGAACCGGAACCCCCTTTTGTCGCTCTCACCATAATCATAATCGAACAAAACCATACAGTCAAACGTTTTACTTTCCGGTTTTTTCAAAGGGTTTCGGGTTCAGATCCTGTCTCCCGCCGGCATCCGAAAACAAGCCGGGGCGCGGCTGCGCGGGGTAATGTTGAGGCAGAACCGGCGGTTTCCCGCTGATGGCCATGGCCAAAGGATTCCGCCCGCATTCATGAATCCGTGAAAATGCGCGGTTTTCCGCAAATCCAAGAAGCCGGCATCCATTTTCCGATTTTTCATCGTTTTGATCCCAAAATGATAAAGTCCAATAATTTGTGTAAAAAGAATGGGATGCAAAAGCTGTTCCATTTCCGGAAGGCTGTGTTTCCGAGACGGGGAGCAGGATTTTACACAAACATGGAGGTTTGGCCAAAAAAATTCCCCCTTTCCGAATCGCGGATCCGGCGGCGGTCGGAAGAGGGAGATTCTTCCATGACGGCGGGTTTTGATATCCCGCCGCGACGGAGAAACGGAAAAACATGCCGTTCGCGTCGGGATTTTTTGCTAACGGAATTTTAAGTCCCTGGCCGTCTGCTTTACAGCTCACAAAAAATGCAAATGTAAAGGGACTGGCATCCAATTCGTGCTTGGCCATCTGCTTTACGGATCCCAAAAATTGCCAATCTAAAGGGACAGGCATCCAATCCGGGTTCGGCCGTCCGCTTTACGGCTGACAAAAATGCGGGAAGACAAACGGATCAAATCATATCGAGCGGAACTTTCTTTCGGGGTTTCGGAAATGCCCGGTCGAGTTTTTCCAAATCTTCCGGGGTCAATTCGATCGCGGCCGCTTCCGCATTCTCAAGCACATGCTGCTGTCGTCCCGCTTTGGGGATGGCGATCACATCCTTCGTGCGGATCGTCCAGGCAAGGGCGATTTGCAGCGGTTTCACCCTGTATTTTTCCGCAAGGCTTTGGACGGCCGGGTCCGTTAACAATTGCTTCCTTAAGGAACCTCCTTGCGCCAGGGGGCTGTAAGCCATAATCGGCAGACGATGCGCCCGGTGCCAGGGAAGGAGATCGAAATCGATGCCCCGCGAACCCAAATGGTACAGCACTTGATTGACCGCGCAGTTCCTGCCATCGGGGATGCTCCATAATTCTTCCATATCATCCGTATCAAAATTGGAGACTCCCCACCGTAAAATTTTTCCCTCTTTCCGCAGTTTTTCCATGCCTTCAACCGTTTCCTCCAGAGGAACGCGGCCGCGCCAATGCAAAAGATACAAGTCCAAGTAGTCCGTACCGAGCCGTTTCAAGCTGTTTTCGCACGCGGTTGCAATCTTGTCCAATCCCGAATGGTGGGGGTACACTTTCGAGACCAAAAAGACTTCATCCCTGCGCCCTTTGATCGCCTCGCCCACCAGGCGTTCCGCCGCGCCGTGCCCGTACATTTCGGCCGTGTCAATGACCTTCATCCCCAATTCGATGCCGAGCCGCAAGGCTTTGATTTCCTCGGCCCGATCGCGGGGGTTTTCCGCCATGTGCCACGTCCCTTGGCCGACGCAAGGAACCGTCGTGCCATCGGGCAAAGTCACGGACCGTTTTTCCAAACGGCTTCGGATCTCCGACAATTTTTCGCTGTCCCAATGATCCATCCGCGATCTTTCCTTTCTTTTTTGAATGGAGGAACCCAAGCCAATCCGGCGAGATCCCGGCACATCAAAATCTTCATGGAATCCGTCGGGGCATTGCCCTGTATTCCGCGAAAAACATACGAGATATGCATTTGCCCATGCATGGGCCCGAGGATCGGATTATCGGGAACCCTTTATTTTTCCCGTTCGCCTCACTTTTTTCTGCCGAAAAATTGAAGCAGCTCCTGCCGGAGATTCGTGATCATCCTTCATCATTATTTTATCGGAGATTTTTGATAATAGCATCCGATAGGTGCAGTCTGGGTTTGTTCCGAACATTGAAACGCTTTGGAAGACCATTTTCGCCTGTGAAGGGGGAGAATCGGTTAACATCGATCACGTTATAGGATTCGGAGATTTTTTGCACGAGTTCCGAACAGGCTTCACGCCCGGTTTTTTGCAGGCGGCAAAAGGGGAGCGGCATAACGAGCCCGACAAAACAGACAAGCAGGGACCGAGGGACGGCTATCCGGGCGAACCTATTAATTAGACGAATCAGGAAGATTGTAGGATTCCACGGGCTTCCCCATCCGATTAGTCGGTCCGACTCTTTAAGGACCGGAAAAGGATTCAAAACAGCATCAGGCAGTATTTTTATTGTCTCACACCCCATGTTCTTGGACCGTAATACAAATGTTGTTAACCCGAGGTCACCCACTTGTCCCCGATCCGGTTATCTTGTCAATTTTTCCAAATATCTAACCGCCCCCCTATTACCACTTTTCCATCTTCCTCCTGAACGGACGTCCAATTTCTTCCTTTTTCGATCACCAGCACCATTTGTCCAAAATGTCATGGATCCATCGCCTTTGAGTTTTTCTTATTCGTTTAAGGAAAAAAACGATTAAAAAATGTCAAAAAAGAAGCCGGCGTTCCGGATCTTTCCCGGAATCGTAACAGTTTTGTCGAAGCTGCGCTTGAAAAAACCAATCCGTTAGGACACGCCCTGCACTGATATGACTTTACACAGCGTTATCTTCGGCGCATCCTTTTTCAGCCTTTTGCCAATGAACGATTAACGATAGCGTTATTTGTCCAAGTATAAATTTTTGACATAGTTATTTGCGGATACATATAATTAGTTCAGAGCAATAAAGTTGTGCTAAGGAAAAATTACGTCTATCGGCAAAAAGTACCTGAACATATCATAACGGAGGATAACCTTATGAATATCGAACAGGCGGCACCACCGTCGGGGAACCGAAATCATTCCCTGCAAAAGATCGCGGCGGCTTCATTAAAAGGGGAGGCGCGGGGCTTCAAAAAGTTCCTGCCATTCCTGGGGCCTGCCTTTATTGCGGCGGTGGCCTACATTGATCCCGGAAACTACGCCACGAATATCTCCGCAGGATCCCAGTACGGCTATACCCTGCTATGGGTGATTTTGGCTTCAAATTTAATGGCTGTTCTCATTCAAACGATGTCCGCGAAGCTAGGCATCGCCACAGGGAAAAACCTGCCTGAGGTTTGCCGGGACCATTTTTCGAAAGCCACCTCCTTCTTTCTGTGGATTCAAGCCGAACTGGTCGTGATGGCGACCGATCTGGCCGAATTTATCGGCGCGTCTCTAGGATTGTATTTAATCTTTAAAATCCCTATGGTGATGGCGGCTTTGATCGCGGCGGCCGGTTCATTTGTGATTTTGGAAATACAAAGACGCGGAATCCGGCCTTTAGAAGCGATCATTACCGGAATGATTTTTGTGGTCGTCATTGCCTTTGGCGTTCAGGTGTTTTTTGCGCAGCCTGATGCGGGGCAGATTTTGTCCGGATTGCTGACGCCAAAGTTCGATGGTGTTGACAGCGTGCTGTTATCGGCCGGGATGCTTGGGGCGACCGTGATGCCCCATGCGATTTACCTGCATTCGGGCCTCACACAGAAGCGGATCATCGGAAAAACGGAAACGGAACGGAAAAAGATCTTTCATTTTGAAGTTGTTGATGTGGTCATTGCGATGATTATCGCCGGCGGGATCAATGCGAGCATGCTGATCGTGGCGGCTGCTTTGTTTAACAAAGCCGGCATTAAAGTCGAGGACCTTGACGTCGCTTTTTATCAATTCGACCATTTGCTCGGTTCTTTTGCCGCCATCTTATTTGGGGTCGGTTTGCTGGCGGCCGGTTTATCGAGTTCAACGGTCGGTACGATGTCTGGGGATATCATTATGCAAGGGTTTATCCGGAGGAGAATCCCGATCTACCTGCGGCGATGCATTACGATGATTCCGCCGTTAACCATCATTTTGTTGGGGATTAACCCGACGAAAGCATTGGTGATGAGCCAGGTCGTCTTATCATTCGGCATTGCTTTCGCCTTGGTTCCATTAATCGTTTTCACAAGCAATAAAAAAATCATGAAATCGCTCGTTAACCGGAAAATAACAACCATTTTCGCTTGGTTGATCGCCATTCTAATCATTGCCTTAAATTTATTTTTGCTCTACCAAACCATTTTTGGCTGAATCATTCACGGCTTATTTTCACTGACGCATCAAATCTTTTAGAAAAAAGCGGGTTCAAGCCCTTTGGAGCATCGCGAAGCGCTTCAAAGGGCTTGATTTCTGATGGCAGAAATCTGGATGAATGCTTTTCTATTGAGCCAGCCCGACTGCCGCTTGATCGACATCGCGTTTGAAATCGGCTTGAATCATCCCGCTTCATTCAGCAAGCTGTTCAAACAACACGTCGGCCTTTCGCCCATGCAATTTCGAAAAAAGGTGATTTTGGAAAAGAAACGATGACCGTCCTTCCCGTATGATGAAAAGGACACATCCGCATGACAGGAGGGATTGTAATGAACGGCCGCTCGATTGAAAAAATCGGGCAGATCGGCGTACCCGTTAAAGATTTGAACCGCGCCATTTCGTTTTATAAAGAGCGTTTGGGCCTGCCGCTCTTATTTCAAACGGAGACCATGGCGTTTTTTGATGTCGGCGGCGTGCGCTTGCTGCTCAGCTTGCCCGAAACGGAGGCATTTGCCCACGCCGGGTCGGTGATCTATTTTCAAGTGGAAGACATTCAAGCGACCTACCAAATGATGAAAGAAAAAGGGGTGTCCTTTATTGGCGCCCCGCATCGGATCGCCAAAGTCAGACAAACGGAAACGTGGATGGCCTTCTTTAAAGACAGCGAAGGCAACACCCATGCGTACATGAGCGAGGTCGAGGTTTAATCTGCTGAGGATGCCGATTTAAGTCGGCATCCTCTCTTTTTCATGAATGGTTTGATAAAATGGAAAATAGAAACACATTCAACAACATGGCCGAAAAAATCGGTGGACAAATACCGGGGGGAGAAGGGCTATGGACAGATATGACGCCATGGTTGTCGGTGCGGGGCTTGCCGGTTTGGTGGCCACCGCCGAACTGGCCGATGCGGGAAAGAAAGTCTTGTTGCTTGATCAAGAGCCGGAAGCGTCTTTCGGAGGGCAGGCGTGGTGGTCGTTCGGCGGATTGTTTCTCGTCGATTCGCCCGAGCAACGAAGGCTGGGCATCAAAGATTCACCGGAACTCGCTTGGCAAGATTGGTTGGGCACGGCCGGTTTTGACCGGGAAAAGGACGAAGATTACTGGGCCATAAAATGGGCGGAGGCGTATGTCGCCTTCGCCGCAGGCGAAAAACGGGAATGGCTGCATAAGCTCGGCGTTCGTTTTTTCCCCATTGTCGGCTGGGCCGAGCGCGGCGGGTATCTCGCTGAAGGCAATGGAAACTCCGTTCCGCGCTTTCACATTGTTTGGGGGACCGGTCCCGGCATCGTCAAGCCGTTTGCGGCGAGAGTCCGCGAGGCGATGAAGAAAGGGCTCGTCGACTATCGGCCCCGCCATCGCGTCGACGAGCTCATTACGGAAAATGGCGCCGTCATCGGCGCAAGGGGAGCGGTGCTCGCACCGAGTCCGGCCGCGCGCGGTGAGGCCAGTTCCCGTGAGGCCATCGGAACGTTTGAATGTTATGCCCAAGCCGTTCTGGTCGCCAGCGGCGGCATCGACGCCAATTTTGAATTGATCCGAAAGAATTGGCCGGCGAGGCTCGGCCAACCGCCGAAAACCATGATTTCCGGCGTGCCGGCCCATGTGGACGGCCGCATGTTGGCCATTGCCGAGAAAGCCGGCGGCCGCATCGTCAACAAAGACCGCATGTGGCACTATACGGAAGGCATCAAAAACTGGAATCCGATTTGGCCGAAACACGGCATCCGCATCCTGTCCGGCCCGTCGTCGATCTGGTTGGATGCCGAGGGACGGCGGTTGCCGGCGCCGTATCTCCCGGGCTTTGACACGTTAGGAACCCTTGAGGCCATCATGAAAACCGGCTATGACTATTCCTGGTTTATATTGACGGAGAAAATCATTAAAAAAGAATTTGCCCTATCGGGATCCGAGCAAAATCCCGATTTGACCGAAAAAAGCTTGCGCCAAGTCTTGCGGCAGCGCGTCTTTTCCGGACCGACCGATCCCGTCAAGGCGTTTATGGAGAAAGGCGAAGATTTCGTCGTTGCCGACAACCTGGAGGACCTTGTCGCCGGCATGAACAAAATCGCCGGGGCGGATTTGCTCGATCCCGCCGCCGTGGCGCGGCACATCAAGGCGCGCGACCAGGAATTGGACAACAAATTTACGAAGGACGTCCAGATCATGGCCATCCGCGACGCCCGCCGGTATCTCGGTGACAAGCTGTCCCGCGTCGCGAAACCGCATAAAATTCTCGATCCGAAAACCGGTCCGCTCATTGCGGTGCGCCTGAACATCCTCACCCGCAAAACGCTGGGCGGACTGCAAACGGATTTATCCGGGCGGGTTCTCGACGCTTCCGGAAATCCGGTTCCCGGCCTTTATGCGGCGGAGGAGGTTTCAGGATTTGGCGGGGGCGGCGTCCACGGCTACCGCTCCTTGGAAGGAACCTTTCTCGGCGGCTGCCTTTTCTCAGGGCGGCAAGCCGGCCGCGCCATGGCGAAAGAAATCTGAATGAAGAAGAGGGGGCTCTTTACACCCCCTTTGCGGACGGCTTTTGTGTGGCGTTGGACTCGAAGCGGACGCCCGGCCACCGTGCCGAAACTCCTTCGGCGGTCGCCGTCCGCAACGGATGCCTCATCCTCGATGGGCGACCGCTTTTTCTTCCCGTTCAACGGTTTCGCGTCTTCGCGGAGCCGCGGTCCAACAAACGGCGCCGATTTCCGGCCGGCAACTTCGGCGGACACGGACTTATACTCACGGAGAATCATGCGGGTTGAAGAGATAAGGACGGAACAAAAGGCGAATGAGTGAAGAGGCGGCATACGGAAGATTGCAATCATCTGAATACCGGTTTTTTACGGAGAGGAGAAGATTTGCGATGCGCATCGCTTCGCTCTGCCCGAGCAATACAGAAATTTGCGCATGCCTCGGCCTCACGGAGCAATTGGTCGGCGTGGACCATTACTCCGACTGGCCGAATGAAGTCCGCTCCCTGCCGGACTTAGGCCCCGATTTACAGATTAACATGGAAAAATTAGCGGAGCTGAAGCCGGATCTCATCATTGCTTCCTTAAGCGTGCCGGGGATGGAAAACAACGTCGAAAAGCTGGATCAGCTCGGCATTCCGTATATCGTGTTGAAGCCGAAGCGTCTCGCGGATATCTATGAAGATATCTTGCGGGTCGGCGAAGCCTGTGATTGTTATGGCGACGCGCGCCGGCTCGTCGAAGACATGAAAACACGCGTGGAAGCCGTCGCCGAACGCTGTCCCGACCCGCCTGATCCGCCGCGGCTTTATTGGGAATGGTGGCCGCGACCCGTCTTCTCACCGGGCCGCGAGAATTGGTTGACCGACGTGACCCGCATCGTCCGGGCGGAGCATATTTTTGAGGAAGAGCCCGCGCCAAGCGTGCAAAGCGACTGGGAGGCCGTCCTGGAACGCCGGCCCGATTATGCGCTGCTCGTGTGGACCGGCATTCCGAAAGAAAAAGTTCCGATCAGCAAGGTTTTGAAGCGTCCCGGCTGGCGGGAAGCGCCTTTCACGGCGCCCGACCGGCTGCACGTTTTGGACGAAGGCTGGTACTGCCGCCCATCCCCTCGCCTCGTCACGGGCCTGGAACATCTCGCCCATCTTTTATATCCGGAGTCCTGCCCGGAAGCGCGGAGCTATTTGTCCTCCTTTTCGATCAGATCACAAAAATAAAAGCGGTGATCGCGACGGACAATCTCGCCGATCTCAAAGGACACCGGCGCCGAGAACAGCGGGCCGTCATAAACAAAGGAATGAAATTCGCCGTTTTCCCCGCACGGGTCGACGCCATCGGGCAAAGCGCTGAAAAAATCGGCATCCAACGTGCGGCCAACAAAGCTTTCGGGGAGCACGTCGCCGTCCACACAAGTCGTGATGGCCCGATAACCGCGGGCGGTCAAATTGCGCACGATTTCCGTTGTAGGCCGTCCCCACAGGGGAAAGACGGCGTCCATGCCGACTCGGGCCAATTGTTTTTCCCGATAAGCTCGAACATCCGCCAGAAAGAGATCACCAAAAATGACCGTGTCCACGCCTTGGGCTTTATAACGCTCCAGCACTTCCGCCATGCGCGCTTCGTAACTTTCGTTATCGGCGGCTTGCGGAATGGCGACGATGGCGAGCGGCAACCCGATCCGCTCGGCTTGTTTTTCCAGCAACGCCTGACGGACGCCGTGCATGCTGATGCGCCGGCTGCCTTCCGTCACGGTCGTCAATAAGGCGACGACATCATACCGCCCCTCGCGTCGCACTTGTTCAAGCGCCAGCGCCGAATCTTTGCCGCCGCTCCACGATATCAACGCTTTTTTCATCGGTTGTCACCCCTTTGATTTTCCGCCGCCCCGGTCGCCAATCATCCTATGGCAACAGCAACAAGACATTCTTTAAATATATTTCCAGCTTGAGTGTTTTCCGGAAGACGACGGTGGATGGCTTGCATTTATTGATACGCCATGACACCAGACAGGGCCATTGTATCATTTTTCTCGGAATAGGCGGGAAGAAGCGGAAATATGGTTAAGGCGAAAAGCACCTCGCTTTCATTTTTGTTTTTTCCAACACTGGTTGTCGCCGCGCAACAATGAAGCCGTCTCTTCAAGATCATTTGCCCCTTTTTAGATAGATATTGACGAAACCGGAGAAGGGCACCTCCGGCGAAGCGTTTACAGAGTTTAGGCGTTGTGTTATGAATAGGTAAGAACGTTTGAAAGGGGACAAACCGGTGAAAAAACTGGGCATCGTTTTGTTGATTTTAATTGTGGTGATAGGTGCCGGAAGTTACTTTGCTTACAAGAAGGCCCTAAACGTCGTCGCGGATAAAATGATCGACCAAGTCGCTAATCAATTGACCGATGCAGATATTCAACAAATTAAAAACGATCCGGATGTCAAGGCATTTCTCGCCTCAGGCAACCCCAATGACGCCAATCTTCCTTTTACGACGAAAAAAGAGGCGATCCAACGGGTCACTCAGCGATTGTCGATCGGCGATTTGAAAGAATTGGCTTCGATGGCATCCGGCGGTTTGACCGCTGAGGAAAAAGAAAAAATCAAAACCGAATTCGAAAGCAAATTCTCCCCGGAGGAAATAAAAGCCCTAAAAGTCGTGGCTTACAAAGAATTGAACAAATGAGCAACCGTGCGCCGCTTCCCGGCAATGCAAACGCGTCAAAGGGCCGGAAACCTTCAGACTCCGCTCCAAAGAAAATTGCGGGCCCCGGCCCTTTCCGGGGAAAAGAAACCAAGACTTTTCCCGCCCGGCATGCGCCGTTTGCGCCCGCCGAAAAGCTTTAAGCAAGATGCGCGTCGCCCGCGCCTTTGCCCTTTAAGAAGGAAAAGGCAAGCCGCGCACCGAAATAGATATAAATAATGATTTCAAAAAAATATGGAGGTGGGGGCGATGACCGAAACCTATCCGGTGGTAAAGGGTGCGGAGCCGTTTTTCTTTGAAGGAAACGACATCGGAATTTTGGTCTTGCACGGATTTACGGGATCGCCGCAGAGCATGCGCCCGTTGGGGGAAGCCTATCACGAAGCGGGTTACACGGTCTGCGGGCCAAGGCTTAAGGGCCACGGCACGCATTACGAAGACATGGAGAAGACAACTTGCCAAGATTGGATCGATTCGGTCGAAGCGGGTTATGAATGGCTGAAAAACCGATGCGGGACGATTTTCGTCACCGGCTTGTCGATGGGTGGCACGTTGACGCTATATATGGCCGAACACCATCCGGAAATCTGTGGCATCGCGCCCATCAATGCCGCCATTAACATGCCGGCGCTGGCCGGTGCGCTGGCCGGCGTCGGCGATTTGCCGCGATTCCTGGATGCCATCGGTTCGGACATAAAAAAACCGGGCGTGAAAGAACTCGCTTATGAAAAGACGCCGGCGGCCTCTATCCGGCAACTCGTCCAGCTCATGGAACGGGTGAAGACGGATCTCCACAAAATCACCTGTCCCGCCATTTTATTTTGTTCGGACGAAGATCACGTCGTTCCCCCCGACAATGCGCCGTTCATTTACGACCATATCGCCTCGTCGGATAAGAAACTCGTGCGTTTGCCGGACAGCTACCACGTCGCGACGCTCGACAACGACCGGCAAAAAATCATTGATACGTCCTTGGCGTTTTTCAAAAAGCATGCCGACCGTTAAACGAGACGATGCTAAATGTCACTCAGACGGGTTCGGCCGTATGGGACCACCGCTTTCATTCGGATATGCAAATAAAAAGGGACGGGGGTGGCGGCCTTCATCAGCCGCCATCCCTGTCCCCTTCTGCTTCTTATCATCGGACAGTTACGGCAAAATACTTTTTGACGGTATAACCGCCTTGCGTCTTGTAGTAAATGGTGATCGTGGCCTTGCCCGGCCGTTTACCCGTCACCACGCCGGACTTGGAAACCGTGGCGACCCGGGTGTTCGATGACTTGTAAGCGGCTGATTTAATCTTGTCGGTCGATGATTTGATCTGGATCTTAGTACTGTGGCCTCTTTTGACCGTGGCACGGCTGGCTTTGAGCGTCACTTGATTCGCCTTGACATCGATTGGTTTGCTCGAGTAAAGGACAAAGTTGTCTGCTGTGGTGACCGTCGCATAAATGTTCACTTTGCCGGTTTTCTTATTGCCCTTGACATTTCCATATTTATCCACGCTGGCGATGCTCGGGTTCGACGACGTGAACGTCACGGTTTTAATCTTAGAGGCAGAGTTGGTCAATTTCACGCTGAGTTTGACCGTTTTCCCTTGATAAACCGTCTTCGCTGAATTCCACGAAAGGCCCGGCGCCTTATCCTTCGTCGGCACCCAAACGCCCAAATACCCTTTCACCAAAGCATTTGCGGTGCCCTTGACCCGGATCGTCAACACGCCTTTATTGTCGGCCACCAATTTTTCACTATGGAACCCCGTGGCGTCTTTAAAGACTTGGTTGGCGTGCTTGGTGCCCATATCGACTTTGATCGTCGTGTCGGTTTTCGGATTGGTGCCGATGACCGCCGCGACCCCCGTATAGCGGTCTTTCCCGTACCTCACGCTTGCGATGAGATCTTGTCCGGCGGTTTTCGGGGAGGTGTTGGAAGTATAGCCCGTGATTTTCTGGCCGCCGTAAGCGTAGGCTTTCCGCATTTTTAAAAGCTTCGTGATCGGTTCATAGTAAAGGGTCGGCTTCGACATGTATGAGGCGTCGGTCTGGTACAAATCGCCGTAATAGATGGTCGGCACCGTATCTTTATTGGTCAACAAAAAGGCGTACTGGCTGACGACATTGTTCGGCGCGTACTTTTTATCGACCCGCTTCATATCGTCTTCATAAATCGCCAAGGCCTTTTTTTCCGTCTCCTTATCATATAAATCGGCAAATGATTTCGGCGGGGTAGTGGTATACTTTTCCCCCGTTTTAATGCCGTACAAATCCAACATGATGGTGTTGACGCGGTTTTTCTCTTGATCGTGGTTGTTGACAAACGACCAGTTCGGCGTCGCGTGCGCGGAACCCGAGCCGCTCCGGTTCACGACCGAATTGGTGGCAAGCGTGGACAACTTTTGGGATGGCGTCCCCTTGCCCAACGTGTTTTGCAACGTATAATACAGCGCCCAATCCATGGTCAAATGCGGGTTGCCGTTTTCGTTTTCGAATTTTTCCGCCGCGCTGGAATACGATTCGATGTAGCTTAAGTGATTGTTTAAATCGTTTCCGAAATGCGCTTTCATGACATCCGCTTCATCAAGCAGCACTTGCTTGTCGTAATGGCTGGCGGCGTCGATGCGGAACCCGTCAAATTTATAGGTGTCGAGCAACCAATCCATCCAGTGGATTTGTTCTTTTTGCACGGTCGGGTTGGAATTGTCGATATCCAGACCGACCAAAAACTCGTTGTTGCCACTGATGGTGTTATGGATATTATGTTTTGTCCTTCCGTTTTTCTTTACAAACAAAAACTGGTCTTGGTCATCGATGCCCGAATTGTCGTTTTTATAGCTTCTTTCTTCCGACCCGAAGCCGTACTCCGGCCGGGACTGGATGTATGCGTTCGTCCATTTGGCAATCTCGGCGTTGTCGCCGTTAATAATATCGTCAACCGTCGCGAAGCCGTGTTGGCTCATGAACGAAAGATACCCTTTGTCCTTTGCATAATGAATGAGCATCGGCTTCCAATATTGGTCGGACGTGGCGGCGTCTTTGGCCGCATACCAGCCGTCCACCGGCAAATACGTATCGACGGTGTTGATTTTGTTCGCCGCGGCCGCTTCTTCCAGCCAGCTCGGCAAATAATTTCTCGGATCATTGGGCCCGAAAAAGCGGTACGGCTTCCCGTTATCGTCTGTCATGACGCGGCCCATGCCCTGGTCTTGCAATGACGTCCCGTTAAAATAATTTTTATTCCATTCCTTGATGTAACCGTACTTCGCTTGGCCTTGACCGCCGCCTTTCGTATACGCCAAATAAAGGTCGGCTCGGATCCTCGTCGTGAGCTCCGTCGTGTACGGGTTTTTAAACAAATCGCCGTTGTTGTCAACCCGGGTGACATAAACGGCTTCCCGGCCATTCAAGCCCAACAACTGGTTCGGAACAAGATCCTCCTGCACTTTCAAGCCGGCGGCGTGGAGTTTGTCGATCATGTCCTTCAGCTCATCGCTCGTCCCGTATTTCGTCGCCCGTTCATTGTTCGGGCCTTGGTTGAACTCGCCTAAGTCATAGCGGTCGGCGATGGCGTAGCCTTCCATATAACGGGCCATGTTAAAGGAACGGTAAGCGGGCGGCAGCCAAACGTCCGTGATCCCCCATTCCTTCAACAAATCCCCTTTGGTGGCGAGAATCTTATACATATTGCTCTCATAGGGCTGATACAAGCTGAAACTTTGGAAAATGACGCGATTGTCCAATTCCGGGCCGGAGCTATAGGCATGGGCTTTGCCCGGAAAAACACCGATCTGGCCGAAAATGATCAACAACGCGACCGCGAGCGCAACGGTGCGGTGCACATATTTTTTGATCAAACGTCTCCCCCCATTTGGTCTTTATAAAAAAATAGAATTGCGGGAAAATGCCAGCTACAGCTAAAAGTTTAATATAAATATGTGGAAAATGGAAGATCCCAAAAGAAGAAACTTCCGGCCGGCGCCGTTGCGGCAGCACCGGCCGCACGCGATAAAAACACGGTTGCGCGCCTCCCGAATCCGTTTCGGATATTGACCGGCTCATGTGACCGAAGGACACTTTCCGCAGGCGGGCGTCCCCGCCCGATGGCACCGCCGGCGCACACCGCCGCTTCCGTCGCCATGATCAACGAGCGGGACGCGCTGCGCGTGAGGCATCCAAAGCCGATGCAATCGGCCGAAAACGCGGATGTGAGATTGCGCGCACGGCGCCCTCCCGCTGTAACCGGGGCAAAATCGCCCTTCATTGCGGCCGCCGGCGTCCTCACTCCGGACAAATGAGCGAATAGAGGTACCGTCAAGAATTTTGTGTAATGTAAGATAGATAGGGTATCTCTGAAATA
>JAAROH010008000.1_pt1 | contig 19004 bp, 22 predicted proteins | sample 7248631 | NCBI WGS metagenome assembly JAAROH01 (sample SAMN09772309, study PRJNA484901) | compost metagenome | isolation source: Vermicomposting unit | place: India
GCATCCGGATCGCCTTTCACACGCTCCCCCATGTTCAAGAGAAACAACCGTTTTTCACCAGCCTTATAGACATCCATTCGACGCCGACCGAACCAATTCCTTCTCATTCTTTCCAGAGATAAACCCGCGCTTCATACGGCTTCATCATAAAACGAGTGGCGTTTTTATGCGGCCGAACCGGATAATTGCTCAGCGCCAAATGGTCCGATTGGAGGCGAATCGGGTCATAACGATACAGAGCCGGCCGCTCCGACAAGTTGACAATGACAAGCGCTCGCTCGCTCCCAAGCGTCCTTGTATATGCATAAATCGAACGGTGATGTTCCAGCAGCAAATCGTACGTTCCGTAAACAAGCAGTTCATGTTGTTTACGAAGCTCGATCATTCGCCGGTAAAACGACCAGACCGAATGGGGATCGCGCCGTTCGGCTTCGACATTGATCGTCCGATAATTATCATTCACCTGAATCCACGGGGTTCCCGTGGTGAATCCAGCGTTCGGCTCGGCAGACCATTGCATCGGTGTGCGTGAATTGTCGCGACCTGTTTTCCAAATCGTGCGCATGATCTCGTCATGCGCGCGCCCCTTGGCCCGCTCCAGTTCATACATCCGCAAAATCGCGACATCACGATAATCGTGAATATGAGGAAACTGAACATTGGTCATGCCAATTTCTTGGCCTTGATAAATGAACGGCGTTCCTTGCATGAAAAAGTACAGCGCGCCGAGCGCCTTCGCGCTTTCCGCCCAATACTCGCGGTCATTCCCCCATGTCGACACGGAGCGGGGCACATCGTGATTTTCCAAAAAGAGCGCATTCCAGCCCCGGTTTTCCAGCCCTTTTTGCCACTTCGTCAATGTTCGCTTCAACCGCCGAACATCGATCGATCCATCATCCTGGCGTTGCCATAACCCTAAATGTTCGAACTGAAAAATCATATTGAACACACCATGCTCTTCTCCGACCCATTGTTCGGCTTCCTCGACCGTCACGCCGTTCGCCTCCCCGACGGTCATTACATCGTAACGTGCAAACGTTTGCTCCGTGAGCTCTCGCAAATAGTCCATAATTCCCGGCTGATTCATATGGCCGGCAAACGACGGCACGTATTTCAGCCCTTTCGGATTCGGCAAATCGGGAAGCCCTGGTTTTTTCTTAATATGGGAAATGGCATCGACGCGGAAGCCATCGATCCCTTTCTCCAACCACCAGTTGACCATATCATACAGCGCCCGGCGCACCTCATCGTTTTCCCAATTCAAATCCGGCTGCTTGACATCGAAAATGTGCAAATAATACTGTCCCGTTTGTTCATCGTATTGCCATGCCGAGCCGCCGAAGATGCTCTCCCAATTATTCGGCTCGCGCCCGTCTTTGCCGTCGCGCCAAATATACCAATCGCGCTTCGGACTGTTCCGCGATGAGCGCGATTCGATGAACCACGGGTGCTCATCGCTCGTATGGTTGATGACCAAATCCAAAATGATTTTCAACCCGCGCCGATGGGCTTCGGCGAGCAGCTCATCAAAGTCGGCCATCGTTCCGAATTCATCCATAATCGCTTGATAATCGCTAATATCATATCCATTATCGGCATTCGGCGAGCGGTAAATCGGGCAAATCCAAATAATGTCGACCCCAAGCTCGACAAGATAATCGAGCTTCTCAATGATGCCGCGAAGATCGCCAATGCCGTCGCCGTTGGAATCCATAAAACTGCGCGGATAAATTTGATAGGCGACACCCTCTTTCCACCACGTTTTCTTCAAGGCTGCTCCTCCTTTGTGCACACGTTTTCACTATTAACTGTACAACACATCTCCGCCGTGCACAACTCTCTTTTCCAAAAAAACAGCCGCTTGGCCGAGAGCAGACCGACTCGCGCCAAGCGGACGGCGTTTTCCCATTTCATCGCCGAGCAGCCAAGCGTTCCTCATAAAGCAAAGCCCGCCAAGGACGTTCTCACGCCCGAAGACCGCCCATAACGACTCCATATGAGCGATGCCATTTAGGAGCGGCAACACCATCGTCCCCTCTCCGACATACGGTTTGGCATCAGCGATCGCGCCGGTCAAATGATAGGCTTTGCTTGCAAACACGACAACGTCAAACGGTCCATCGTCCTCCCCCGCAACGATCAGTTTGGGCCTCAACACGGCGTCACCGTGCACGCTACGGATGACAAGCCCCCGTTCTTCCAACTCTCGTTTTCTCCTCTCGCGAACAAGAAAGGCAACATCCACCCCTTTTTCCAGCAGCCGTCCGCCGAAATAGCCGCCGACAGCCCCCGCTCCAACAACGAGAACGCGCATCGTATCCCTCACTCCTTCCTTCCCCAAGCGATCTCGTAGCCTGCCGCACGTCCATGGAAACGCCATGACCGTTGTCAAGAAGAAAAAAGGAAGAAGGGGACGTGCCTCTTCTTCCTTCGAGGCCGCTAGCAGCAGCGCGACACTTTGCCGCCTTTGGCATTGTAGCGCGCCTCTTGCGCCTCGCAGAAAAACTCTTTTCGCGACTTGATCGGCTCGCCAGGATGATGGGTTTTCATATGTTCGACATATTTTTCATAGCTCGGCACGCCGACAAGCAAATCTAGAAACTGGCGGCGATAAGCCAAAACGTTTTTCAGCCATTTAGGCATAGTGCTTCGCTCCCTCTCCGTCGCGCGGCACGTACGGCGCTTCTTTGAGCGGCACGTGTTTGTTTTGCAGCACCTTGATCCAAACATTGAGCGCGGAAATCAGCATAGCAATGACAACGAGCATGAAAATCGCGCACAATGTCGCATCAATGTAGTCGTTCATAATAATTTGCCGCATTTGCGCCTCATTCGTTGCCGGCGCTAAAATTTTGCCTTGGCTCAAGCTGTCTTGGAACAGTTTCGCATGCGATAAGAAACCAATTTTGACATTTTCATGGAACAGTTTTTGATACCCGGCCGTCAGCGTGACGACAAGCAGCCACGTCGTCGGCACGAGCGTCACCCAGACATACGCTTTTTTCCCCATTTTAAACAGGACCGTCGTAGCAAACAGCAAAGCGATGCCGGCCAACATTTGGTTGGCGATGCCAAACAGCGGCCAGAGCGTGTTGATGCCGCCGAGTGGGTCGACGACGCCTTGGTACAGGAAGTAACCCCACGCCAGTACGCAAAGGGTCGTGGCGATCAAGTTCGAGACGAGCGAATCCGTTTTGCCGAGCGGTTTGTAGAACGTCCCCATAATGTCTTGGATCATGAAACGACCGACGCGCGTGCCAGCGTCAATGGTCGTCAAGATGAACAGCGCTTCGAACAAAATCGCAAAGTGGTACCAGAACGCCATGAGCGCCTTGCCGCCGATGACGCTTGATAAAATGTGCGCCATCCCGATCGCCAACGTCGGCGCCCCGCCCGTGCGCGACAACACCGTTTGCTCGCCGACGTCTTTCGCCAGCTGCGCAAGCATATCCGGTGTGACGGTGAAACCCCATGACGATACCACTTTTGCCGCCTGCGCCACATCGGTTCCGATCACAGCCGCCGGGCTGTTGATGGCAAAATAGGCTCCCGGCGTCAAGACGCAAGCCGCCACCATTGCCATCACCGCGACGAACGACTCCATCAGCATCGCGCCGTAGCCGATCGGGCGCGCATGGCTTTCCCGCTCAATCATCTTCGGCGTTGTGCCGGACGACACGAGCGCGTGGAATCCAGACACCGCGCCGCAAGCGATCGTAATGAACAAGAACGGGAACAGATTGCCGGCAAACACCGGTCCGGTGCCATCGATAAATTTCGTCACTGCCGGCATTTGCAAGTCCGGCATCACGACGAAAATGCCAAGCGCAAGGCCAATGATCGTGCCGATTTTCAAGAACGTGCTCAAGTAGTCGCGCGGCGCCAACAAGAGCCACACCGGCAAAGCCGAGGCGACAAAGCCATAAATGATCATTAAAATGGCGATCGTTTCCCCTTTTAACGTGAACATGGCGGAAAGCGTCGGATGCTTTGCGACATATTGCCCCGCTACAATCGATACAATGAGCAGCACAAATCCACCAAGCGATGCCTCCGCGACGCGTCCCGGACGGATGAAACGCATGTAAATGCCCATCAAAATCGCAATCGGAATCGTTGCAGCGATCGTAAACATCCCCCATGGGCTTCCGATAAGCGCTTTCACAACCACGAGCGCCAACACCGCCAATAAAATAATCATAATGCCCAAAATGCCAAACGCAGCGATAAGCCCCGTGACCGGCCCCATTTCTTCCTTAATCATTTCGCCGAGCGACTTCCCGTTGCGGCGCATCGAAGCAAACAAAATGACAAAGTCTTGCACCGCTCCGCCAAGAACGACGCCAATGACAATCCAAAGCGTTCCCGGCAAATACCCCATCTGCGCGGCCAAAATCGGCCCGACAAGCGGCCCGGCGCCGGCGATGGCGGCGAAGTGATGCCCGAACAACACCCATTTGTTGGTCGGAACGTAGTCTTTTCCGTCATTGAACACTTCCGCCGGCGTTTTCCGGCTATCATCGAGACCAAACACGTTGCGAGCGATAAACCGGCTGTAAAAGCGATAGGCGACCGCATACGTACAAACGGCAGCGACAATCAGCCACATGGCGTTGACCGATTCGCCGCGGCTTAAAGCCAAAATGGCGAACCCTGCGGCCCCTAGAACCGAGATCAGGCCCCATAACAAAATCGATTTCAGCCCCTTCACACGTTTTCCCCCTTTGATGCAATTAAAATTCTTCCCATTCTTATTATATTCATTATTCTGAAAAATTGAAAGAAGTTTTTCCCGTACACATGACCTATTTGGCCTAATAGGGAAGGATCTTCATTCCACTATTGCAAAAAAGCATAAAATAGAAAAGGAAAGTAAAAAATGTAATTGCGCGCCGCTGGACTGATCCTTCTGCTTCCGCTCGCTCTTCCTTGTTCTGCTTCATCGCGAAACAACCAACGCAGCGGTCACAAAACATTATTTTAGCAAAGGGTCGAGAAAGTGAAAGCCATCGAAGCATTATTATGGAGCATCGCCTTGCCCGGTTTCGGGCAACTGTTAAACAAAAAGTATGTCAAAGGAATCACCATGATTTTTTTAGAGCTGCTCATTAACACGCAATCGCGGTTTAACGAAGCCATTCGGCTCAGCTTTTTAGGGCGCACCAATGAAGCGGCGGCCATCGTGGACATCGGCTGGCTCATGTTTTATCCTTGCTTGTACTTTTTTGCGATGTGGGACGCGTTTAAGGATGCCGGCGGCGGCCAAACACCGTATTCGTTTTTGCCGTTTGTTTTCTCCGCTTACTTTGTGACCGTCGGTTTAATGTATTCGTTCGATGTCAAAGTTGCGGACATCTTTTTCGGGCCGATTTGGCTGCCCTTTTTATCGGTCATTCCTGGATGGGCCGTTGGACGATTGCTGCAAGTCGTTCTGTTGAAATGGAGGCGGCCGTCTACTCGATAATCGCTCCATCAGAAAAGCCGCCAATCATTCGTTGGCGGCTTTGGGCTGCGGTTCTTTGGCGGTTTTTTGTTTTTTCCACGTTCCAAAGGCAATGACAGCGGCAACGACGAGCAACTCAAACCCGTATTTGATCACAGGGTTGGCAAAGTACTCTGTCAAAAACGGCTCGCCAACGATCATTTTCGCCGCCGTCCAAGCAAGGACACCAGCGCCGATCGTAATGATGATCGGGAAGCGCTCAATCCATTTTAAAATGAGCGTGCTGCCCCACACCATGATCGGAACAGAAATGAGCAGCCCAAGGACAACAAGGAGAAAACTTCCATGAGCGGCACCGGCGACCGCCAACACGTTATCAAGCCCCATCAACGCATCGGCGATAATGATCGTGCGGATCGCCCCCCATAAACTTCCCCCGGCTTCGACATCGTCGTGGCTTTTTCCCTCGATCAGCAGCTTATACGCGATCCAGACAAGCAGCACACCACCGACTAGCAAAAGTCCCGGAATTTTCAGCAGCCAGAGGACAAACATCGTCGCCAACGCCCGAATGACGACGGCACCGGCCGTCCCCCACACCACCGCCTTCTTCTGTTGGTGCTTCGGCAAATTGCGGGCCGCAAGTCCGATGACAATCGCATTATCTCCTGCCAGCAAAAGGTCAATGATGATAATCGACAGCAACGCGGTCCAAAACTCAGGTGAAACCCATTCCATCTGTATCCTTCCTCCCCTACAATTGATATTTTTCTCTTAAGGAAGCAGGAGCGATCGCGATGATGCGCTGCAAAACGAACAGCAAAACAGCGAAATCATCGATCAAACCAACTACTGCCAGCCAATCGGGAATGAGGTCAAACGGCAGCGCCACATACAACAGCAGCAGGCCGATGGAAAACACTTTTTTTCGTATCGGCACTTCGCGCGACGTAAAAAACTCCACCAAAAACGGAAGAAACCGACGGATTCGAACCACTAAGCGAAGCCGCTTCCAAACGTTGCGCATTCCATCCCCTCCATCTCTTTCTTTTCGGAGCCACTCCCCGTCCATTTTCGTTTACGATTATCTTCCCCCTTTCGTTTCCGCCCATGAAAAAAGACCTTTACCATGGTTGGTAAAGGTCTTAAACAAAAACAGACCTTTACCGCCGCAGGTAAAGGTCTCGCTAACAACGTCACCGTTGCCAACAAAGCCGAGGGCGAGAACCGCGCCCTGAACTGACGACTTTGCTGTTAAAGCTACTCCCCTTTAACAAAACGATATCGCGTTGTCTAATTTTATCATAATCGACATTGATACGACCTGTCAATCCATTTGTGCCGAAACATCCCGCAAAAAGGCGATGTTTCCGCACCGACCAAGCGAAAACATGACAATGGACGTTTGCCACCTCCCGTTTGTCGCGCTACGGCCCAGCGGTGAATTTCAGCCCTATCATCCCGACGAGAATCAATAATAAAAAGAGGATCCGCGGCGCGTTGACAGGTTCGTTTAAAAACATCATGCCAATGACGACCGCCCCGAGCGCCCCGATTCCTGTCCATACCGCGTAGGCGGTGCCGATCGGCAATGTTTTAGTGGCCATCGATAAAAAGTAAAAGCTGGCAGCCATTCCTAAAACGGTGACGACAGAAGGCCAAAGGCGAGTGAACCCCTCCGTATATTTCAGCGCAATGGCCCAGACAACTTCAAACACGCCGGCGACAACTAAGTATATCCACGCCATGTTTCATTCCTCCTTTCAAATAAAGAAAAAAGCCGTGAGAAATATCAAAATGATACTCCTCCCGGGCTTTTGTCCCTCCGTGTACGCGGCGATACCGCGCGTTTTCTCTCGGTCGCAGGCCGGCCGCAAAGCAGCCGCGGAACCCTAGAAAACCTGTTTCTTCGTTTTTTCCGCCTGTTATTGTACCATGTTTGCGGCCAATCCGCCACTGATTGAACCGATCGGACCTCCCTTATAGCAAGAAAGCAGATAGGACATGCCCACCTGCCTCATACCGGATCGTTATCCACATCGCTGTACGACTCAATCGCTTGGTCGAGCGCCCGATAGGCTTCAGCGAAAGCGTTCGTCGCCGATTCATCTCCTGACGCGGCGAGCTCCATTCGCGCATTGCGCGCGTGAGTCACCGCGCGGATGACATCTTCGATCATTTGCCGCTTGTCCCCGGCGCTCGCTTTTAACCGTTCAAGCTCATGAATCGCCCCGTCAAGGCTTGTCGATTGCGGTTCGTGAAACGATTGTTCCAGCTGCTCTTTTACCCGTTGCAACACTTCTTTCATGATCGCCCATCCTTTCTTGATGTCTTGTCATCCGCTAGTGTGGGCGATCGGCGGCAAACTATGCATGAACGAAAAAATGGTGTTTACTCGTTTACATGCCCATCTTTCAAACCAGCCCAAAACGCAGCAACGATCGACAGAGCGACGATGATCATCGGCGCATACATGAGCAAAAATGTTTCCATCATCCTTTCCCTCCTTCCCATTTTCCTTTCACGTATGCCTTGTTAAACAAAAAGAGACGCATAAGCAAATAAAGTGACGGAATTAACAACAATAGACCAGCAAGAAACGCAACGATCAACGCCATAGCCATCGTCTCATTCGTAAACCCGTCATAAATGGTCAAATACGGGTATAGCAAATACGGATAATGTGAAATGCCATAGGCGTAAAAGGCGAACGCGTATTGAAACAACAACGCAATAAACGCCCAGCCGAACCGCCGTTGCCGCCAAAGCAGCCAAACGGTCATGACAAAAAACAAAAAGGAAATGACCAGCATCCACGCCACGTTCCATAGGTTGGCGTAATGTTCGGGATTATGGTAGCGGAGCTGATAAATAATGAGCAGCGCTGACAACATCGTCGGCCCGCTCCAAAGAAGAGCGTAGCGGCGCAACAGCGCCCGCGCCCGTTCATCCTTGGCCGCGTCCGCATAATACGTTAAGAAAACGGCAGAAATGTAAAGAACGCTCGTCACGCTTAACAGCACAATGCTCCATGACAACGGGCTTGCAAACAGCTTCCCATAATCAAGCGCAACAGCTGAGGCGCCTGCCTCTACAAACCCGCCTTCGGAAATCGTCAACACGATAGACAGCGAGGCCGGGATCAACAGCCCTGTCAATCCATAAGCGATTAAATACCAGTTCCGTTCCGTCCCCCCATACGTATGAAACGCGTAGTACGAGCCGCGAATAGCTAACAAAATGATCGAGATGCTCGCCGGGACAAGCAAAATAGAACCGTAATAATACGCCGTTTTCGGAAAAAAGCCGACCATGCCGACAAAGAAAAAGACAAGAAAGACGTTCGTCACTTCCCAGACAGGGGAAAGATAGCGCTGAATGATGCGGTGCAAAAGATGCTGTTTGTTTGCCCAATGACTATAGGCGCTAAAAAACCCAGCCCCGAAATCAATCGAAGCAACGAGAATGTACCCAAACAAAAACAGCCATAACACCGAGATGCCAATGACTTCGAGCGTCATGGCGCCACCTCCCCGTTATTGGCCCGCTCTGCCAGCTCCCGTTCAACCGGGTTGCGGCGGAACATACGGACGAGCACTGTTGCGCTTGCAATTACTAACACCATATACAAAAGGCAAAACAACACAAGCATCGTATCAACATGCGCAGACGATGTCGCTCCTTCCGCCGTTTTCATATAGCCGCGCAACATCCACGGCTGCCGCCCGACTTCCGCTAAGTACCATCCCGCCTCAATCGCAACCATCGCCAGCGGCCCTCCCGCCACCAGCAGTCCAAAAAACCATTTTTTTACTGTCCATTTCCAGCGAAACATCGATCCGAGCCAATACGCGGCTGCGACCACCATTAAAAACACCCCGATCGTGACCATCACATCGAATAAATAATGAATGGATAGCGGCGGACGCTCATCTTCCGGAATATCATTCAACCCAGTCACAACCGCCGCGGGATGGTTATGAGCCAAAATGCTAAGGGCGTATGGAATTTCCAAGGCATATTTCACCTTCCCGTCTTCTCCAAGCGCACCGAACAGGATCAACGGTGCATGGGAGCCCGTTTCAAAATGCCATTCGGCGGCCGCCAGCTTTTCCGGCTGGTATTCGGCTAAAAATTTGCCCGATAAGTCACCAACCAATGCACTGGCTACCGAAAAAATAAACGCCGTTTTCATCGTTAAATGAAGCGCCTTGCGATGATAAATGTGACGATTGCCTTTCCATAAATGCCAAGCGGCGAGCGAAGCAAGCACGAATGCTGACGTCATATACGCCGTCGCCAGCACATGGGCGACTTTCGTCGGCATCGCTGGGTTGAACATCGCCGCGATCGGATCGATGTTGACAAGCTCGCCGTTTTTCACCTCAAACCCTTGCGGCGTATTCATAAAGGCATTCACCATCGTAATAAACATCGCTGATGCCGAAGAGCCGATCGCCACCGGGATAAGCAAAAGCAAATGTTTTTTCTGATTTTCAAACCGATCCCATGTATACAAATAAATACCGAGGAAAATCGCTTCAAAAAAGAAGGCGAACGTCTCCATAAACAGCGGCAAGCTGATCACTTGGCCAGCCAGCTGCATAAAGTTCGGCCATAAAAGCGACAGCTGCAAACCGATCGCGGTTCCTGTCACCACGCCGACCGCTACGGTGATGACAAAGCCGCGCGTCCAGCGGCGAGCGAGCAAAATGTAATGCATATCGTTTTTGCGAATCCCAATCCATTGGGCAATCGCGATCATCAGCGGAACTCCAACACCGATCGTGGCATAAATGATATGAATCGTCAGCGTCAATTCCGTCAAAATACGGCTAAGCAGCACCGGATCGTAGCCGTTCACGATTTATCCCCCCTTACGAAAACAAACGGCCAATCAAGGAAAGCAAGACAACAGCTGCAACAGCAAAGCTAACGAACGCAAGCGTTTTTTCGTGTCGCTTCCACATATCCATCCTCCCGACAAACCATCAATGAATAAAGACTTTGTGATAAGTTTCACAAAAATATCTACTTCTTATTATTTCATAAAATGATGGGCACTGTATGAACTAATTTCGAATAATTTGTGTCGTTTTTCACATATTCATCGTGACAAACAAAAAAGCAGGATGTCCCTGCCTTTCGTCATCACAAATATTTTCGATGCACCGTTTTCCCGTCATACGTAAACAACATCGGCTTTTCCTCCACAACCGTCTCCATATGGACCGGACGGCCCCACAACTGATAAAGGTACGGGAGCACCTTTTCCAAATACTTCAGATCGAGTTCGATCCCTTCATACCAATGTTTTAAATACAACTCGCCGTTGCGCATATAATCGCCGTCATTGACCGTGATATACGGGAATCCGCCGTTGACTCGCATGCTGACGAGTTGATCGCGGATAGGCTCCCAGTTTTTGTCGACGATTTTATATTCTTTTCCTTGTTTCTGGAACAAATACATATCTTCGCGCATGACGAGCTCTTTCGTCAAATAGTTGCGCAGAAACGAAATGTCCGACTCCAGTTCGCGCACTTCAAAAATTTTCGCCCGCCCCGACCCCGGCTTGACGCCGTATTTTTTCATCTCTTCGGTCGGGTTGTTCCAACGCTCTTCAATGTCTTCGAAAATTTTCAACCCTAAATAGTACGGGTTAATGCCGGTGCGCGACGGCTGCACGACGTTGGCGTTCAGTTTCGCAAATTCAATCGCCTCATCGCTCGTCAAGTCCATCTCGCGCAAAATGCGCTGATGCCAATACGTCGCCCAGCCTTCGTTCATGATTTTCGTCTCGAGCTGCGGCCAGAAATACAACATTTCTTCGCGCATCATCGTCAAAATGTCGCGCTGCCAGTCCTCCAGCTCACGGCTGTATTCTTCAATGAACAACAGCACATCTTTTTCCGGCTGCGGCGGAAACTTGCGCCGTTTTTTGCGCGGCGGCGTTTTTGGCTTGTTTCGCTCATCAAGCGACCAGAGATCGTCATACGGCGTTGGCGTTTTCGCCTCCTCTTCTTCTTCATACACTTCCGTATCTTCCCACGTCCACGACAGCTTCGGACGCAAGAGCGAGGGATCGATATGCTCTTGAATCGCCAAGACGGCGTCTAAAAATTTCTCCACTTCCAGTTTTCCGTATTGATGTTCGTAATGCTTGATTCGCTCTGCTGTCGCCGCCATGCTTTCCACCATATCGCGCTTTGTGTTGCTGAAGCGGACGTTGTTTTTGAAAAAGTCGCTGTGCGCCAACACATGGGCGACGATCAGTTTGTTTTGGATCAGCGTATTCGTATCAAGCAAAAACGCGTAGCAAGGGTCCGAGTTGATGACGAGTTCGTAAATTTTGCTTAATCCTAAGTCGTAGTGCAGTTTCATTTTGTAAAACTGTTTGCCAAAGCTCCAATGGGAAAATCGCGTTGGCATGCCGTAGGCGCCAAACGTGTAAATAATGTCCGCGGGGCAAATTTCATAGCGCATTGGATAAAAATCAAGGCCAAATCCTTCGGCAATTTCCGTAATCTCCGCAATCGCCCGCTCCAGCTCTTTCAGCTCGTCCTGCCGCATCCAATTCCCCCCTTTTCTTCTTACCACAATGTATGAGGGAAACGGCGGTTTGATACGTTCGATCGTTTGTCATGAACGCGCAGCGCCCCATTTTCATTTGGGGACCGTTGGCTTATAATGGTCATATACAAGAAATTGCGGCAAAGCGTGGTGGTTATTTGCAACATTATTTGCACCATCTCATCGACCATTTCGGCTATATCGGCATTATGATCGCGCTCATGCTCGGCATCGTCGGGCTGCCGATTCCTGATGAATTGCTGCTGACTTATGCCGGCTACCGCGTATCGACCGGTTCGTTTTCCTATCCGCTCACTTTCCTTTTTTGCTGGCTTGGCGCCGTTATAGGCATCTCGCTCAGCTACACGCTCGGGATTACGCTCGGGTTACCGTTTTTACACAGATTTGGTCCTAAGCTCCACGTGACGGAAAAACGGCTCGAGCAAACGAAAGCGCTATTTGCGAAACTCGGTCCAACTGTCCTGTTTATTTGCTATTTCATCCCCGGCGTTCGGCATCTCGCCGCTTTTTGGGCCGGGACGAACGCCTACCAATGGCGAAAGTTTGCCCTATTTGCCTACAGCGGAGCCATGGTGTGGGTGGCGGTGTTTTTGACGATCGGCGCTTATTTTGAAAGCCGCTGGACGGCCGTCAAACAATACCTCCACGCCTATCGCCCGTTTTTTCTTCTCGCCTTCGTGATCGCTTTCAGCTCCGCCCTCTTCTGGTGGTGGGTACAACAAAAACGAAAAACACCGGACTGAACGCCGGTGTTTTTCGTTTTTCGGCTCCTGCTATACGTGTTCGGTCGAATCGCGGCGATACGTCTCCATGAGCAGACCGATGAACAAGCCGAACCCGAACATCACCATCGAAGCGCCGATAATTCCAAGGCTGACAATGGTAAGGAAAAAGTCTTTGTTGTAAGCGTTTGCGATAAAACTGAGCAAAAAAAGCGCTGTTCCGACCGTTAAGCCGACGGACGCCATCCATTTGCACATGTTGGTCATTTGTTGTCCTTCATGTCGTTGATTCATTCTCATCATCCCCTTACTTAGAGGATACTATTCTTGTCACAAAATTGCAATATTTTCTTTTCTTTTTTCTCCTCCGTTTCGGGTATAATTTATATTTTACCTTCTGTCACAACATTTACAGGGCAACAAAAACGGAGGGCGTCATACACTAACAATGACTCCTTCCCAACAAAGGAGGCATGCCGCTTGAACACCGTCGACTACGATAAGGCGCTCTATTACACGCATCGCTCGGAATGGGACAATTTGCTGATTTTAATGGTGCGCACGCCCGATGATATGCTATCCAAAAAAATCGAAAAGTTCCTTCACGCTTATAATTTCGAGCATGATTACTCGATCATTCAAGAGCGGCTCCACGCTCTGTTGCGCTACATCGATCATGCCCTTGAAGTCAGCGAACAACAAACGGGGACGGAGGCGTACGCCCATTTTTACTCCTAAAGCAAGCGGGGAATTGGTTTTTCGTCCAATTCCCCGCCGCTGTTTGTCCGCCCGTTACGGAGCGTAAGAAGGCGACACCGCGCGCAGGACGTCGTGCACTCGCCGCATGACGGCACCCGTCAGCGTGGCCAACTTCTCCTCGCTGTCTTGGAGCGATGTCCCTTTCACGCCAAAGTACGCTTTCATTTTCGGTTCCGTCCCTGACGGACGCAAACAAAACCACGAGCCATCCTCCAATACGTATTTCAACACGTTCGAAGCCGGGAGGGTGAGCGCCGTTTTCTCTCCGGTGACTGTGTTCGTCCGCTCCCTTGTTTTGTAATCCTCGATCACCGTCACCTTTTTCCCCGTGACCTCCACCGGCGGCTGCTGCCGGAACGAAGCCAAAATCGCGGCGATCGCCTCCGCTCCTTCTTTCCCCTTTAACGTGAGCGATTGTTGCCCTTCACGATAGTAGCCGTATTTGGCAAACAATTGAAGAAGCCCTTCATACAACGACAGCCCTTGCTGCTTGTAAAAAGCGCACACTTCCGCCGCTAGGACAGCCGCCTGCACGGCATCTTTATCGCGAACGAAGTCGCCGATCAAATACCCGTAGCTTTCTTCATACCCGAACTGGAACACATACTGTCCCGTCTGTTCGTATTCCTTGATTTTTTCCCCGATGAATTTGAACCCGGTCAGCGTATCGACCGTCTCCAAACCGAACGAGGCGGCGATCGCCCGCCCAAACTCGGACGTGACAATCGTCTTTAAGACGACCCCATTGGGTGGAAGCAACCCCTTTTCTTTGCGCTGCGACAGTAAATAATGAAGCAGCAGCGCGCCCGTTTGGTTGCCGGTTAAGACGATGTACTCCCCTTCCCCATTTTTTACCGCAATACCGAGCCGATCCGCGTCCGGATCAGTGGCGATGAGCAGATCGGCGTTCACTTGTTCGCCAAGCTCGATCGCCATGGCAAACGCTGCATGCTCTTCCGGATTGGGCGAAGCGACGGTTGAAAAGTTCGGATCCGGCTGTTCTTGTTCCTTGACGACAAAGACGTTTTGGTAACCGAGCTCGACGAGCGCGCGGCGCACCGGCTTGTTTGCCGTGCCGTGAAGGGGCGTAAACACGATCGTCATCTTTGTTTCCTTGGCCAGCTCCGGATGCAGCGAAATCGTTTTGACGGCGTCAATGTACGCGTCATCGATTTCTTTGCCGATGATCCGAATCAGTCCTTTTTGCTTTAATACTTCCTCATCCTCAACACAAACAGCGATCTCATTCTCCACTTCATTGACATAACGGATGACCTCATCGGCGACAGCGGGCGGCAGTTGTCCGCCGTCTTCGCCGTACACTTTATAGCCGTTGTATTCCGGCGGATTATGGCTCGCGGTGATGACGATGCCGGCAAACGCCCGCAAGTGCCGAACGGCAAACGACAGCTCCGGCGTCGGGCGCAATTGGTCAAATACATACGCTTGAATGCCGTTTGTGGCCAACGTTTTCGCCGCCTCCATCGCGAATTCCGGCGATTGATGCCGCGAATCATAAGCGATCACGACACCGCGCCGCTTCGCTTCATCGCCAAACGATTGTATGTATCGGGCCAATCCTTCTGACGCTTTCCGGACCGTATAGATGTTCATGCGATTCGTTCCGGGGCCGAGTTCCCCGCGCATGCCGCCGGTGCCAAACTCGAGATTTTTGTAAAAGCAATCTTCGAGCCACCGTTCATCGTCGCGACGCTGCTCTAGGCGTTGCCGCAATTCCGGATGCAACTGCGGTTCGCGGAGCCATTGTTCGTATTTTTGTCTCCATTCCATCCATTTTCCCTCCCGTTTTTCTTTCTCCTGTTTATGTATTCGTTCCCATCATACAATATACCTGCCAAAAGGAAAAGGATGCCTCGACAATAAAGGCATCCTTTTTCTACGGCTAGCCTTGTGGCTGCGACGGCTCAGAAATGTTGGTCAACGCTTGTTCCGCCGCTTCATTCGAAGCGCTGTTCGTGGCGATGTCCCCTAAAGCAACGATGCCTTGAAGCTGGTTGTTTTCAACGATCGGCAAGCGACGAACTTGATGCTGCGCCATGACGTTAGCGGCATCTTGAACGCTCATGTTCGGCGTGCCGGTGACGACTTGATTCGTCATCACCTCAGCGACTTTGACGGTCGCCGGGTTTTTCCCTTGGGACGATACGCGCAACGTAATGTCGCGGTCGGTGATCATCCCTTTCACTTGCCCGTTTTCCACAACCGGAAGCGCGCCGATATTTTTTTGGCTCATAATTTGCGCTGCTTCTTGCACCGTTTGATTCGGCGAAATGGTCGCGACGTTTTTCGTCATAATGTCTTGCACTTTCGTTCCGCTGTTGTTCGTCAATGTGATCCTCCCCTTTCACCGATTAGTTTGGCTCGTTTGCCGAACGATATAGGTAGAAAATAATGCCGTTCTCCCCTTTCTTGTTGATGGACGCATCGATTTCGGTCGATTATAATGAAGCTGAGCCGCAAAGGAAAAGGTGAACCACATTTCTTGCGCGCGAACGAAAGAAGGTGAACGGGAGTGAAAAAGGAGACACGCGCGGAAAACTTGCTGCTGGCCGCTTGGGTGACAGCGCTGGTCGCCACGCTAGGGAGTTTGTATTTTTCCGAAGTGCTCGGCTTTATTCCGTGTGACTTATGTTGGTTTCAGCGCATTTTCATGTATCCGCAAGTCATCATTTTAGGGATCGCCATCGTCCGCAAGGAGTTTTCCACCGCCCGTTACAGTTTGGCGTTATCGGTGATCGGGGGCTTGATTTCGCTCTATCATTACGCTTTGCAAAAAATACCTGTTTTTCAGCATTACGCCATCCAATGCGGCCGCATCCCGTGCACAGGGCAATACATGAACTGGCTAGGTTTCATTACCATCCCGTTTCTGGCCCTTACCGCTTTTTTGATCATCGCATTGCTAAGCGTTGCCGTGATGCGCCAGCAAAAAAGGAGGAACAACGTTTGAAAAAACTGGTGATCTGGGGTGGGTTGGTCGCTGTTTTGTTTGCCGTTATTGCTTGGATGACAAAGCTGGAGCAAAAAGAAGAATCAGAAGGAAATCCATTCCATAAAAACCGTTTGCATCCGGCCACCGTCGATCAGCTTGATGACCCAAACTACCGCAACATCGTTTTGCCCGCCGAGCTCAAACGGGAGTTGGCCGCGGGCAAGTCGCTGACCGTCTACTTTTACAGCCCGTTATGTCCGCATTGCCAGCGGACGACTCCCATTGTCGTGCCGTTGGCCAAACAACTCGGCATTGAATTGCAGCTGTTCAACTTGCTTGAATTCGAAGAAGGTTGGGACGATTACCGCATTGAAGCGACCCCGACGATCGTCCACTACGAGGGCGGCAAAGAGACGAAGCGAATCGAAGGGTACCATGATGAGCAAACGTTCCGTGAGTTTTTCTCCTCCATTTCCCGGTCAAAATAAAGAGGAGCTGCGCCTTTCGGCTAGGCTCCTTGTCCGTTTACATCACCCACTCGCTGGCCGCAGGAACGTACTGGCTGCACGGGAACGCGCGCTTTTTGGCGAATTGGTTCGCTTGAAAAGGGAACGTGATGCCATAGCGGGCCAAAATGGTTTGATTGCGGACAAACAACCATTCATACGGCTCGCATTTCCCTCGCTCCCCGATCCACTCGATCACCGTAATGAGCGACTGCAATGCCGAGATGATGTGGAACGCTTCCTTCATCGTCCCGTTGTATGTAACACGCTCGTGGTCCAGCGAAAGAATACCCCATTCCTCGAATTGCCGGATTTGTTCGTCATCAAAGTAATAAGGGAAAATCCCGCTGTAAAAGTAGTTGAGCAAATAATGCATATAGTTTTCTTGCTCTGGAGTTACCGCATACATCATTTTCAACGTTCATCCCACCTTTTCTCGCCGCCATGCTTGCGTTTTCCATCGTTCAGACGGATACTATGAGTGTATCATATTCGCTGCGGGGATTGAGGTAGAAAGTGTTTCCACGACTACAGGGAACTGGGAGGTGCGACAACGTTTGTGGAAACGAAAAGGGGACTGGCTCGAATGCATGATCCCGCGTTTCTGGAGCGGGTTGACCATTGAACAATTGCTGAAAGAGGTGTGGGCTGCCTCGAAAAAACTCGCCCATCGGTGGCGAATGGAACAGGGAGTCAAACTGAACGGCCAAGCGGTTTCATGGCGGACGGAACTGAAAGAGCGCGACCGTCTGCAGCTTTACGCCTACGAACCGGAGCCGTCTCTTCTCATTCCAGAATACCGGGAGCTTTCCGTGTTATGGGAGGACGACCATTTGCTCGTCTTGAACAAGGAAGCCGGCCTAGACGTTCATCCATCGGAACCGGGACAGACAGGCACGCTCGCCAAAGCCGTTGCTTTTTATTTGCAATCGCAAGGAATCTTGACCAAAGTCCGCCATATCCATCGGCTTGACCGCGACACCTCCGGAGCGATTGTATTTGCCAAACATCCGCTTGCCGGAGCGACGCTCGATCGACTGCTCGCCCGCCGCGCCATCAGGCGGACGTACGTCGCCCTTGTTCACGGCCATTTGTCGCCAACATCAGGGACCATTTCCGCCCCAATCGGCCGCGACCGCCATCATCCGACGCGCCGGCGCGTCTCAAAAACCGGAGCCGTGGCGGTGACCCACTATCGCGTGCTCGAAACGTTCCCGTCGACCTCGCTCGTTGAACTGAGCCTCGACACCGGGCGGACGCACCAAATTCGCGTCCATTTGGCGCATCTTGGCCACCCGCTTGTCGGCGACGTGCTGTATGGCGGCCAACCATCGTTCCATCGCCATGCGCTCCATGCTGTTAAACTGACATTCCGCCACCCGTTTACCAACGAAGAAGTCGTTTGCCTCGCGCCGACGAGCGACTTTCCGGTCGATCTCTCGCCCCTCGCTCGCGAATAGAGCAGTGAAAAAGCAGCGGTGGGGCCTCACCGCCGGCGGATGCCATAAAACGAGAGCCGCTCCCCAAAGCGTTCACCAATTGAGGGAACGGCGAAGCCGCTCTTTCCATCACGGCCGTCTCGCCTTCTATAGGGTCGATGAAAAAGTACACATATTTTCCGTTTAAGAAATGATGCTGAGAAGCGGTTGCGCGAGTCAATCACCGCCCCTCTAGAAGGCTGGTGAAAAACGGTTGTTTCTTTTGAGCAATGGGGGATCGTTTGAAAGGTGATCGTGATGCGACGAGGCTTTTCTATTTGAAAAACGGGCTTGATCAGCGGCTTGCTCCCTTAAATCACCGGCCTTCTAGAAGGATGGTGAAAAACAGCAACCGCCCCTAGCCCGCGGCGGATGACGTGAAACGAGAAGCCCGTGCCACAAGGGTTCTCCATTTGAGAAACAAGGCGGTGAAGCAACCCATCCCTTTCATCACCGCCCTTCTAGAAGGCCGGTGAAAAACGGCTGAGTCCCTTCATCAATAATGGGAGAACACGTGAAAAGCAGAGTCGATGCACCAAGGTTTTTCTC
>JAAROH010008001.1_pt1 | contig 18971 bp, 16 predicted proteins | sample 7248631 | NCBI WGS metagenome assembly JAAROH01 (sample SAMN09772309, study PRJNA484901) | compost metagenome | isolation source: Vermicomposting unit | place: India
GTTGTTTCTTTTGAGCAATGGGGGAGCGTTTGAAAGACGATCCTGATGCGACAAGTCTTTTCTATATTTGAGAAACGGGTTTGATCAGCGGCTTGCTCCCTTCAATCACCGGCCTCCTAGATAGGGTGCCAATGATTGATCATCGTGGAATAGAGGAGGAACAGCAGAAATGAAAAAGGTGCGAAAAGCCATCATTCCGGCAGCAGGACTTGGAACGCGGTTTTTGCCCGCGACAAAGGCGATGCCAAAGGAGATGCTTCCGATCGTCGATAAACCGACGATTCAATATATTGTGGAAGAGGCGATGGCATCCGGCATTGAGGACATTATCATCGTCACCGGGAAAGGGAAGCGGGCGATTGAGGACCATTTTGACTACGCGTTTGAGTTGGAACAGATTCTCAAGCAAAAAGGGAAGCTGGATCTGCTGGAGAAAGTGAAAGAGCCGTCGAAGGTCGACATCCACTACATTCGCCAAAAGGAGCCGAAAGGGCTGGGGCATGCGGTTTGGTGCGCGCGCAATTTCATCGGGGACGAGCCGTTTGCGGTGCTGTTAGGTGACGATATCGTCCAAGCGGAAACGCCTTGTTTAAAACAGCTCATTGAGCAGTATGAACAGACGTTCAGTTCGGTGATCGGCGTCAAGCGCGTGCCGGAGGAAGAAACGCATCGCTACGGGATCATCGACCCGCTTGAGCAGCAAGGACGCCGCTACCAAGTTCGTCGCTTCGTGGAAAAACCAGCGCCGGGCACGGCGCCGTCGAATTTGGCGATCGTCGGACGATACGTGTTGACACCGGAAATTTTCTTGTTTTTAGAGAAACAGGAAGTTGGCGCAGGTGGGGAGATTCAGCTCACGGATGCGATCGGGCAGCTCAACGAAATTCAACGTGTCTTTGCCTACGAGTTTGAAGGAAAACGGTACGATGTCGGAGAGAAGCTCGGCTTTATTGAAACGACGATTGAGTTTGCCTTGCAAAATGAAGAGTTGCGCGCCGATTTGCTTGCGTTTTTGGAGCGGATTGTAGCGGAGGAGAAGCGGTGAGGACGAGCGGCGAACTGGGGGTGCATGCCAAACGCGGCTCGCCAAAAATAGGCGAGCGATCTGCATGAATGGCGAACCGTTTGATGGCGGGATGTTGGTGATCATCTAGGCTGGATTGCAACATCCGCTTGTACGGTGAACCGTGTGCTCTGACGCATGGCGGCCTTACAAGTCGGAGCAGCACGGAAAAACCGATTGCCCGGCGTGTGTTCGCTTCGTGAAATTTTTGTCGAAATGTTCGTGTTGTTCCGCGAAAATGGGACGTTTACAATGAAATCAGAACAAATGTTCTTTATTGGATTCGTTGCCATATAAAAGGAGAGGGCAGGTGGACTCGGTAGGATTCGAGCGTTTGAGATTGAACATTTCAAAAACATTTGGCGCATTCAATTGGACGAGCTAAAGAGTATCAATTTGTTTAGTGGGAAAAACAATGTTCGGAAAACGACGATTTCAAGTTCCGGGTGTATTTTTTCTCAAGATCATTAACACGCGGGGCGATCATATAGACCGAAAATGGCCGCAAGAGGAGGGTAGGTATGGCTCGCATTCGCATTGAGCATTTTGGGCCAGTGGGGCTGTTTGATGAGGAGATTACCGATGTAACGATTTTGATTGGTCCTCAAGCGAGCGGAAAAAGTACGATTAGCAAACTGATTTTTTTCTTCCGCTCTATTCCGGATGAATGGGTAAATTATTTGCTTTCGTCCCGACAAACGGATGAGCACAGCCCGTTTTTTGAGTTCAATAAATATCTTAGGAGAAAATTTGTCGGTTACTTTGGAACGACAAAACATATGAAACCGTTTCACATTCGTTATGAATATAGTGACGGAAAATTTGTGCGTCTTGACTTGAAAGATGGTTATGTGCAAATCCACTTTAGCGATTCCTTGAAAAAGGGGATTTTAGAGACGTTCAAGCACGTTATTCAGCTAAAAAAAGAGACGCAATATCAAGAGCGGCTGTTGACTGATTTTTGGAATGTCTCATCTTGGAAAGCGCGGCAACAAAGTGTTGTGGAAACAATTAAAACGTCTATTGATGAAGTATTTGGCGATTCGAAAACATCGATCTTCATTCCGGCAGGTAGAAGTTTAGTCGCGACGTTGTCCGATCAGCTGCAAGATATTAACCCACGGCAACTCGATGTCTTGACAGAACAGTTTATCGAACGAATTAACTTGCTGAAGAAGATGTTTTCGCAATCGTTTGAGGAAATTGTCGAGGATCGGAAAAAATTTTCGACAGAGAAAATTGACTTTGAGGCGATTCGGTTTGCCATTGATATTATTGAGCGGGTGATGAAAGGAAAGTACATGTTCTCTGACCATGGAGAAAAAATCTTTTTTAATGAAAGAGAGTATACAAAGCTAAAATTTTCATCCTCAGGGCAACAAGAAGTAGTGTGGATTTTGTTGCTTATATTCACGGTTATTTTGGAACGGCGACGAGTGTTTATGGTTATTGAGGAGCCTGAGGCTCACTTGTACCCGAGCGCGCAAAAAGAAATGGTCGCCTTGTTTGCATTATTGCTAAATGCGACGGATAATACGCTAGTGATTACGACTCATAGCCCATATATTTTATCCGCTTTCAATATTTATTTGTACGCGGCCAAGATGGGAGAAAAGCTGGATCGACGCGCCGATCCGATTGTGGACCGAAAGCTGCGCCTTTCTCCGGAGCGGTTAAAGGCCTACATGCTGGAGAGCGAGGGAGGGAGATTCCGCTACCGAAGCATTATCGATGATGAATTACGGTTGATTCAGGCCGAAGCGATCGATGAAGCATCATCTGCGATCAACCGTGTACTTGATGAGCTCATGGAGGCGGAGGAAGCGGGGGAGTAAACATGTGGGTTGTAGAATGGGAAAGTTGTTTGCAATATTGCGACCATCGAAAATTAGCTGTTGTTGAGGAAAACGGAAGAGGGGTTCGTTTCGTCAACAAGAAGGAAAAGAGGGTGGCCCTGTACCGTGTAGACGGTTGTCTGCTTAAAGAGGGGGTAAAATGCGATTTTTTATTTTTAGTGATAGAAGGAGATCGGGCATTTTTCATCGAACTAAAAGGGTCTGACCTTGAGAAAGCCGTACACCAGATCACCCGAACAATTGAACAGTTAGGGAAATGGTTGCCTGGATATATATTCGAAGGGAGAATCGTGACTACCCGTGTGAGGACGCCCGCTTTGAAATCGACTTATTTGATTAAGCTGGAAAAAATGTTGAGGAGAACGGGCGGGACATTAGTGGTAAAGGCCAAGTGGGACGAGGTAAACGTATAGGGCAGGAAAGAGGCAAACGATATGGATGATTACCGGCTAAAACGGATTTATACCCCGGCCGAACGCGATGATGGCATCCGCATTCTCGTTGACCGCCTTTGGCCGCGGGGCGTGGCGAAAAGCGAGGCGCACCTTGACCGATGGATGAAGGCGATCGCCCCAAGCTCGGAATTGCGGCAATGGTTCGGCCATCGGCCCGAGCGGTTTACCGAGTTTGCTAGGCGGTACGAGTGGGAGCTTACGACAGACGGGACGAAGCAGGCGTTGGTGAAGGAGCTGCTTTCGCTTTCGGGAACGGTGACGCTGCTTTATGCGGCGAAAGATGAGCGATATAACCATGCTGTTGTGCTGCGGGAATTTTTGCATCGGTGCGGCCATAACGGAGCATATGGGAAGCGGTGCGAACAGATGGAATGACGATAACGATCAACCTTGGCGGGAGGGATGAACGGTGATACGCGCCATGGTCGGCGATTTGACGAAGGTGGAAGGGATCGAGTACATTTGCAATGCCGCCAACGGCATCGGGCCGATGGGCGGCGGGGTGGCGGCGGCGATTCGCCGAGCGGGCGGACGCGTGATTGAGGAAGAGGCGATCCGCATCTGCCAGGCGCAAGATCCACAGCCGGGCGATCTGTATGTGACCGGAGCGGGAACGTTGCCGTTTCGCGGCGTGATTCATCTTGTGACGATGAAGCAGCCGGCAGGAGAGACGTCGTATGCGATCGTTCGCCAATGCCTCGAGCGGCTGGTCGCGCACTGCCGGGAGCACGGGATCAAGAAGGTGGCGCTTCCGGCGCTCGGGACAGGTGTCGGGGGTCTTGACAAAGAAAAAGTGGCGCGGTTGTTTGTCGAGGTGCTCGCGCCGGTAACGGATGTGGAGTTTGTGGTCGTGGACATCGATGAGTCGTTGATCCGTCACATTCAGCCAGATGAATAAGGAAGAAAAAGGGCCTTGACAACGCTTGGCCCTTCTTTTTTGGCAAACAATAACGGGTTTCACAATTCTCCATATCATATTATAATATAACACACAAACGAGTTTCATGGACTTCCTTGTCTAGCCTAGGAGGTGGCGCTGCCATTCCTGTCCGATGAATGGGAATTGGGGAAAAGGAAGTCAACGAGCGTTTCCTGCGCAAGCCTGTTCAGGGACAACAGCCAAAAACAAGGCGCACGGCGTTTTTGGCAACGCCTGGAGGGATGATGATGCTGTTCCAATCACCGACATTGAAGACATGTCAAGTGTTAGTCGATGAATTCCGCTTGGCCCCACAGCCGTTTGAGCCGCAAAAATTGCGCTTTGCGGGTGTTGGGGATCGAGACGTTTATAATATTTCCGCGCCGTTTGCAGATGACGGCGAGTTGGTCATCGCTGGCCGCGTTGAATCGCGGGACAGCGAACAGTCGGAAGTGTACTTTTTCGTGGAGCGCGATGGGGTTTGGATTCCGCGCGAAGGAGCGCCGGTGTTTGCCTTGCAAGATCCGTTTGTGGCGCGCATTCACGGCCAGCTTGTGTTTGGTGGGGTGGAAACGTTTCCGCATCCGGTGTTCGACGGCGAGTATTGTTGGCGGACGGTCTTTTACCGCGGCCCGAACATCCGGGGGCTGAAACCGTTCGCGCAGGGGCCGGACGGGATGAAAGATATTCGGCTTGTCGAGCTGAAAGACGGCTCGATCGGCGTTTTCACCCGGCCGCAAGGGGAAAAGGGCGGACGCGGAAAGATCGGCTTTACCCGCATTTTTTCGCTCGATGACTTGACGCCGGACGTCATTGAAGCCGCTCCGCTGCTTGACGCCCAATTCACCGATGAGGAATGGGGCGGTGTGAATGAAGCGCATTTGTTGGCCAACGGGCTTGTTGGGGCGCTCGGCCATATCGCCTGCTTTGACGAGCACGGCAACCGCCATTACTATCCGATGGTGTTCGTATTGAATCCGGAGACGATGGAGCGCTCCGAGCTGGAATTGTTGGCGCTTCGCTCTCACTTTTTGGATGGGCCGGCGAAGCGGCCGGATTTGACGAACGTCGTCTTCAGCGGCGGCTTGATCCGCAAAGGCGACGGCACCGCCGAGCTGTACGCCGGTGTCGGCGATGCCGAGGCACAAAAAATTTCCTTGATCGACCCGTTTGTCAAGTACGAGGCGCAAGAACTTGATCGGATGTATGCTTCTGTCTAAACGGAAGATGAAGAAAAAAAGGATCGGCATTAGTGGGCAGACCTTTCATGAGAGCTGTTTCCAGCCGATCCTTTTCTATATTGTCCGGCGGATTTCTTTTTCGATTTGTTGAATCTGTAATTCGTCCAATGATTCGGAATATAGTAGAATGGGAATGACCGAAACGGGTGTGATCTATTCAGCAACCATTACGACAGCTCAACGAGGTGAAATACATCCGATGAACGAACGCCAGAAAGAAATTTTACGGATCTTATTATCGGATTCGAACCAATATGTTTCTACCCAGCACCTAGCTGACGTGATTGGCTGCTCGGAGAAAACCATTCGGAATGACTTGAAGGTGATTGAGTCTGATCTGTTGCAGCATACGAATGCGTATTTAGAAAAAAAACCTGGGACTGGGGTCACCTTGCACATTCATGAGGGGGAGCGGGAAAAATTATACCAACGGTTATATAGTACAACTCGCTTGATCGATAGCCAAGAAGATCGTTTAATGGAAATGGCTTATGAGCTGTTGCTTGGAACGAGTCATGTCACTTTGCAATCGTTGGCCAATCGATACTACATGCCTAAGAGCGTGCTAAAAAAAGAGCTGCATCAACTGGAGCAATGGCTCGAAAAGTACGGGTTGCGGCTCGTTTTAAGGAAAAAATTGGGGCTGATCATCGATGGAAGTGAACGGAATAAACGGGCCGCTGCCGCCAATCTTTGCGAACTTGCCGGTTCCTTCACCAATCGCTCTTTTGTGAAAAAGCAATTTCCTGCCCATGAAGTATCGGTGATTGAAAACGTGCTCAGTGAGATCGAAGTGCCGCACCATATGACATGGATAGATGAAACGAGGGAAAGCCTGTTAGTTCATACGTTGATTGCCTTGAAACGAATCAAAATGAACAAGCCGATTGGCCCTGTATCGAACAAGGACGGGATTCAAAAAACAGATGAGTATGCATGGATGGTGGGGTTTGTAAAACGATTAGAGCCCTATTTTGCTCTTCGTTTTCCAGAAGAGGAAATTACCTTGTTAACGATCCACTTGTTAAGTGCTAAATTGCGATACTCGCCGTCCAAAGAAGTGGGGATATTGTTCGAGAACGAGCAGTCTATCCATTTTATTGTCCAGTCTTTGATTGATTGCATGTCCCGTTTAACAGGAATTGAGTTTGCGCTTGACAACGAACTGAAAGAGGGACTATTTCTCCATTCAGCGGCAGCTTTCCATCGTTTGATTCACGGGTTGCCGATTTCGAATCCGATGGTCAGTGAGATTAAAAAAGCGTACCCTTATATGTTTGATCGAGTGATTGCTGCGGTGACTGAGCTGAACTCCCAGCTTCCGTACAAGATTCCTGAAGAAGAGGCTGCTTATCTTGCTTTACACTTCCAGGTTTCTTATGAACGATTGAAAAAAGTTAATGCACAACATCAACATGTCCTAATCGTTTGCCAACTCGGGATTGGCATGTCGCAGCTGATTCAAACGAAATTGGAGAGCCATTTTCGCGATTTGCATATTGTTGGGAGTGTCAGGAAAGAGGAAGTGGATCGTTATGTGCAGCAGCAGCGTATTGACCTTATTATATCTACGGCACCTTTAACAACCAGTGGTGTGCCGGTTATCGTCATTTCTCCTCTCCTGCCGAAAAGCGACCTTAAGAAGGTTGAACGTTTTTTGAAATACCGCTACGATCAAGACCCTAAGACGGATCAACTAGCGCTTTTTTCTTTTTTACAGTCAGGGGTTATCGTTCTTCAGTTAGAAAAGGAACACCGATATGAGGTGATTGAGGAATTGGCAAGCGCCCTGAATCAATTCGGTTACGTAGAGGAGCAGTATATTCATAGCGCGATCATTCGAGAAAAAACAGCAGCTACTACCATCGGTTCGGGTATGGCCATTCCGCATGGCGACCCGCGGTTTATTCGGCAATCATCCATCGCTGTCGCCACGCTAAAACAACCGCTCGATTGGGGAGGAGAGAGCGTTCAGCTCGTCTTTTTGCTCGCTGTAAAAGAAAAACGTGGGTCGACGAAACAGTTGTTTCGGGAATTATCATGGTTGAGCGAGCATCCGGACATGGTGCAAAAACTAGTGAAAGAGACAACCCGTGAGCAATGGCTCAAGGTGCTTCATTTGTGTTTGAAAGCCATGGACTGAGTGAACAGAAGTCGTTATTTTGACAAAAAACAACGTTTTACCGCATATTTCGGTAAAAATTCGACCTTTTTACAAGCGAATTTCCTTGTATAGTAAAGATGAAAACGGTTACTGAAGCAGAGAAAGGGGAATTCGCATGAAGGTGTTAGCCATCACTTCGTGCCCAAATGGCATTGCTCATACGTATATGGCCGCCGAAAATTTGCAAAAGGCGGCGCAGAAACTCGGGGTCGAAATGAAAGTAGAGACACAAGGCTCCATCGGTGTGGAAAATGAGCTGACGGAGCAAGAGATTCGTGAGGCGGACGGCATTATTATCGCCGCTGATAAGACGGTGGACAAGTCCCGTTTTGTCGGAAAAAGATTGATCGAAGTCGGTGTTCAAGAAGGAATCCGCCATCCGGAAAAATTAATCCAGCAGTTTATAGACGGAACTGTACCGGTATACAAGCCCAATCTGAAATCAGTCGAACAGTATAAGAAAGAAATGAAGTCGAAGCAAAACCCTATTTATCGTCATTTAATGAATGGAGTATCGTACATGATTCCGTTTGTTGTGGTCGGCGGATTGCTGATTGCTTTGTCGTTAGCCATTGGCGGTGATCCGACAGGAGAAGGCTTGCAAGTGAAAAGTGAATTTTGGAATACGGTATTAAGTGTCGGTAGTGTTGGATTTACCTTCATGGTTCCGATTTTAGCGGGATTTATCGCGATGAGTATCGCGGATCGTCCGGGATTGGCGCCTGGAATGATTGGCGGTTATATCGCCGCTAACGGCAGTTTTTATCATAGTGAGGCAGGGGCTGGATTTTTAGGTGGAATTGTTGCTGGATTTATTGCTGGATATGTAGCGAAATGGTTGAAATCGTGGAGTGTACCCAAAATGATTCAACCAATTATGCCCATTTTAGTGATCCCGATTTTGTCAACATTTGTGGTCGCAGCGCTGTTTATCTATGTGATTGGCCAACCGATCTCAAGCATGATGGGCGGGCTTACTCACTTGTTAAATAATATGCAAGGGACCAGCAGCATCGCTTTGGCGCTGATTTTGGGCGCGATGATCGCCTTTGATATGGGTGGTCCGGTGAATAAGGTCGCTTTCCTTTTTGGCGCGACGATGATTGGGGAAGGCAACGTCTATATTATGGGAGCCATTGCAGCTGCCATTTGCATTCCGCCTCTGGGCATGGGAGTGGCGACGCTATTAAACAAGAAAAAATATGAGAAAGAAGAGCAAGAAGCAGGGAAAGCAGCTTTGGCGATGGGACTTGTCGGTATCACTGAAGGTGCAATTCCATTTGCGGCGAAAGATCCGCTGCGGGTGATCCCGTCCATTATGGTTGGTTCGATGGTTGGAGCGGCCATTGCTATGGTAAGTAAGGTTGGTGATCATGTGCCGCATGGAGGTCCTGTCGTGGCTGTGTTAGGAGCGGTGGACAACTGGATCATGTTTTTCATTTCTATTGTTATCGGTGTGATGGTCACTGCCTTGATGGTGAACATGTTGAAAAAAGATGTTCAATAGCGGTAGACAAGTAGTGCAGAAGGAAAGGGGATTGGTTACGATGACATTATCCGATTTAACAAGCCTAGAGTTGATTGACATTGAGCTACAAGGAATCACAAAAGAGCAAGTGATTGATGAACTAATCGGAAAGTTAGATCGCGCAGGAGTAATTGAATCCGCTCGGAAATTCAAAAAAGCGATCATCAAGCGGGAAAAAGAAAGTTCGACAGCGATCGGTTTTTCGATTGCGATTCCGCATGGAAAATCAAAAGCGGTGATCAAGCCGGCTGTTGCTTTCGGATTGCAGAAAAATGGTGTGGATTGGGACGGTTTGGACGGTACACCGGCTAAACTTATCTTTATGATCGCTGTTCCCGAAGAAAGCGCGGGCGATGAGCATCTTAAAATTTTACAAATGCTGGCGCGCAAGCTGATGGATGAAACGTTCCGGGAACAGCTACTGACCGTGCAAACGAAGGAAGAGGCCTACAACCTCTTGCAAACAATCGGTTAAGTAAAAAGGCCTCCCATTGCCCCGTCTGAAGCCATCAGGTATACTGAGAAAAAAGGGGAATGGGGAGGGGCCTTCGTTGTCTTTGCCGCTTGCTTCTGGTGTGTCGTATGAGCGCTATTGGGTCCTGCGTGAACAAAGCGATGATCGTTTAGAGTATATTGATGGGGCCGTGTATATGACCCCGTCGCCAAGCGTTCGGCATCAGCTCATCTCGAGCCGCCTTCATTTTCCGTTCAGTTTGTTTTTTCGAGGAAAGCCGTGCGATGTGTTGGCAGCGCCGCTTGATGTGGAACTGGTCGATGAGCAAACAGGGGCACGACATGTGGTGGTTCCGGACTTGACGGTCATTTACGGCGAAAAAGGGCTGGATGGAGCGAAGTATATCGGGGTTCCGCCGTTGATCGTCGAGATTCTCAGTCCGTCGAACCAGGCGCATGATCTTGTCACAAAGTTCAATTTGTACATGGCGTGCGGTGTCCATGAATATAGGATAGTCAATCCGATGAAACAGGCTGTGACGGTGTATGTGCTCAATAAAGAACGGCTCTATGAGCAGGCGGATGTTCAAGTGAAAACAGGAACGGTTCGCTCTATGTATTTCCCCGGGTTCGCAATCGATATGGCCGAGTTGTTTCATTGATAGGATGCCGAGAGGATGGCTTGAAAGCGAACAGCGTGGGAGCAATCCCACGCTGTTTCTATGAAAATTCCACACCGACGATCCATGGTTTTCATGCTTGGGTGAAGAGCACCCCATTGCCTATGGAATGGATTGAGGCGGCGTTCATCGCCCGCGTGATGTCCCTTTATGGCTGCTTTTGCCGCTTTTCCCGCTCTTTCACTTTTTCTTCCATCCGCTTTAGCAATTTCTCCCACGGGTTTTCCACTGTTTTTTTCTTGCGCTTTGGCTTTTCTTCCGTCATGATCAGGCGCCTCCTTTCGCTGCGGCGGATAAGGCGAGCAAGTCGCGCAGTTCATCGTCGGACAGCTCGGTGATCCATGCTTCGCCTTCGGTGATCACATCGGCGAGCGCTTGTTTTTGTTCCAGCATCTCGTCAATTTTTTCTTCAATCGTCCCGGTTGTGATCAGCTTATGGACGTGGACGAATTTCGTCTGCCCGATGCGGTAGGCGCGGTCGGTCGCTTGGTTCTCGACGGCCGGGTTCCACCAGCGGTCGAAATGGATGACGTGGTTGGCGGCGGTCAAGTTGAGCCCGGTGCCGCCCGCCTTGAGCGACAGGAGGAAAATCGACGCGTGTTGGGCTTGAAACTCCTCCACCATTCGGTCGCGTGTTGGTTTCGGGACGCCGCCGTGCAAAAACAGCACCCGCTCATCCAACAGGTCGGACAGCAGCTCTTGAATCATTTCCCCCATCCGTATATATTGGGTGAAAATCAGGCAAGACTCGTTGTTCGCCCGAATTTGCTCGACGAGTTCAACGAGTTTTTCCAGCTTGTGCGACCGTTCGACCAGTTGGCGCGGTTGGCGTTCTTTTAAATAGAGCGCTGGGTGGTCGCAAATTTGCTTGATGCCGTTTATCATCTGCAAAATCAACCCGCGCCGCGCAAACGGGCTCGCCGCTTTCGCCCGTTCGAGCGTGTCGTTGACGAGCTGCTCGTACAAAGCCGCCTGCTCCGCAGTGAGCGGACAGTATTCTTTTTGCTCGATTTTATCCGGCAAATTGAGGGCGACCGCTTCATCGGTTTTCGTCCGCCGCAACAGAAACGGACGGATGAGCGCTTGGAGCGCCGCTTTTTTATGGGCATCCCCCTCTTTTTCAATCGGACCGGCAAACCGGCGTTCGAATTCGGCGGCGCTGCCGAGGTAGCCCGGATTTAAGAAGTGGAAAATGCTCCAAAGCTCGCTCAAACGGTTTTCCACCGGCGTGCCGGATAGGGCGATTTTATGGTTGCCGTTCAAGCGGCGGATGGCGCGCGCCTGCTTCGTCTGGGCGTTTTTGATGTTTTGCGCTTCATCAAGGCAAATGGCATGCCAATGGATCTGTTTTATATCGTCATGATCCAAATGGGCAAGGGGGTAGGACGTAATGACGAGATCAGCCTCCCTTGCCGCCTGCAAAAAGGCATCGTTTCTCGCCCGGTTCGGCCCATGATGCACGTAGACGCGCAAAGTGGGGACGAAGCGGGCGCATTCCTTCTGCCAGTTGCCGATGACACTTGTCGGGCAAATGAGAAGCGCTGGCGCGTTCGGGCGCTCGGTGTCGTTGACGTAAGCCAAATAGGCGAGCAGCTGCACCGTTTTGCCGAGCCCCATGTCATCGGCCAAGCAGGCGCCGAAGCCAAATCGCCGCAAAAAGACGAGCCAGTCGACGCCGCGTTGCTGGTACGGACGGAGCACGCCGCGGAACGATGGTGGCACGTTCGCGCGAGGGAGCTCATCGATCGTTTGCAGCTGGCGGATCAGCGCCCGGAATTGGTCATGAACGTCGATCTCGATGGGGATCTCTTCATCTATTGCCTCTTCGCGTTCGTTGGCTTCCGCCAATAACGTTTGCGCGACGACGTCATGAATCGGCACCCCTTCTTTTTTCGCCTTCTCCATGAGCGCTTGGGCGCGACGGACTAAGGCGGGATCGAGAATGAGCCATTGGCCGCGCAGACGGATGAGGCGCCGTTGTTGTTCGGCCAGCGCGGCAAACTCTTCTTCCGTCCATTCGATGCCGTTGGTGGCCACTCGCCAGTCAAACTCGGAGAGCCGTTCGAGTCCAAAGAGCGATTCCGTGCGGACGGAAGGGGACAGCTTCGCTTTAATCGACAGCTGCGCCTGGCGGATGTCATGCCACCAGTCAGGGAGTAGCAGCCTCACGCCCGCTTCCGTCAGCTTTACGCTTTCTTCCGATAAAAAGCGCCACGCTTGGTCATCGGACAATTCACGAAGCAAAGACTCGTTTTCATCGCCAAGCCACGGCACGATCGCCTGAATGCGGTGAATGGCCCTAGCGACCGATGATTCATATGGACGCCAAGCGCGCGGCAGACGATCAAGGGGAGCGATGACGCTGTCATCGAGGGCGAGGGCTACCGGCTCGAGCGTCCATAATTCCCCGTCCTTCTCAGGTTCGGTAAGGCGCAGGCCGACGGTAAACGGCGGTCGGTCGCCGAGCCACCCGATTTGTTCGAGCCAGTCCTCCTCTGTTCCGGTCCATTGGTCGCTCTGAGCGGCGATCAATGGATACGCGCGGACGATTTCGCCCCAGAGGCGGCGGAGTTCCGGGTCGCGGGAGAGCCAGTCGGCGATCGCCAGCGACCGCCATGTGGCGACGAACGGATCGGGGTCGTCGTCCGCGCCGCGCCAACGGGTGCGTCCCGCCTCGTTCCATGCACCGCCTGTGTTTTTCCATAAGGAAGCATCAGGAAGGAAGCGGCGCTCGCGCACATCGTTCCAGATGTGATTCGCCCACGCTTCCAAGCGGGCGGTGAATTCGTCTGCCCATTCAACGGCTGAAAAGCGCGAATGCGGACGCAACGCGAACCAAGTGAGCGCTTGCCAAGGCGATAACCGCACGATGTCGTTTTCGATTTCGATCATCGTGCCGTAAAACGTTTCTTCATGCCAAGCCAATAACGGTGAAACCCATGAAAAGGGATGGGTGGAACCGGAGAGCTCGAAGCATCGAAGCTCTTCATTCCACCGGCAGGAAATTTGAATCGTCTCCAATGCTTTCATGGAAGCAATTTTCCTTTCTTCAATTCTTCATGAAACGCGCGCAGGCGCGCCGTCTGGGCGAGCAGTTGCTCCAGATAGGCCTCCCATTGATCGAGCCGCTTGGTGGAGCGGTACTGAGCGCGCAACGTTTTCAAATAACGGACAGCCTTTTGGTAGCTCGAGCGGTTTTTCTCGTTGAGCAGCTTCACCACTGTGCGATGATATAACGGCATGACGAGCTCTGTCCCGCGCGCTTGCAATGTTTTGAGCATCGGCGGAGGCAGCTCATCGGCGGTGATGTTCGCCCATAAGAATAGATCCACCAGTTCCTGATCGCGTCTTTGTTTATACAAAAAATGAGTGTACTCGTTGACGCTGTATGGGAGGCTGCGCTGCAAAAACTCTTCCCATGCGCCCGGGCGGTTTCGGTGGCGGGCGTACATTTCGAACCAGTGCGCGGTTTCCTCTAAAAAACTGCTTCGGACGAAAGCCGGAATATGCGAAAGGTAAAGCGGCCAGTCGTGCTTTATTTTTTCCCAGACGGCTTCAAACCGCTTTAGGAGGCCGTTTTGGATGAATCGTCCGAACCATTCCGCCAAAAACACGCCTGCCTGATCGGGGAACGCGCGGTAAAGCGCGATCGCTTCGTCGTCTTCGCCAAGCAGGAAGGAAAGATGAGCAGCCGCCATGGCGGCGCGGATGTTGTCTTGGCTTTTGGCCAGACGAAGGAGTTCGGCCCGTTCTTCTTGGCGCCAGGCCGGCTTGGTAAACAGCGTTTCCCAGGCGGTGGTGTAAAGGTCATAACCGAACGATGCCAGCTCCCCTTCCCAAAACAGCCCATCGCGAACGTATAAAATCGTCTGTTCAATCAAGGCGTTGAGCGATCGCGGCGGCGACTGGGTGGAGAATGCTTCCAAGGCGGCCAAGGCGCGGCCAGCGACATAGTCGACGTCCTGATGCCACGAAAATTGCCGGTAAGAACCGAATCCGCCGTCGCTCCACCCTTGAGCCTCTCCGTACTCGCGAAGTTTTTCCAGCAAAAACAGAGCGGCGTGCAGCTCCCGCAACGGACGGGCGCCGGCTTGCCTTCCGTTGTTTTTGCCTAGCTTTGGGAGGAGCTGGAAAGCCAAGCGATACGGCCAGTTGGTTCCGCTTTGCTGGCGTGCGAAAAAGTCTTCGTACTGTCGCTCAAATTGGTCCCACCAGTCTTCAACGGTTTCATGGGCAACGACCGGAAGGCCTGCCGTTTTCCCTGTCCGTTTCGCAGCCGGCGTGTTTGGTTCATTGGCGGCCGGTTCTTTTGGCGCGGCGCTGATTTGCCCTTTTTTCCAAAGGCGAAACAGTTCTCCGTTGTCAAAGACATTGCCGTAGACATAGAAAAATAGCGCTAAAATATGCGGACATAACCCTTCCGTCGGACAAGGACAGCGATGGCGGCGGGCGACCTTGGTCAAATCAAGCATAACTTCGTGAGGGGTGATGTCGGAAACGACCCCTTCCACTTCATGGCTGTTGACGACCATGACATTATAAACAAGGCCGCTTCTGGCTAGGTCGCGCCCTTTTTGAATCAGATGGTGGAAGATGGAAAATGGGAACTCCTTTATCAATTCGCTCGCCGCCTGTTGCAAGAGCGGTTTGGAAACGGTGGTTTGCAGCATGTCGGTTCGTCCTTTCCGTTCATTTCCCTATCACTTAATTATAGCATGTCGAGATGAAGAGTGCTATGCGATTCGCGGTGGAAGCAACTGGCGTTTTGATGGGTGGCTACGAGGGTTGGTGATTGAATCCTAGATACGACTTTGCCATCTCATTTCTCAACTAGAGAAACCTTGTTGCATCGGTCCTGCTTTTCGCGCGTTCTCCCATTGATGAAGGGCAGCAGTGCTTTTTCACCGGCCTTTAAGGAGGCAGAGAAGATAGAGAAAAACGATGGGCGACAAAATCGACAAAGTTCAGCGGGAAAGCGCCACTCATTTTCCAACAGAGAGTTGTGAAAGCAACATGTTCCGTTCATGATTCCTCCTCGGGAAAGAAGAGCTGGCGATGATTGCTTTTCTCACAAGTGGTATAATGGAAATAGGCAAAGCCTTAAAGGCTGGTGATTTAAAGGAGACGGGCGGCTAACCGGCCTCGTTTCTCAAATCGAAAAGATCTATCGCATGGGGATCGCCTTTCACACGTTCCCCCATTGCTCAAGCGAAACAACCGTTTTTTTACCATCCTTCTTCGTTTTGTGGAAACAAAGAGGCAACCATATAGATACGCGGCGTTGACTGACGTTTTCAAAAAGAATGAAAAAGGGGTGTATGAGACATGGCGATTGGTCGGAATGATCCATGTCCGTGTGGAAGCGGAAAAAAGTATAAGAAATGTTGCATGAACCAACAGCAGCAGCATGAAATTCGACGGGTGCGGCAGCGCCGCTTTTTTGAGCAAAAATATGAGTTGTCGCAAATGGTGCAGCGATTTCTCGAGGAATCGCTGTCTGATGATGAACGGAAAGCGGTAACCCGCATGTTTCATCAAATCATCGAACAAAAGCACCATCGTGAAGAGTTGAAGATGTTTGAGACGCTCTGGCGTTGGTTCCTTCATCGTTATCCAAATGGATTGCGCGGCATTGAGTGGTTTCAACAGGAAAAAGGTCGTCGCCTTTCCCAAGAACTTAAGGAAATGGTGGATCGCTGGGTTCGACTTGTGCCGCGCCTTGTGCAATGGGTCGATTTGCATGATGAAGGAGGGATAGCGGTTGATCGGCTGACCGGTGAGAGACTTCTGATGCCGTATTGCGAGACATTGGAGGTTGTGCGTCCATGGGGCGGCATGCTTGCTTTTTTGGAGCCGTTTGACGGCGGGTATTACGTCTGTGGTGTGTCATCGATTATGAACCCGAATGGCGTGAAACGGGCGGAAGAGAACATTCGCTCTTTGTTGACGCAAACGGGCTGGTCATATGACAAGGTAGTCGTTGAGCATTTTCTCGATATCATCGATGGAAGTTATCTTTCGATGTCGGACGGCAGACAAGAGGAGCGAACGAAGTGGACGTACGAATATGAATGTAAGGACGCCGCTGGGGCGGTGAGGAAGCTCGCGTCGATCGGACGGGCTCACATTGACAGCGACGATGGGAAAACGGTGGAAGGTTCATGGTGCACCAATGTGTACCATTATATCGCGTTGTTTTCCCCTGAGCCGGTTCGTGTGCTTGAACTGGGCGGGTCATTATCGGCTCATCGGTCGCGCTTAATGTTGTCTACCGAGGACGAACGAACGGCTGCACAACTGGTATCGCTGCTGCGGGCGTTCGGGTATTCCCCGACAGAGCGCAACCGGCAGACGGAAGTCGTTTTGCGCCCTAAAGGGGTAGAAAACGTTTCGTTTCACATTGATTCTACACCTAGTTCTCCCCTTTGGGTTGGAACGCTGGCCGCGTTTGCCGTTCAATTGGAAAAAGCCCTTCATGTCCCGCATGAGCAATGGAATGGGAAAACTCCTCATGAAATGGCGCGTCAAGGGCATGTTCAAGAAGTCGAGGAGTGGCTGAAAGGGTATGAATTCCATTTGTTTAACATACAAGAACGAGCGAATCTGCCGTTGTCCATAGGGGTGAATCATATTCGCTCCCGCTATGGCTTGCCGCCATCTCCGTTTAAGGAGCCGTATTATTTTGCGGATTTATGGAAAACGGTATGGCTTGGTCCTAGAGAAACCGACACGCTATTGATTCGCACGGAATGGGAAGGGATGTTTTTCACAGAGGATTTGTTGGCGTTTTATAACGAAATCGCCATGGAAAAGACGGAAGAACAGAAGGAAGCCGGTTCGCGCGTGGTTTTGCTGCTGTGTGAACATCTAGCGAGCCGGTCGATTTCATCGTGGGAAGACGTAGGAGAAGGGGATTGGAAACAATTCCTCGTTGAGCAAATTCCAACAAGATGGAGTTCGCTTCCGAAGCAAACTGTGAGTCAAGCGCTTGATATGCTTCCTGAGTTGGCCGGCTGGCTGGACAGCCGTTATGGAACGAAACACCAAAAGGCTGTTTGTGCCATTTTGGAAGAGGTTAGAAGCGAATTAGAGCATTGTTTCGCGTTGTTGGATGAATGGGGAACGGAGAGAAAAGAAGAGAAGGAAAAACGGTTAGTTTGGCAACTCGTCGGGTTGTTTGGTTTCCCTACTCCTTCTTCCGCTCATTTTTCTATGTACTATGTTAAGGGTATAGAACAAGGGAAAGCGGTGGTTGATTGGATCGGCCATAATCGTACGGTGACATGGGATGTTCCGGAACGGGCACAGCCGCATCTTTTGCCCGGGATGTATATCATAGCCACGGCAGGTTGCCATGATGAGATGGGCGATCCAGTTCTCGTTTACCCGCCGGCTTTCTCTCCGTACTTGGAACCGTGGCTTCAAAAGTTGAAAGAGTGGTTGGACAGGGTGAAAAAAGAAGTGCCCGCGTCTCAAGAGCGTGTGCGCGCATCGGTGGATCGTTTAACCCGCCGGCCGTAGACATTCCCGGTCAATGCGAAAGCGACCCCTGTCTCGCAAGCCGTCAAGGGTCGCTTTCGAGTGTTGCCATCGTCTCTCATCCTACGGTTTCAGCGGCGTGGAGGATCAAAATTGGATGTAGGCGAGCCGTTTGTTAGCCTCCTCGACGTCAAAGGCGTCCGGGTCGAAATCGTCGCCTTTCATATCAGACAGCCACTCGAGCCGTTCAATCAGTTCTGGGTCGGTAAGGGAGTCTTTGTTTGCTGCTGATTCGAGCAGCTCGAGATAACCATAGACGCCACCGCAATCCTCGGGAGGACACGCCCGTTTTCCTTTCAGGCAAGTGGCGCGTTCTAGCGGTTTGGAGAGCGTTTCAATCTTTTCGACGGTGATGTTGTGGCGCCAGTAATCACCAAAATCGTAAATGTACACAAATTTTTGTTTTTCTTCCGTCAACCATTGCTCAAGCGTGGTGCGGCGAGCGTCCTCGAGCGTTTTCGCGAACCCGTGCAAGCCCCAATCGTCGGGAATGCCGATGACGATCTCGCCGAATTGGAATTCATATAAATGTGCTTGCTCCCATCCCATCGCTTCTTGGATGACCAAATGAAGCTGGTCAAACGTGGCGTGCCCAGGCACAAGGACACGGCGCCAAATGGGCGGACGGAAGCCGCTTAATGAAATTTTCAGCTGGTAGGCGGTTTTGGAGCGGCGCGGTTTCTTCGGCGGTGAGCTTTTGCTTTTTGGCGCTTCCACCCAACGACCGCGCGGGCGGGCAGATTCTGTTGAACGGAGCTTCGTCATCAGTTCGTCAATCAAATCCATGAGTTTTTTTTCTTCCATGAACATCGATCTCCTTGTCGGCTTGTTTTTGTATACTTATAGTTTAAACTATTTTTTCAAAAATCAAAATCAGTAAGGCGATCGTGATGTGAGTAAAAGAGTTGTGGGTGACGTTCAGGAAGTGACAAGGGTTGCGCGCCTTTGTTCGCAACCCTCGTCGGGGCCACTAAGCGAAGCGCGGTAGAAAAAAGCAGCTCTCTTGACTGACTCTAGGAGGCTGGTGAAAAACGGTTGTTTCTCTTGATCGATGGGGGAACGTGTGAAATGCG
>JAAROH010008002.1_pt1 | contig 18960 bp, 19 predicted proteins | sample 7248631 | NCBI WGS metagenome assembly JAAROH01 (sample SAMN09772309, study PRJNA484901) | compost metagenome | isolation source: Vermicomposting unit | place: India
ACTTTTTGTATTTTTGATGACCATTTATTGTATTTTTATTTTACCAAATACACCTTAATATTAATCTTTCAGTAAATAAGGTATCCATAAATACCTCCTTTTTTTATTACCCTTATAAAGGGATTCTATCATAATATATTAATTTATTTTGATTTAATGCAATAGATTCAACTTTATTTGAGCATTTATAATTTTTATAAACTTAAAAATGTATCAGTATCATTATATAAGAACTATATATTGTAGTACATCTGCTAGGTTTATCTATTAAAAAATATAAAGAATTAATTATCATAGCTTTAACCTACAATCAAATTATATATTAAATAATGAACAAGTATAAGAGTAAAATACACATGATCATAAAAAATTAATGATTATTGTGAACTATAATTCATTATATTATTTGATAACCTATGAATTAGAAAATAATATTAATTTAATAAATCTTTTTAACAACAAAAAACTACCAGCTATAAACAATACTGATAATCTTAAAATGAAAGCAATATGGAATTTTATAAGGGAACATGCTGCACTAAAAAGGAAGGCTATAAATTATGAAAAAAAATTGAAAGGATATGCCCATAGTGCAATAGAGAACAACTAATATAAATATAATATTACAGGAAAAACATATGAATAGAAGTTATAAATCTAAACAGTTCCTATTCAAATAAAATAATCAAATGTTAAATATACGTAAATAAAAAAAATGTTCCACGTGGAACATTTTTATTTAGGAATCATGATTGTGACTTCTAAATAATCTCCTTTATCTTTTTCGATATATTTAGCATTAACTCCGCTCTGTTTTATTGCCTTAAAGGCATTTTTGATAGTATTAATATATATTCTTGTGCTAATAAAACCTTTAATATTTCTCTTTTTCTTTTCATTTTCTTTTTCAGATGTTAAATCATCCAATATGTCCTTTACCAATTTTTCAGTACTGCTAACATTTAATTCGTTGCTAATTACCCTGTCTAATACTTTTCTCTGCAATTCGTAATCAGGTAGTTTTAACAAAGCTCGTCCATGTCTTTCAGTTAAATTATGCTCTATCAAATCCCTCTTTATATCATCTGGTAACTTCAATAATCTCAACTTATTAGCTATGGTAGATTGGCTCTTACCAATCTTCTCAGCTAACTCCTGTTGTGTAAATCCATGGTCTTCAATGAGATTTCTGTATCCTTCAGCCTCCTCGATAAAGTTCAAATCCTCTCTCTGCAAGTTTTCAATTAATGCGATCATTGCTGATTCTTTATCCCTATAATCCACTATAATAGCAGGAATTTCTTTCAAATTTGCCAATTCTGAAGCTCTAAGCCTTCTTTCACCAGCAACTAATTCGTAACTATTATCCTGTAATTTTCTTACGCTAATAGGTTGAATTACTCCATAAGTTTTTATAGATTGACTTAATTCTTCCAACGCCTTCTTATTAAAATCCTTTCTAGGCTGATAAGGGTTAGGCTTTATTGAATCAATAGGTATATATTTTATTTCTGACTGTATATTCTTCATAAGAATATTCACTCCTAATATTCTATTTTCCTGCTTCCGATAAATTATAATAACTATTCTATAAATAATAATTATTTCCTGCTAATTTCCCAAAAATTCTTTCGTCAAATTCGTTGATATTACAACGGTTTCTTCCTTGGTTTACCACCGCCTCTAGGATATTTTGTCGGAGTTTCTTTAACTTTTTCTATAATTATCAAACTATGAGTAATATCACTTAAAGGCAGTTTAACTATTTTTATATCCATAAGCCTTCCCCCTAGCACTTTTATGCTGTTCCTAGCTTCCTCCAATTCTTCTTCTATATCTGGCCCTTTCATGGAAATGAAATAGCCTCCTACTTTTACAAAAGGCAAACAGTATTCACAGAGGGTATTTAGCTGTGCCACTGCCCTAGAAATAGCAATATTAAATTTTTCTCTATACAATGAATCTCTTCCCAATTCTTCTGCTCTAGCATGAATGGCTTGTATTTTATCTAATCCAAGTTTATCAATAACATCCTTTAAAAAGTTTATCTTCTTATTGGTGCTATCCATCAATACAATATCTAAATCCTTTCTCACAATCTTAATAGGAATGCCAGGAAAACCTCCTCCAGTGCCAACATCTATAACGGTTATATTCTCCTTAAACAAATCAGTTGTTAGAGGAGTTAGGGAATCTAAAAAATGCTTTATGTCTATTTCAAAATCATCGGTTATAGTAGTGATATTTATTTTTTCATTCCATTCCTTTAACAATTGTTTATATATAACAAAATCATCTATATTCTTTTGTTCTAATTCTAATCCTAATATCCTAGCTCCTTCAACTAAAGCACTTACATCAATCATTTTTATTCTCCTTTTTCTCTCTGCGTTTTTGTTCCAAGTAAATTAGTAAAACATTGATATCTGCTGGAGATACTCCAGATATTCTTGATGCCTGCCCAACTGAATCAGGTTTTATTTTATTCAATTTCTGTACCGCTTCATTGCTCAATCCTCTAATTTGAGAATAATCCAAATCCTCAGGAAGCTTCTTTCCCTCTAATTTCTTAAACTGCTCTATCTGTTGCATTTGTTTTTTAATATATCCTTCATACTTTATTTGAATTTCTACTTGCATTTTAATCTCTCTAGGTAAAGGTTGCCTCTCAGAATCTAATTCCTTTATAGATTCATAGGTTAACTCTGGCCTTTTAATTAAATCATAAAGGCTATGGGAAATCTTAATAGGAGCACTTCCTAATCTATTTAAAATATCATTGACCTCTTTAGTGGGTGTAACTACCACTTTTTTTAATCTCTCCAATTCCTTTTCAATCATCTCTTTTTTCTTCATGGTCCTCTGATATCTTTCCTCAGTTACTAAGCCTACTTTATATCCCTTTTCTGTTAGTCTTAAATCAGCATTATCCTGTCTCAAAGTTAACCTATATTCTGCCCTTGCAGTCATCATCCTATAGGGTTCATTTGTACCCTTAGTAACTAAATCATCAATTAAGACTCCAATATAAGCTTCTGATCTATCCAAAATAAAAGGTTCTTCACCCTTTATATTCAAAACTGCATTAATACCAGCAATGATACCTTGAGCAGCTGCTTCTTCATATCCTGATGAACCGTTTATCTGACCTGCAAAGAACAAATTCTTTATCTGTTTATGCTCCAAAGTTCTCTTTAATATAGTAGGGTCTATACAATCGTATTCTATTGCATAAGCACATCTCATAAACTTTACGTTTTCCAGGCCTACTATTGATTTATATAACTCTATTTGAACTTCCTCTGGTAAAGAAGAGCTTACACCTTGTACATACATCTCCTTTGTATCCAATCCTTCTGGCTCAATGAACACTTGATGCTTCTCCTTATCAGGAAATCTCACAACCTTATCCTCAATTGATGGGCAATATCTTGGACCTACTCCTTGAATTTCACCAGAATATAAGGGTGAACGCTTTAAATTTTTCATTATTATTTCCTTTGTTTCAGGTGTAGTATAGGTTAAATAACAAGGCACCTGATATATCTTGAAGTCCTTATCCATATTCATAAATGAAAAAGGAACTACTTCCTCATCACCAGGTTGTATTTCCATCTTAGAGAAATCAATTGTATCCCTGTGAACCCTAGCAGGAGTACCTGTTTTAAATCTTCTCAATTCAATACCTAATCTCTTTAAGGAATCTGAAAGCAAATTGGATGGTGAATATCCACTAGGACCACTCTCGTAGTTTACTTCTCCAATAAATATCCTTCCTTTTAAATAGGTTCCAGTGGCTAGAATAACAGCTTTTCCATCATAACAAGCCCCTGTTCTAGTCACAACTCCTCTAACCACATTATCTTCTACTACAATATCTATAGCTTCCCCTTGAATAAGATCAAGATTTGGCTCATTTTCTAATACCTTCTTCATCTCAGTATGATACTTTTTCTTATCTGCTTGAACCCTTAAAGAATGAACAGCAGGCCCTTTAGATGTATTGAGCATCCTGCTTTGAATACATGCTCTATCTATATTCAAAGCCATTTCTCCGCCAAGGGCATCGATTTCCCTTACCAAATGTCCTTTACCAGTTCCACCTATATTGGGATTACATGGCATATTGGCTATAGAATCAAGATTCATAGTAAGCATTAGGGTTTTCATGCCCATTCTAGCTGAAGCCAAAGCTGCTTCACATCCAGCATGTCCAGCTCCAATTACTATAACATCATAGCTTCCAGCATGGTATTTTTTTAATTCTCCCATTAACTCTTTTTCCTCCTTATAAACTATTTACCTATGCAGAACTCAGAGAATATCTTATCTATTATATCTTCACTTACAGTATCTCCAGATATCTCACCTAAATTCTCCCAGCATGCTTTAACATCAACTTCTATACAATCAAGGGGTAAATTGAGTTTAATAGCTTCTAAGCTATCCTGAATATTCTTTAAAGCCTTAGCCAATTGATTCTTATGCCTCAAATTCGTAACAACCACATCGCTTTCTATATCCAGCTGCCCAGAATAAAACATGTTCTTTATCTCTTCCTCTAGTATTTCTAAACCAATATTGTTTTTAACAGAGGTTTTGATAATCTTCTTTTCAGGTAGTACCTCTTTTATGAAATCTTCATCAAATTGATTTGGAAGATCTATCTTGTTCAACAACACAATTGCATCCTTATCCTTTATTAAATCTATAATTTCTTGATCCTCATGGGTCAATGGCTTAGATATATCAAATACAGCAATTATCAAATCGGCTTTGTTAACCATTTCTCTTGCCCTATCTACTCCGATTTTCTCAACTATATTATCTGTTTCCCTGATACCAGCAGTATCCACTATCTTCAAAGGAATCCCGTCTATATTCACATATTCTTCGATTATATCCCTTGTAGTTCCAGGGATATTTGTAACTATGGCTCTATTCTCCCTAAGTATAGCATTTAATAGAGAAGATTTTCCTACATTAGGTTTTCCTAATATAACAGTATTTAAACCATCCCTGAGTATTTTACCCCTATCGGCTGTGCTTAAAAGCTTCTTAATTTGCTCCTCTACTTGTAGGGCTTTTCTCTCCAACTCTTCGTAATCCACATCTTCCAAATCATCTTCAGAAAAATCAATAGCAGCATTTATATGAGCAAGCATTTCCAACAAGATATTCATTATCCCCTTAACTTTAACAGATAGACTACCTTCCAACTGATTTAGTGACACTTGTAAGGATTTGTCGGTCTTTGCTCTTATTACGTCTATTACTGCTTCTGATTGGGCTAGATCTAGTCTTCCATTTAAAAAAGCCCTTTTTGTAAACTCTCCAGGCTCAGCTAACCTTGCTCCATTATTTAAAAGCAACTCCAAAACCTTCTTAACTGCTATAACTCCACCGTGACAGTATATTTCCACCATATTTTCCCTAGTATAAGTATAAGGCTCTTTCATACATGCAATCAATACTTCATCTATAACCTGACCTGTATCAGGGTCAACAATATGGCCATAGGTAAGCTTTCTGTTTTCAACATCTTTAAGGCTTTTCACTTTTTTTCCTTTAAATACTTTATCTCCAATATCAATAGAATCCTTCCCGCTCATTCTAACTATTCCAATACCTGCTTCTCCTATTGATGTAGAAATAGCAGCAATTGTATCACTCATGTTTCTCACCATACCTTTCTAAGACAATAGAAACCCAGCATAACACTGGGTTTCTAATAAGCTATTTAGCTTGAATTACTACTCTTCTATAAGGATCTTCTCCTTCACTATAGGTAATCACATCGCTGACATTTTGTAAAGCTGAATGGATTATCCTTCTCTCATATGGATTCATAGGCTCTAATTTAACTGGTTTATGAGTAGCCCTTGATTTTTTAGCCATCTTATTGGCCAACTTAATCAATGTATCCTCTCTTTTCTTTCTGTATCCTTGTACATCCACCAGAACTCTCAAGTAATCATTTCTATCCTTATTAACAAATAGGTTTAATAAATACTGAATTGAATCCAATGTATTTCCCCTTTTACCTATTACAATTCCCATATCTATTGGACTGATATTTCGTATATCCACATTTATCTGTGAGTCTTCTCGATTAACTGAAACAGTAGCCTTAACATTCATATGAAAAAGAATTTTGTTAAGCAAATCTTCCACTTTCTCTACCGGATCATTAACCACAGTAACTCTAACAGCTGCATCCTTAGCACCTAACAAACCAAAAAGTCCTCTGCTGGGTTCTTCTAATACTTCAATCTTAACATCTTCCCTGCTCACCTTTAACTCTTCCAAAGCTTCTTTAATAGCCCCCTCTACAGTTTTAGAAATCTTGACTACTGATTTCATATTATTTTGTCTCCTCCTTAATATTACCCAAAGACCTTTTAATTATAAGCTGTTGAACTATCTGAATAATATTGCTTACAACCCAATACAAGGCAAGTCCTGCGGGGAATGAACGAGAAGCCATAAAAATCATTACTGTTATAAAAATATTCATAAAATTCTGGGTAGATTCAACTTGAGCATTTGCTTGAGCGCCTGCATTGATAAACTTACTTTGTAAAAATGTAGTTAGACCAGCCAACAAAGGCAATCCCCAAATATAAGGATCTGGTTGCCCTAAATCTGGAATCCATAAGAAGCCTTTTTTAATTGCTTCAAAAACTGCTGGATCTCCAAAAACAAACTGAATAGGATTTCTTAATACATTGAACATAGCAATTATTATAGGGAACTGAATTAGCAGAATCAAACAACCAGACATTGGATTGTAATTATATTCTTTGTACAATTCAGCTAACTTTCGATTTTGGGTCTGCGGGTCATTTTTATATTTCCTTTGAATTTCCTGTATTTTAGGTTGTAATTCATTCATTTTTTTGGTGGATTTGCTTTGCTGTAGTGTAATTGGTAGAAGTATCAACTTGAATATAATTGTAGTAATTATGATAGTAATTCCATAATAAGATATGATTTCATTTTCTGTACCTATGCCAGAGACGAAATCGAAAATAGCTTTCATCAAACTTCCTAATAGATTGCTTAAAAATGTCATGTATTAACCCCCAATCAATCTAATGGATCATATCCTCCTGCATTAAACGGATGACATCTTAGTATTCTTCTAATAGTTAAATAAGTCCCTTTAAAAAATCCATATTTCTCATATGCTTCCAGGGAATACTGGGAACAGGTTGGATAGAATCTACAATGGCTACCCACTAGAATATACTTAGAAATATACTTTTGATAAAACTTTATTAGCAAAATAGCTAATTTAGCCATTATTTTCACCTTGATTCTTTAAAACATTAGCTAGTTTAAATATATGAAAAATTGCATTTTCCAATTCCTTATGATTTATCTCTGATACATTTTTTTTAGGTATCAGTATAATATCGTATCCTTCCTTTATATTCCTTAAATTCCTTCTAACTATTTCCTTTATTCTTCTTTTCACCCTATTTCTAACAACGCTGTTACCAACTTTTTTACTAACAGTAAACCCAATCCTCGTATTCTCCAATTCATTCTTCATAACATACATGATCAGATTCCTATTATAGTAATTCTTACCATACTTGTATACCTTTTTAAAATCTTCATTCTTTCTCAATCTATTTCTCTTATCCATTTTTTTACTCCTTGTAGTCAAAAAGGCCACTATATGCGGCCTTAAGCTGACAATCTCACTCTGCCTTTTCTTCTTCTATTTTTCAAGATTTTTCTACCTGATCTTGTACTCATTCTCTTTCTGAAACCGTGTTCTTTGCTTCTTTGTCTTCTTTTAGGTTGATATGTTCTTTTCATCGTCTTCCACCCCCCTCAATCATATACATCTATCACAATAGAAGGTTTTCCCATGAAAACTCGAATACTACTATAGATTATATTTATTGAAATAATATATGTCAAGAAAATAAAATCACGCCTAATCCACAGAAATAATATCAACAGCTTATGTATCCTGTGGATAATTTTGTTGATATACTTCCCCATTTTTGTTATTATAAAATTGAATGTGGATAAATTATTTTTTGTTAATTATCTTAAAGTTATACACAGGTTGTTGATAAAATTGTGAATAACTTTTTTATTCTAAACAGTTCTCCTATGGAAAATCAGTATAATTCCCGAACTTATAGCGCTTATTATCCACAAACTTTTTATAAACAATATTGTGGATAATATTGATTTTTATAGTCAATAATCATATAATAACATTCTGTTCATAATTTATCCACAATTATTATTCCAAAATTTAATATATTTAATAACCATTTTTTTGTGGATAAGTCTGTTGATATCCAGCAAATAAATTTCCATGTTATAAAATATTACTATTATGGATATAATTTTCACAAAATAGGAGGAATATTAGATGGTTTCTGATTTAGAGAATATTTGGAATGAAGCTTTGAAATTGATAAAAGTAGAATTGACAGAAGTTAGCTTTAACACCTGGCTAAAAACCATTAATCCCCTTATGATTGCAGAGGACAGGATCATTCTTGCAGCACCAAATGAATTTACAAAGGGCATACTAGAGGGCAGATACTTAAACCTAATTAAAAACGCTATTAAGCAGGTCACAAATAAAGAATATAATATCCAATTCACAATTCCAGGAGAGGATTTGAGCATAAATGTTGGACAATCTTTAACTTCTAATAATTCTACCTTTAATCAAAGATCGCAGCTGAATCCAAAATATACTTTTGATACTTTCGTAATCGGGAACAGCAACAGATTTGCCCATGCTGCATCACTGGCTGTTGCTGAAGCTCCAGCTCAAGCCTACAATCCACTATTCATCTATGGTGGAGTTGGTTTGGGAAAAACTCATTTAATGCATGCCATAGGACACTACATATTAAACCAAACTCCTAATGCAAAGGTAGTCTATGTATCATCGGAGAAGTTTACAAATGAATTGATTAACTCCATTAGAGACGACAGAAACAATCAATTTAGAAACAAGTATAGAAATGTAGATGTTCTACTAATAGACGATATACAGTTCATTGCAGGAAAAGAAAGTACTCAGGAAGAGTTCTTCCACACTTTCAACGCTTTACATGAAGCAAATAAGCAAATAGTGATTTCCAGTGATAGGCCTCCTAAAGAAATACCTACCCTAGAGGATAGATTAAGATCAAGATTTGAATGGGGATTAATAGCGGATATTCAACCACCTGACCTGGAAACTAGAATTGCAATCCTAAAGAAAAAGGCAAAAGTTGAAAACATAGATGTACCTGATGATGTAATGCAGTATATCGCTTCTAAAATACAATCAAACATTAGAGAACTTGAAGGAGCACTGATTAGGATAGTTGCTTATTCATCCCTAACCAACAAGAAGATAACCTTAGAATTAGCTGAAGAGGCCTTGAAAGATATAATCTCATCAGACAAGCCAAAGAAGATTACAGTAAAGCTTATTAAAGAAGTAGTATCTAAAGAATTCAACATTAAAGTTGAAGATTTTAATTCCAGAAAGAGAACTAAGTCAATAGCATATCCAAGACAAATAGCCATGTATTTAACTAGAGAGCTAACTGATCTTTCCTTGCCTAAGATAGGGGAAGAATTTGGAGGTAGAGACCATACAACGGTAATCCATGCTTATGATAAGATCACAGAAGACATGGCAAACAACGACGACTTTAAAAATGTTATAGATAAATTAATAAAAGAGATTACAGGAGAATAAAACGGATTGTTGATAACTTTATAATAACAAAAAATCTTTTATTGTGTGGATAACTTTTTAGCTTTTTATTAATCTATCCACATGTTATTAAATTTCATAATTCCATTTATAATCACAGTTTAACTAATTATCAACATATCAACAGTCCCTACTACTATTACTACTAAAGTTTGTTTATCTTATTTCTATATAAAAAGGAGGATTTCAATTGAAGATAAGAGTTAACCAAAGCATTTTAGCAAACCATATAAACATAGTTCAAAGAGGTATTTCATCTAAATCTACCTTGCCAATATTAGAAGGTATATTACTAGAGACCTTTAATGGTAAGTTAAAACTGACTTCTACAGATTTGGAAATCGGAATAGAAACTTACTTAGATTGCAATATAGTAGAAGAAGGTTCAATTGTTATTAATTCTAAGATCTTTGGTGATATAATAAGGAAGTTACCAAATTCAATAGTTAACATAGAAGTTAAAGATAACAACGTTAATATCAAATGTGAAAGTTCAGAATTCAATATATTAGGAAACAATCCAGATGAATATCCACCAATTCATAAGGAGATTGATATAAATACCTTTAAAATTCCAAAGGACCTTTTCAAGAACGCAATAAAAAGAACTGTTTTTGCTACTGCAAAAGATGATACAAGGCCTATTTTAACAGGTGTTCTATTGGAGATAACAGGAAACAAATGCTCCTTTGTATCCTTAGACGGGTACAGATTAGCTCTTTATAATATGTATGTCAACGTAGATAACGATATTAAGGTTATAATTCCTGGTAGGGTTCTAGAGGAATTGAATAAGATTCTAGAAGATGATGAGGAAGAGATCTTAATATCCACTTCACCAGGTCATATTATATTTAACTTAGGAGATACCATAGTTACTTCAAGGCTTTTAGAAGGGCTATTTTTAAACTATAAGGATATTATACGAGAAGAGCACAACACCAAGATAGTAGTAAACAGGAGAAACTTCCAGGACAGCTTAGAAAGGGCATCCTTATTGGCTAAAGAAGAAAAGGCAAATCTTGTAAAACTAAATATATTTGATAATCAGGTGGTTGTAAAGTCAAATACAGAAATAGGTAATGTATATGAAAAAATATCATCTAGACAAGAGGGAGATAATGTAAATATAGCCTTCAATTCTAAGTACCTATTAGATGGAATAAAGGTAATCGATTCAGAGGAAATAGAGCTTTCATTTATGGGAAGCTTAAATCCATGTATTATAAAGCCAGTTGACGATGATAACTATACCTATTTAGTATTACCAGTAAGACTTGCTCAGGATGACTATTAATAATAGGGAGTTGGATAAGGTCAATGAGAGAAGTTAAAATAAACACTGAAACCATAAAGCTAGATCAGCTGCTCAAGTATGCAAGGATTACTCAAACTGGTGGTCAAAGTAAACTTATGATTAAAGAGGGCATAGTACTCGTAAATGGACAAACAGTAACTGAAAGAGGTAAGAAGATAAAAAAAGGGGACATTATAGAAATAAAAAATATAGATAAATTTGTTGTGATATAATTAATAAGAAGTTAATAAAACCTCAACCCACGTGGTTGAGGATTTTATGGCTTATTAAGAAATTTTGAGAGGTGCTATTATTGAATGTAGAAAGCATTAGGCTCATAAATTTTAGAAACTATACGGATTCCATCATAGAATTAAATGAAAATACCAACATATTTATAGGTAAAAATGCCCAAGGTAAAACCAACCTTTTAGAAGCCATTTATATTTGTGCCACTGGGAAATCCTTCAGAACCAATAAGGATAGAGAACTTATTAATTTCAACAAAAAGGCAGCTTATATTGGAGCTAAGGTAAAAGTAAACGACAAGGAAAAATTAATAGAAATAAAAATTGATCTCAATGGCCAAAAAAGGATAAAGTTGAATAAGATTGAGCTTAAAAGTCAACGAGAATTGGATAGTGGCATAAGTGTGGTGATTTTCTCACCTGAAGATTTAAAAATAGTAAAAGATGGACCAGTAGAAAGAAGAAACTTTCTAGATATGAGCATATCTCAAATAAGACCTGTATACAAACACAATCTATCCAAGTACAACAAAATACTCCTTCAAAGGAACAATCTATTGAAATCAGGTAAAAGCTTACATGAAATTGAAAACCTATTGGATATATTTGATATGCAGCTGGTTAAGACGGGAACTGATATTATCACAACTAGATTGGATTTTGTAAAAAAGCTGTCTGATGTGGCTTTCCATATACATAGCAGCTTAACTAAGGGCCAGGAGAAAATATCTATAGAATATAATTCGGCTGTTTCTTTTGAAGATTGGGATAAGAAATCTATTGAAAAAGAGTTCATTGAACAGATATATTCAAATAGACAAAAGGATTTGCTGTTAGGGGCCACTTCAATAGGTCCTCATAGAGATGATATGAGCTTTATGATAAACGGAAAAGATGCGAGAATTTATGCTTCTCAAGGCCAGCAGAGGACTATTGTATTGACCATTAAGTTAGCTGAAGTGGAGATATTAAAGATTGATAAAGGAGTGTACCCCGTTTTATTGTTAGATGACGTTTTTTCTGAACTGGATTTGGATAGAAGAAGGTATTTGGTTAAAGCCTTTAATAATTCCCAGACCGTAATAACTACAACAGAAGTTGTGGATTTAGATCAACTATGTAGCGAGAAAAAATCCATATTTTATATAGAAAATGGGAAAATAAAGATGAAGGGGTAGATTTGATGTTTTTGCACATAGGCGGAGATGACTATGTATTTAAGGATGATATAGTAGCTATATTGGATGTAAAAACCGTCAACAGTTCTAAAGATACTAGTAGATTGATTGAGAAGATGATAAGAGATGGGCTGTTAAAAAACAATAAAATTGATGATGCCAAAACATACATAATAACATGTAGAAAAGGAAGAAGAAGAGGATCAAAGAAACAGTACTATCTATATATGTCAAATATATCATCATCTACTTTACTTTATAGAAATAATAGACGGAAATAGAATTGGAGGTAAAAAACATGGCTAAAGAAAATAACACAAGAAATTATACAGCTAAAGATATTCAGGTACTAACAGGACTAGAGCCAGTTAGGAAAAGACCAGGTATGTACATTGGTAGTACTGGTCCAAGGGGATTACACCATTTAGTATATGAAATTGTAGATAACAGTATAGACGAGGCTTTAGCAGGAGTTTGTGATACCATAAATGTGATAATAGGTAAGGATAATTCAATTACAGTAGAAGATAATGGTAGTGGTATACCTGTTGAAATCCATCCCCAAACTGGTAAAACCACAGTTGAGACAGTTCTAACTGTTCTTCATGCAGGAGGAAAGTTCAACAATTCAGCTTATAAGGTATCTGGTGGACTCCACGGTGTAGGGGTTTCAGTGGTTAATGCTCTATCAGAATGGTTAGTTGCAAAGGTAAGAAGAAATGGAAATGAATATATGCAGAGGTTTGAAAGGGGAAAACCTGTAACAGAGCTAGAGATAATTGGTAAAGCATCTGAGACAGGGACAACAATAAGCTTCAAACCTGATTATCTGATATTCGATAATATTGAGTTTGACTATCAAACATTACAATACAGGCTTAGGGAAATGGCCTTTTTAAATAAGGGTGTTAAGATAACCTTAGAAGATAAGAGAACTGATACTAAGGAAATATTCTATTATGAAGGTGGAATCAAATCCTTTGTAGAGTTTTTGAATAAAAATAAAAATCCTATACAAAAGGATGTATTGTACTTTGAGGATAAAAAAGATGATGTTATAGTTGAAATTGCAATGCAGTATACAGATTCTTATTCAGAAAACATATATACCTTTGCCAACAACATAAATACTGAAGAAGGCGGTTTTCACCTAAGCGGTTTAAGAACAGCATTAACTAGAGCTTTAAACGACTACGGAAGAAAGTATAACTACCTTAAAGAAAAAGACGACAATCTTCAAGGAGAGGATGTTAGAGAAGGGTTAACAGCTGTATTGTCTGTTAAATTGCCTAATCCCCAATTTGAGGGACAAACTAAGACTAAACTTGGAAACAGTGAAATAAAGGGAATTGTGGAAACAGTTGTTTATGAATATCTAAGCAGCTTCTTAGAAGAAAATCCAAGTGAAGCAAAGAAGATAATGGAAAAAGCAATTAACGCAGCAAGAGCTAGAGAAGCTGCAAGAAAGGCAAGGGAGATTTCAAGAAAAAGAAGTATATTAGATAACATAACATTGCCTGGAAAACTTGCAGACTGCCAGGAAAATGACCTGGAAGTTACGGAGATATTTTTAGTTGAGGGAGATTCAGCTGGTGGAAGTGCAAAGCAGGGAAGAGATAGGAGAAATCAAGCTATACTTCCTCTAAGAGGTAAAATAATGAATGTTGAAAAAGCAAGGCTGGATAAGATATTGGAATACGAAGAGATAAGAGCAATGATAGCAGCCTTTGGAACTGGAATAGGAAAGGACTTTGATATAAGTAAATTAAGGTATGGAAAGATAATCATAATGACGGATGCTGATGTGGATGGTGCTCATATCAGGACTTTGCTTTTAACATTCTTCTATAGATACATGAGACCTTTAATAGAAAATGGAAATGTATATATTGCCCAACCACCCCTTTATAAGGTATCAAAAGGCAAAAAAGATTATTATGCGTACAGTGACAAGGAATTAGAGGAACTACTCGATAGAATAGGAAGAACCAACTACACTATTCAAAGGTATAAAGGTTTGGGAGAGATGAATGCAGAGCAGCTTTGGGAGACTACTATGGATCCAAGCAAGAGGATATTGTTAAAGGTAAATATTGAAGATGCTATGGCTGCAGATGAGATATTTACTACATTGATGGGTGATAAGGTAAGACCAAGAAGGGAGTTTATTGAGAAAAATGCTAAGCTAGTTAGAAATCTAGACATATAGTAGACGTTCCAAGTGTCAATAAACCAAGGAGGGATTCAGTTGAATAACGAAGAAAGCAACATAAGCAACATAATTAATATTAATATAGAAGATGAAATGAAAAAATCCTATTTGAATTATGCCATGTCAGTAATTGTAAGCAGAGCTCTTCCAGATGTAAGGGATGGATTAAAGCCTGTTCACAGAAGAATTCTGTATGCTATGAATGAATTAGGTATTACCCCAGATAAACCCTACAGAAAGTCCGCCAGGGTAGTAGGGGATGTATTAGGTAAATACCATCCTCATGGAGATAGTTCTGTATATGATGCTATGGTAAGGCTTGCTCAGGACTTTAACACCAGGTATCCTTTAGTAGACGGCCATGGAAACTTTGGATCGATAGATGGCGATAGCCCTGCAGCAATGCGTTATACTGAAGTGAGAATGACAAAAATTGCCATGGAAATGCTCAGGGATATAAACAAGGATACTATAGACTTCAGGCCTAACTTTGATGAAACATTAAAGGAACCTGTAGTTCTACCTTCAAGGTTTCCCAACCTCATGGTAAATGGTTCATCAGGTATTGCCGTTGGAATGGCCACCAATATCCCACCCCATAATTTAAGAGAGGTAATAGATGGGATTGTGATGCTTATCGATGATCCAGATACCTCTATTGATAAGCTCATGAAGGTAATTAAAGGTCCTGATTTCCCCACTGGCGCTATGATAATGGGAACAGAAGGGATAAAATCTGCCTTTAGGACTGGAAAAGGTAAAATTCAAATTAGAGCTGTTGCTAATATAGAAGAAACTGCTAGGGGAAAGCAGAGGATTGTAGTAACTGAAATACCATATCAAGTGAATAAGGCAAGCCTTATTGAGAAAATAGCTGAACTAGTTAGAGATAAGAAAATAGATGGAATATCCGACTTACGAGATGAGTCAGATAGAGAAGGTATGAGAATTGTAATTGAGCTTAAGAGGGATGCAAATCCTAATGTGGTACTTAATAATTTATACAAACACACTCAGCTACAGATAACCTATGGAATAATAATGTTAGCATTAGTAGATGATGAGCCAAAGATACTTAATTTAAAGCAAATGCTCACCCATTATATAGACTATCAAAAAGAAGTGGTTACAAGAAGGACTAAATACGATTTAAACAAGGCAGAGGAAAGAGCTCACATAATTGAAGGATTAAAAATTGCCCTTGACCACATAGATGAAGTTATTAATATAATAAGAAGTTCTAAAGAAGAATCCACAGCCAAACAAAGACTTATGGAAAGCTTTGGCCTTTCTGAAAAGCAAGCCCAAGCAATACTTGATATGAGGCTTAGAAGGCTAACTGGATTGGAAAGAGAAAAGCTTGAACAAGAATATGAAGAGCTAATTAAGGAGATAAATAGGCTTAAAGAGATACTATCAAGTGAAAGAATACTATTGAATACAATAAAAAATGAACTATTGGAGATAAAAGAAAAATATGGAGATGATAGAAGAACTAGAATAATGCCTGCCGCTGATGAAATTGAAATAGAGGATATGATTGAAAAAGAAGATGTTATTATCACTTTAACTCACAGCGGTTATATAAAGAGAATGCCTGAATCCACTTACAGAATTCAAAGAAGAGGCGGAAAGGGAATTACAGGGCTTACTACTAAGGAAAATGACTTTGTAGAGAACCTGTTTGTCACTTCAACCCACGATACCATATTATTCTTTACCAACAAAGGCAAAGCTTACTCCTTAAAAGCTTATGAAATACCAGAGGGTAAAAGACAGGCAAAGGGTACCAATATAGTAAACCTTTTAAATTTGGGGCAAAATGAGAACATAACTGCTGTTATTCCTATTGATGAATATAATCCTGAAAGCAATCTAATATTTGTAACTAAAAAAGGCAAGATAAAGAAAACTAAGATGGAGCAATTCAATAACATAAGAAGAAATGGAATAATAGCTATTAACTTACAAGAAAATGACGAGCTAATTCAAGTTAGACAAACCGATGGTACTAAAGAGTTGATTTTAGTCACCAGCAGGGGAGTGGCCATTAGATTTAATGAAGATGATGTTAGAGAAATGGGAAGGAATGCAACAGGTGTAAAAGCCATTACACTATCCGATGATGATGAAGTAGTAGCCATGGACATCGTAGAAGAAGGTAAGCAGCTATTGGTAGTAAGTGAATACGGTTATGGAAAGAGGACCGATTTAAGTGAATATAGGACTCAAAGTAGAGGCGGAAAGGGATTAAAGACCTATAATATCAAGGACAAAACAGGATTATTAGTATCAGCTAAAGTAGTAGATGAAGAAGATGAAATAATAATGATTTCCAAGTCTGGAACTATAATAAGGCTTAATGTGGAAGATATATCTGTTACAGGTAGGAGCACCCAAGGAGTAAAGCTGATGAAGATAGAAGATGATGACAGGATAATGGCAGTAGCAAAATATGTGGATAAAGATTAAAAGCAGCTATTCTAGCTGCTTTTGTTATTTTTTCATTTCCTACTAATTTACTTTACATTAATTCTTATTTATTATAGAATTTAATTAATAAGTAAGAGGAGGGATTTTTATGTCTCTAAGCGTGAACATAGATTTTAATGAAAAGGAAAACTTTTGGCTAGTGAAACCTAGAGGAGAAATTGATATATATACATCCCCAGAATTTAATGAGAAGCTAGTAGAAGCTATAAAGGATAAGAAAGCTGATATTGTCATCGATGGAGATGAGTTAGATTATTTAGATAGTACTGGTCTTGGTACATTGATAAGCGTATTTAAGCTATTAAAGGAAAATGGAAATAAAGTTTATATTAAGAATGTAAAACCAAATATAAAAAAGCTATTTTATATAACCGAATTGGACAAGGTATTTATAATTGAGGAGTGATTAATATGGGCAAGGATATATTTAAACTTACTATTCCGGGAAAACCTGATTGTATTTCTGTAGCTAGATTAACATCTTCTGCTATAGCCAATAAGATAGGCTTAAGTTTAGAAGAAATAGAAGATATAAAAGTAGCTTTATCAGAAGCTTGCACCAATGCTCTAAAGAGAGCTGATGAGATAAATATACAATTTGTTATCGATGATGAGAAGTTTACTATGATAGTAGAAAATGCATTATTGCCTATTGAAAGTGATGATATATCCACTAAAGAATTAGAAATGGGTATTTTGATCATGAAATCTTTGATGGATGAAGTGAAATTTTATAATGAAGGAGTTGAACTTATTAAGTATATAAAGGATGGTAATAAAGATGAGCATAAGCTATCAATCTGATATAAAGGAAATGGAAAAAGAAGATGTTAAAGTACTATTTAAAAAGTATAAAGAGACAAAGGATAAGAGCATAAGGGATTATTTGATAGAAAAGCATCTATATATAGCAGAAATATTGGCTAAGAAATATACAAATAGAGGCATTGAATACGATGATATATATCAGGTTGCATCTTTAGGCTTAATCTATGCAATAGATAGATATGATGTAGACAAGGGATATGAATTTTCGAGCTTCGCTACACCTACCATTATAGGTGAGATAAAGAAATATTTTAGAGATAAGGGGTGGGCTATTAGGGTTCCACGCAGAATTCAAGAGCTATCTAAGAAGATAAACAATGCCCGAAATATATTGAGTCAAGAACTACAGCGCTCACCAACTGTAAAGGATATAGCAGATTATTTAAATGCTACAGAAGAAGAGATATTAGAAGCTATGGAGGGAAGTAAGGTTTATACTCCTCAATCTTTAGATGTAACCTATGATTCAAATGGCGATGATAAAGATGTAAATCTATCAGATATCATAGGAGAAGAGGATATATACTTTAGTAAAATAGAAAATACAGATTTTATAAAGAAGGCAATTGAAAAATTAAATGATATGGAGAAGAAGATATTTGTAGACAGATATTTCAATGAAAAAACTCAAGTATCCATAGCTAAAGAACTAGGAATATCACAGATGACTGTATCGAGAATTGAAAAGAAAATATTGGAGAAACTGAAAAGAGAGATTAAAAAAACATTAGAATAAAATAAAATAGGTGTTGACAAAATAAAAAAGTGGATGTATACTTATAAATTGCTGACAGAAAAACTAAATACAGTCAGCTAAACAAAAAATAAAAAAAGCTATTGACAGATTAAATAAAATCTGCTATAGTAAATAAGTCGGTTGTCAACAGCAGCCGCAAAATGAACCATGAAAACTAAACAGTGTGAGTACTTTGAGTTAGGTCAAAGAGTTA
>JAAROH010008008.1_pt1 | contig 18537 bp, 16 predicted proteins | sample 7248631 | NCBI WGS metagenome assembly JAAROH01 (sample SAMN09772309, study PRJNA484901) | compost metagenome | isolation source: Vermicomposting unit | place: India
TGTATCCGTATTTATTTAAAGTGTCTGCTGTTATTTGAGCATTCAGTTTACTGTCTTCTATTATTAGGACCTCATTTGTATGAATAGTATCCTTAATTAATTGCCCCCAACTAGCTAGATTCCAATAAAAATTTAAATAAAATTAATATGTTAACTTTTCGAGATATTATTATACACTATTTGCCCAAAAACACAATAAAATGCTAATTTCCATCTTTTAAAATTGATTTTAAATACTACTTTGTCTTATACTAAACTTAAGAATCTATTTATCTACTGGAGTGATAAATTATGGTATTAGTCAATCAAAAGAAATTAGCAATTTGGTTTTTTTCTCTAATAATTTTAACACTAATAGTATTGACACTTTTTTATGGTAAAAATTTTTTTATTAAACATGGTTCGGCAAATCGTAAATCAATTAAAATTTCATCAAAGATAAATACTAAAAATTTTGACAAAACTAGTGATAAGACGTTAAAAACAACTATTCCTAATTCAAAAAATCTAGTTAAAAATAATATAAGCAGAGATACATCTATAATATCTAATAATAATATATTATTGCTACTCAATAGAAGCAACAGAAATGAACTCTTTAATAGTCCAAGCCCTATTAATAGCAATATATTCAGTATTAATAAAAAAGCAGGGAAAATAGTTGCGCTAACGTTCGATGATGGACCATCAAAAGAATTTACTAAAAAATACGTAGACGTATTAAAAAGCTTAAATGTAAAGGCAACTTTTTTCGTAGTAGGAAAAATGGCTGAAAAGAATCCTGATTTACTTAAGTATATTGCTGACAATGATAATGAAATAGGTATTCATTCATACAGTCATCAATATATGCCTAAAATGTCACCTCAACAGATGATTGACGAACTTTATAAAACACAAGCAATTGTTGTTAATGCAACAGGAATAAAACCTGATTTATTTAGACCTCCTTATGGAGCATTTAATAATACTCTTTTAAAAATATCAAATGCATTGGGTCTTCACGTTGTACTTTGGAGTGTTGATCCAGATGATTGGAAAAGACCTGGAATATCAAATATAATAAATACAATTGTATCAAAAACATCTCCTGGCTCAGTTATTCTTATGCATGAGGGCAAATTAGAAACATTAGCAGCATTGCCACAAATAGTTGAAAGGCTTAAATCTAAAGGATATTCTTTTGTAACAATATCAGAACTTATGAATGATGGCAATTAATGAAAATTGATAAGTAAAAATTTACTTATCAATTTTCACTAAAAATTTTATAAGCTCGTAAGAATTTATCTGACATTTCTTTATTACCTAATCCATTATATATCTTATGATATAAAAGATAAAGTCTTGGATCATCTGGATTTATATTAAACTTTTTAAGCCTATCCAGTGCATCGTTAAAACTATTATTATCAATTAAGTTTTCTACTTCATTTATTAAAGTATTTATATTATTTTCATCTAATTTTTTTTGTTCATTAAGCATTTTTTCTAAAACGGCTTTAACTCTCTTGACAGTAAATGGCTTTTGTATATACTCTACAGCACCTAATTTTGTACATTCGATTGCATTTTTAATTGTAGCAAATGCAGTTATTATGATAACAGGAGTTGTTATGCCATTGGACCTTATTTCACGAAGTACTTCAGTGCCACTTAAAAGTGGCATTTTAATATCTATAAATGCAAGGTCTACATCTCCTTTTCTTAATATATCAAGTGCTTCTTCGCCATTTTTTGCTGTTATGACAATATAACCATCTGATTCAAGGCATGTAGTTAAAAGAATCCTAATATTTTTTGTATCATCAGCCACCAAAACTTTTTTCATACAATTACCTTCTTTCAATGACATATAGGAAGCGTAAACATAAAATTGCTTCCAACATCAAGATCACTTTCACACCATACTTTGCCACCATGTGCTTCCACTATCTCTTTTACAACTGCAAGTCCTAATCCTGTGCCTTTAATTTCAAAATCATCACCATTTTTAGTATGGAAAAATTTATCAAAAATTTTATCCTTATATTCTTTTGGTATTCCCACTCCTGTATCTTTAACAGAAATTTGCATCATATTGTTATCAATCGATGCGCTTATACTAATATCATCACCAGCATCTGTATATTTTAAAGCATTCGTAATAAGGTTATTTAAAACCCATGATATTTTCTCTGGATCGGCATATACACATGGCAAATCTTCATCAACGCTATGTGACAAATTAACACCTTTGTCACTGGCAATATTGTATAAGGGTTTGATGGTATTTTCTACTATTCCGAACATTGAACAACACTTAAAATTATACACTTCTTTGCCAGACTCAATTTTTGTAAGCTCTATAAGTTCGTTAACTAATTCTGTAAGCTTTTCCCCTTCTTCTTCAATTGCTAAAAGTGTACTTTTTTGCTTTTCGTTAATTGTTCCTATTTTTTCTTCAAGAATTATGCTTGTACCCATCATTATAGATGTAAGAGGAGTCTTAAATTCATGTGAAATTATTGATATAAAATCATCTTTCACTTGATCTAGCTCCTTAAACTCAGTTATATTATGAAAAACTAATAAAATATCTGAAATCTCAGATTTGTAATTTTCTATCGGGGAAATCGTAACATCATAATATTTATCACTATATTTAATCTGTTCTATCTTATTATTGACAAAATTAGAATCAACAATTGAATTTATTTCTTCAAAGAGCTTCTCATCTTTGACAGACAAAAGAAAATGCTTATTAACAGCGTTTTTTTCTTCTATTCCAAATAATTCTTCTGCAGCACTATTTAATAATATTATTTTGTAATCTGAATTAAGCACTAACAATGGATCACTTATACTTTTAACTATTGATAATGTCTTATTACGCTCATCCATTATTTTCCCTAATTGGCTTTCTTCATACTGCTTAAGTCTCTTTATCATATTATTAAATTCAGTTGCTAATTTTCCAAGTTCATCATCTGTCGTAATTGATATTATTTGATCAAGGTCACCCTCTTTGACTTTACGAATCGAACTTATTAGGTACTCCATAGGTTTTAAAAACCTATTTGTAAATACCATAGATATTATAAACCCAAAAATAGCTGCTATAAACGTGATAATCAAAATAGCATACATAGAATTCTTTGCATCCATTGTAGCATTCGTCTTTTTTTCGAACATGGCAGTTTCATTTAATTGAGCAAGACCATTTAAAAGATCCTTAATATGATCAAAGTTAGGCTTTATTTTAGTTTTATAATAATATAACATGCTACTATTATCGCTTACTGGTATCTCTTGAAGACTTGAAAAACTTGTTGTAAAATCAACGTATGCATTTTTTATTTCTTCTACATACTTTCCCTCGTTTTTCTCGGTTATATTATTTGCCTCAACGTTGTACCAATCATAGAATGCTGAACTATCTTGGTTGAATTGTTTAATTCCGGCTTGCCTGTCTTGATATATATATGTTAATATCGCATTGTTCTGATTATCTATCTCCTCATTCATTAAGTTCACTGCTTTAATGCTTTTATAATTATCAATCATTAAACCATCTATCGTTTTACTTAAATAATATAGGTTTATGCCAGATATTGTTCCAATTATAACAACCAGTAATACAAGCCCAAGATATACTACTGATATTTTGCCTTTCAAAGTTTTAAGCATTAAATACACCTGCCTACCTGTCTTTATTCATATATACATAAAGTATAATTTTCGACAAATCCAAAGTCAATAAAACATTCCTATGAAAAAATAAGAAAAAAAGAGATAAACCTATGAATTAGTGAGATAATTTAATATAAAAAGATTTAATATTATGGATAATTTTTTAATGTAAATTTAATGAAACTTTAGTTTTAATTACCCATGTATTATAATTTACACATGTCTAAATCCGTTATTTAATGCTTCATATATATAAATAAATTATATTTTTTTTAGCAATATTAATATTCAAGGAGGAGTTTTAATGAATATTGAATTAATTGTTGGTGGTATAATATCACTTATGATACTTGTATATCTAATTTATATGTTGTTCAAAGCAGATGAACTATGACAAAAAATACAATAACCCGATTTCTAGTGTTTTTAATATTACACGTATTACAGGGAGGATTTTTAATGAGTTATGATATTTTACAAATGATAATATTTATCTGCCTATTGACAGCAATTACAGTACCGCTTGGTTCTTATATTGCAAAAGTGTTTACAAATCAGCATACATTTCTAGATTTTATCGCAAAGCCAGTTGAAAAATTAATATATAAAATTACAGGTATCAATGATAAACTTGAAATGAATTGGAGGGAATATGCTCTATCGTTGATAGCATTTAATATTTTAGGTATAATTGTTCTTTTAGCTATTCAAATGTTACAAGGATCATTGCCATTAAATCCACAAAAACTAAAAGGGATTACTTCTTGGCACCTTGCATTAAATACGGCAGTAAGCTTTGTAACAAACACAAACTGGCAAGCATACAAAGGCGAAACAACAATGAGCTACTTAACACAGATGCTAGGTTTAACATCTCAAAATTTCTTATCCGCTGCTACAGGTATATCAGTCGCTATTGCACTTATTAGAGGTATTTCAAGACATTCCACAAAAAATATAGGAAATTTTTGGGTTGATATGACAAGGTCAATAATATGGCTATTTTTGCCTATGTCTTTTCTGCTTTCACTAATACTAACTCAGCAAGGAGTTATACAAAATCTAAGTAGCTATGTAGAAGTACATACTATTGATGGGCTTAAGCAAATTATTGCAATGGGTCCCGTTGCATCTCAAGAAGCAATCAAAATGCTTGGAACAAATGGTGGTGGCTTCTTCAACACAAATTCTGCACATCCATTTGAAAATCCTACACCTTTAACAAATATGTTAGAAATGCTTGCTATCCTTGCTATACCAGCTTCACTTCCATATGCATTTGGCAAAATGGTTAAAAATACAAAGCAAGGATGGGCTATCTTTGGCGCCATGCTCATTTTATTTATAATTATGCTAGGTACAACATATTATTCAGAAAAAACTGGCAATCCGATAATTAGTCAAATTAAAATAACTGGTCCTTCTGCAATGGAAGGAAAAGAAGTTAGATTCGGAATAGCGGATTCTGCTTTGTTTTCAACAGTTACAACAGCAGCATCTTGCGGTGCAGTAAATTCTACTCTCGATAGCATGACACCACTTGGTGGACTAGTGCCAATGCTCCAAATAATGCTTGGAGAAGTTATATTTGGAGGCGTTGGTTCAGGTCTTTACTCAATGCTTATTAACGCATTCTTAGCCGTATTTATTGTCGGTCTTATGGTTGGCCGTACACCTGAATACATCGGCAAAAAAATTGAATCATATGAGGTGAAAATGTCAATATTAGCTATTTTGGTACCTGCGTCAACTATACTTATTGGAAGTGCTATTGCATCAGTGACAAAAGTAGGAACAGCTTCATTGTTAAATCATGGTCCACATGGTCTAAGTGAAATATTGTATGCTTTCGCATCTAGTGCAGGCAATAATGGCAGTGCATTTGCAGGATTAAATTCAAATACATTATTTTACAATATAGCAACTTCAATAGCAATGTTTATTGGACGATTTGGCGTAATTATACCTGCACTTGCTATAGCAGGCAACCTGGCAAATAAAAAGATTGTTCCAGCAAATGTAGGAACATTTCCTACTGACAATGCTTTATTTTCAGTACTTTTAGTCGTAATCGTACTAATAATCGGTGCATTAACTTTTTTCCCGGCACTTTCTTTAGGACCAATAATTGAGCAGTTGCTAATGAATGCCGGAAAATTGTTTTAAGCAGGGAGGTATTAATGTGAGCAAAAAAGAATCCAACAGAATTAATATCAATAATAAAGAACTAATTAAAAATGCATTTAAAAAATTAAACCCAATAACACTGTTTAGAAATCCAGTAATGTTTATCGTTGAAATAGGTTCAATTTTAACAACAATAATCACAATTATGGATATCATAAATAAAAGTGCCGAGACAAATTTTGACTTACAAATATCAATTTGGCTATGGTTTACTATCTTGTTTGCAAATTTTGCAGAGTCACTAGCAGAAGGACGCGGTAAGGCTCAAGCTGATGCACTGCGTAAAACAAGAAAAGATATAAAAGCCAAAAAATTGGTCGGAAATAAGACTGAAATAGTGTTGGGATCTACTTTAAAAAAAGGTGATGTTGTCCTCGTTGAAGCTGGTGACATAATACCAGGAGATGGAGAAGTCATCGAAGGTGTGGCATCTGTGGACGAAAGCGCAATTACTGGAGAATCTGCACCAGTCATAAGAGAATCTGGTGGTGACAGAAGCTCTGTAACTGCTGGTACAAAAGTCTTATCAGATTGGATAAAAGTAAAAATCTCTTCAGATCCTGGAGAATCTTTCCTTGATAAAATGATCGGTCTTGTTGAAGGTGCAAAAAGACAAAAAACACCTAACGAAATTGCATTGACGATAATGCTTATAGGACTTACAATAATATTGCTTTTAGCCACTGTTACAATTGAGCCATATGCAATTTATTCTGGAACCAAAATATCAATCCCTACTCTTATTGCTTTACTTGTATGCCTCATACCAACAACAATAGGAGGTTTATTGAGCGCAATAGGTATAGCAGGTATGGATCGCCTCATTAAAAAGAATATATTAGCAATGTCTGGTCGTGCAGTTGAAGCAGCAGGCGATGTGGATGTCCTCCTATTAGATAAAACAGGTACTATTACATTTGGCAATAGGATGGCGACAGAATTTATTCCTGCACCTAGTATAACAGAGAAAGAGTTAGCAACAGCCGCACAGATGTCTTCCCTTTCTGATGAAACGCCGGAAGGCAGAAGCATTGTAGTTCTTGCAAAAGATAAATACGGAATTAGAGAACATAACTTAAAAGAATTAAATGTAGAATTTATACCATTTACAGCCAAAACTCGAATGAGTGGAATAAATATAAATGGCAATAGAGAAATAAGGAAAGGTGCTATTGATGCAATAGAAAATTATGTAAAGGAAAAGGGTGGCAAAATACCTGAAGAAGTTTTAAATGCTGTTAAGATGATCGCACAAAATGGTGGCACTCCATTGGTTGTTGCAGAAAATGACAGAGTACTAGGAGTAATTCATCTAAAAGATATAGTCAAAGGAGGTATTAAAGAGCGTTTTGCAGACTTACGTAGAATGGGAATAAAAACTGTAATGATAACAGGTGATAATCCCATGACAGCAAAAGCTATAGCAGATGAAGCAGGTGTAGACGAGTTTGTAGCAGAGGCAAAACCCGAAACAAAGCTAAACCTTATTAAAGAATATCAAGCAAGTGGACATTTAGTAGCGATGACAGGTGATGGAACAAATGATGCCCCTGCACTTGCACAAGCAGACGTTGGTGTTGCTATGAATTCAGGGACACAAGCTGCTAAAGAAGCAGGGAATATGGTAGATTTGGATTCAAGTCCTACAAAACTTATAGCAGTTGTTGAAATCGGCAAACAGTTGCTGATGACACGTGGTGCACTAACGACATTTAGCATTGCAAATGACGTAGCTAAATATTTTGCAATAATACCAGCTATGTTTTCAGCTACATATCCACAATTAGGTGTTTTAAACATCATGCATCTAAAAACGCCAGAAAGCGCAGTTTTATCAGCGATAATATTCAATGCACTTATTATAATTGCATTAATTCCATTAGCATTAAAAGGCGTTAAATACAGACCACTAGGAGCAGCAGCCATCTTTAAGAGAAACATGCTTATATATGGATTAGGAGGACTTATCGTACCATTTATAGGGATAAAAATAATTGACATAATAATTACATCATTGGGATTAATTCATTAATGTATCAACCGCTAGAAAGGAGTCTAAACATGTTTAAAAGTATAATTTTAAAAAGCACAATGCTTCTTATTGTGCTTACTCTAATAACTGGTTTAATATATCCACTTGCAACTACAAGCATTGCGCAATTGATTTTCCCGTATCAAGCAAATGGAAGCATACTTTACAAAAATGGAAAGGCAGTAGGCTCTAAACTGATAGGTCAACAATTTAGTGATCCTAAATATTTCCATGGGCGACCTTCTGCAGCTGGTAAAAATGGATACGATGCAACGTCATCATCAGGTTCTAATCTCGGTCCGACAAATAAGCTATTAAAGGAAACCGCTGAAAAATTAGCTATTCAGTTGAGAAATGAAAATAATCTACCAGCATATGCCGCTGTTCCTTCTGACCTAATTACATCATCGGCTAGCGGTCTTGACCCTGATATTAGTATTGAAGCCGCACTTATCCAAATACCGAGAATAGCTAAAGCCCGCGGTATATCTGAGGCAAAATTAAAAAAACTCGTAAATGACCATATTATAAGAAGACAATTAGGAATACTAGGAGAACCAAGAGTAAATGTCTTAGATCTAAATATTGCTCTTGACAATCTCAAATAGTGACAGTATAATTTGCCTCTTATAATATTAGTTGTAAGGGATAACATGTATTTCAATATTTTTTGCTGAATTTATTAGCTTTAATACAGTTGATCCCCTTAAAAGCGTCTCCAGCTTTCTCCTGTTTGAATGCCCCATTATTATCTGTGTAATATGTCTTTCTTTTGCAAATTTCAATAACTCTTCAGATACGCTTTTCCCCCTCAAGACCACCACTTCTGCCCCTAACTGCTTAGCAAGCTTAAAATGGCTTTCAAGTACCTCCATATCCTTTTTAGTTGGTTTTTTTGCAAAAATATTTGTGCATTCCACATATACAACTATCCATTCACATTTAAACCTATGAGCCCTTCTAGCACCCCGTCTTATCAATTTCTTTACAAGCGGATTAAAGCTGATACATACCATAATCTTTTCATTTGTTTCCCAATTTTCTTGTATGCCGTGCTCTTTCATATATTGTTCTAAATCTTCATCAACTTCATCTGCAGACTGTCTCAGCGCGAGCTCTCTCAAAGCATTTAAATTGCCTTTTCGAAAAAAATTCTTTAGTGCCTGGTCAACTTTATCAAGATTATAGACTTCTCCTCTTTTTAGTCTATTTTGAAGAGCATCAGGTGTTACATCTATAACTTCTATTTCATCAGCATTGTTAACTATAGTATCCGGTATTGTTTCACGCACAGTAATGCCTGTAATCTGTTTTATGGTATCATTTAAGCTTTCAAGATGCTGTATATTTAAAGTCGATAAAACGCTTATGCCGTTTTGAAGTATTTCCTCTACGTCTTCATACCTTTTATTGTGCTTACTGCCAGGGACATTCGTATGTGCCAACTCATCCACCAATACAACTTGAGGTTTTCTTTTTAATATAGCATCAAGATCCATTTCGTACTGTACTGTACCTCTATATAAAACTTCTTTTTTAGGTATTATTTCTAAATCACCTATCATTGCTTCTGTTTCTTTTCTGCCATACGTCTCAACAACACCGATAACGACATCTTGACCTCTTTTTAATCTTCTGTTTGCTTCATCAAGCATAGCATACGTCTTTCCTACACCTGGAGCATATCCTAAAAATATTTTTAACTTACCTCTTTCATTTTTGTTTGCTATTTTCAGCGCTTCCTCAGGACTAAGCCTCTTAAAACTATCGTTCATCGCATCACTTCCCAAAAAATTATATTTCTATTAAATATTATAATTTAAATCACTTACACTATTGAAATCAATCAACCATTTGAATTCTAATTTCTTATTCATCGTTTATTTAATTTAACATAATCTTTCCTAAAAACAATCCTTATGAAACTATTTCACCTAGTTTACAATTAAGATACAGCATATATATATATATATGCCGTTTATTCTAACTGCTGGTGGCTTAATTGACCAATAAGCCAGCCAGGGCTTGTAGTCTCTGTAAAATAATATTTTGTACCATCTAAGTAATAATATGTGAAATCATAATTACGGTAAAGCAGAATTTCATCATCGTTACTTCCTGTATCTCCATAATAATTAAATGTAACTGAGTATGTAGATTGATTCCAACTTATATTTACGTCAAAAGCTTTAGATATCCAATAAATAGGTACCATTACTCTATTGTTTACAATTTCAGGTTTTGCGTCCATTTAAATTATGTTGCCATTTACATTTAAAAGATTGCTGTTTATACTAAGCTTTACAATATTTTTATCGCTTTTATAGTTATGACTCCATTTTCATAAACAATATTTTGAGGCTCTACACCTATTGCATATGCTACGTATCGTAATGGCAGAAATGTGCGGCTATCTTTTATATAAGGTGCTACATCCATTGCATAATATTGACCATTGATTGTATATTCGTTTTTGCCAATCATAAATTCCAGTTTTATGTTGTTTGTTGCAGCAAAAACTGAAAGCATACTAGTTACAACAGTTAATATAATACAAATAAATGCAAGTAGTTTCTTCTTTTCTTCCATCTCCTTTTGTGTCCAATTAACGTTAATTATTAACTACTTAAAATATAAACAACCCTATAATCACCATTGCTTTTACAATATTTTATCATATTTTTTCGCTCAAAACTACATAAAGCGCGCCAGTTAAGTTTTATAAATATTCACATATCCATTACTGTTTAAGTAATTCATAATCCATTTGCAAAATTTTAATTTTATTTTAAGGAAATTGAATTAAACTATAAATAGTAAAAATAAAGGGTAATGGAGGTACAATTATGAGATATATTAATAAATTAAAAAAATTATCTTGGATAGCAATTGTATGGTTTATATCCCGTATTGCTCTTATATTTATAGGTTGGGTAGCAAACCTACGTATACCTGGTGGTAACCCTTCTCAACCATGGCCTATGTCTAAGGCACCTCTAATTTTTACAATGTGGGATAGATATGATTCACAATGGTATTTAGTTATCGCAAAATATGGATACAATATACCTTATAAATCCCATTATTCACCGCAAGCCTTTTTCCCTCTTTATCCAATGTGTATAGCATTAGTACATAAACTAGCAAAAATACCATACGTGGTTGCAGGTGTAATAATTTCAAATATTTTTTTCCTTGTTGCTTTATTTTTTCTATATGAATTAGTAGAAAATCGTTTTGATGAGGAAATAGCACGATTGACAATTATTTTTACATTTTTATTTCCTACATCATTTTTCTTTTCTGCTATCTATACTGAATCGCTATTTCTTCTGGGAACCGTATTAGCATTTTGGGCAGCTGACCAAGACAAATGGTGGATTGCTGGTATAGGTGGTGCCATAGCTGTCTTAACACGTAATCTCGGAATAACTTTACTTTTGCCTTTAGCATGGATAGCAGTGGAGAAACATGGACATAAAGCTTGGAAAAATTTATTTCCTCTGCTCTTAATACCTATGGCATTTTCTTTATGGGCAATCTATCTATGGCATTCTACTGGTGATCCACTGCGTTTTATTCACTCTGAAAGCGGATGGGGGAGATTTTTATCACCACCATGGGTAGGTATTCTAACTGCAATCAAGAAAATTTTAACTCCAATACCATCAGTAAAATTTCCTTCCGGAACATATATAAGTGCTTGGAGTATTCAATTTTCACATGTTTATAGTACAATTGATGTTACCGCAGCAATTTTAGGTATAATTCTTCCTTTAGTAGGTAAAAAATACGGTCAACCATGGCCATGGGTTATTTTTGCCTTAATTGGTGTTTTGATACCAATGTCAGCACCAACTTTGTACTCTATGACACCATTAGCAAGTATGACACGTTATATTTTGGTGCTTTTCCCTCTAATGGTAGCATTAGCACAAATATCAAAAAAACATCCAAGTTTAGAAATAGCACTATTCGTCTCTTTACCCTTAATTCAAGGATTATTTTTCATATTGTTTACAACATGGAATTGGATAGCGTAAAATTCATACTGTAAAGCATTATTTAGTAAAGCTTGGACAATTGAAAGTATCTTACATGCGATTGGTACTCAAATAAAGATTTTTATCTATCTTTTTCTGATTTGGCAGGAAGCCATACGATAAATGTAGAGCCATGTCCCTCTTTGCTTATTACATCAATCTTGCCGCCATGTACTGTTGCAATCCACTGACAAATAGATAGTCCAAGTCCATTTCCACCACTTTGTCTACTGCGTGCCTTATCAACACGATAAAATCTTTCAAATATATGATTGATATGTTCTTCTGGTATGCCTATCCCTGTATCCTGAATAGATGTTTTTATATAATATCCATTATTTTCAACAACTACATTTATATGCCCTCCAGGAAGATTGTATATTATAGCATTATCAATAATATTATAGAAAAGCTGTGTTAACCTCGTTTGATCACCATAGATATATGATAATTCATTTTTTGTTAAACAAAGATCAACATTGTTACTTTTTGCAACAGGCTTTAACTCCTCAACAATTCCTTCTAAAAGTTCGCTGAAATTCAAACTTTCCATATTTAATTTGTCGGTATTTGAATCACTTCTTGCCAATAGTAATAAATTTGATACAAGTTTGCCCATATGTCTAGCTTCATCAAAAATAATTGAAAGCGTCCTTTTATATTCTTCAATGTCATGGTTATTTTCAAGCATTGATTCCGCTTGTCCTTGAATTACCGCTATTGGTGTCCTCAACTCATGTGAAGCATCGTTCGTAAACTGCTTTTGTTTCTTAATAGATTCATCAATTTTATCTATCATCATATCAAAAGTCTGTGCAAGGTGCCCAACTTCATCATTTGTATACGGAAGATTTAACCTTTTTGAAAGATCTCCCATACTAATTTCACGAGCAATTTTTGTCATATAGCTTATTGGCCTTAATGCACGATTTGCAAGTAGAAATCCACCTAAAATAGAAATAACTATTAAAAAAGGTATCAAAATTATAAACAGCTGAAATAAATTATTCATGGCTATCTCTGCTAAATTTAGAGGTTGTGCCAATACTATAATGCCTATTATTTTCTGATCCGCATATACAGGTTCTGAATATATTCTCCAAGTATCATCTCCGATCTGAATAGTTTTAAATTTACCCAAAAAGTCATTTTTTAAATCTATATATCGATTTAAAACATCTTTTGATAAATTCGATTCCAACAATTTCATGTCTGGATATGAATATAAAGCTCCATAAAAGTTAGTATTTGTATAAAATGGTTCGCTGTCCGTCGTTAATTTTCCGTTCTCAACATCAATTGAAGATGTAATCTGTGCCGTTTGTGATTTTAAAAATGCATCTTCATTTACAAGAGTCATTTTTTGAACACTAAAATATATAGTTATACCAAAAGTAGCTATTATTATGATCAAAAATAATGTATACCAAAGTGTCAATTTTAATTTAATAGGAAAGAATATGTGTCTCATAAATTCACCCACTAATTTCTTCTTATAAATTTACAATTGTGTTTCTTTTAAACAATACCCACTACCTCTAATCGTCTGAATTAGCTTTATATCAAAATTATCATCAATTTTTTTCCTTAAATATCTGATATATACATCAATTATATTTGACAAACCATCAAATTCATACCCCCACACATGATCCACTATTTGTGAACGGGTTAGTACACGACCTGAATTTCTCATCATATATTCAAGCAAAGAATATTCTTTACTTGTCAAAGTAATTATTTTGCCACCGCGTCTTACATCATGTGTAAGTGTATTTACTTCAAGATCTGCAATTTTTAATATAGGAGATTTTGATGGTTGTTCTCTTCTTAATAATGCTCTGATTCGAGCCGTTAGTTCAGATAGCTCAAAAGGTTTTGTCATATAATCATCAGCACCTGTATCAAGTCCTTTTACCTTATCATCTAGAGCATCTTTTGCTGTTAGCATAAGTATAGGCGTATTAATATTCATATTCCTCAAATTTTTTAAAATTTGAATACCATCAATCTCTGGTAACATTATATCAAGTATAATAACATCATAAACATTCATTTTAGCACATTCCATACCGTCAATACCATTTTGGGCAATATCGACGCTGTATCCTTCTTCTTTTAATGCCTTATTTAATAAGTCTGTCAAATATGGTTCATCATCAACAACTAATATCCTCATGATATAAACACACCTCATTCCTATAACTTTTTTACTTATTGTAGCAGAATATTATTAAATTCGTATTAAAAAATCTTTAAGATTTTAATTTTATATTAATAATCGATTAATATCTCCTTAATTTTTGAACTTTATAATAAACTTGTAAGTTGATAATGAATCAACTTACAAAATAAAAATATATGAAAGGGTGTATCAAATGAACAAAAAATTACTAGCTTACTTTCTAACAGGAGCAATATCACTTGGAGTGATAGGAGGTGTAAGCATATTAAGCGTAGCCAATGCAGCAACTAATAAAAATGCTGTGATTCAATCAACAGTGAAAAATAATCAAGATACAAACGGGTACATTTCATCAATAAAGTCGCCTAATCAGAACAATACTCAAGAAGAATTAAAAAATTCAAAAGAGAATGAAGCGAATGAAAGTGCTAAGCTTAAATCACTTGCTAAAATAAGTGAAACTCAGGCTAAAGATGCTGCACTGAAAGTTGTATCTGGCACTGTAAGTAAAGTTGAACTTGATAATGAAGACGGCAACATTGTCTACAGTGTTAGCATAAATACAAATACAGGCGTTGTAGATGTAAAAGTTGACGCAGGAAATGGAAAAGTTCTAAAACAAGATAGAGAAAATGACAATGAAAATAAAGTAGAAAAAGCAAAAGAAGCTGAAAAAGCTGGTACTTACGAAAATGACAATGTTAATGTTCAAGTCCAACAACAAGGTGAAAATCAGAATTAAAACTTAATATATTCTAAAATATTAACGGTGATACAATACAGTATCACCATTTTTAATATTATTTTAATTATACAAGGATATAATACAAAGAGTGCTAAAAAACTGGAGGTTAGAAGATATGTGTGGAATATGTGGATTTTCTGGAGATATGGCAAATTATCTGGGCGAAAATAATTTAAGAGAAATGTTAGACATCATTATTCATAGAGGACCTGATGATGAAGGTACTTATTTTAAAAATTATACAGCTTTAGGCATGAGGAGATTAAGTATAATTGACTTAAAAAGCGGACATCAACCAATCCACAATGAAGAAAAAGATATATATGTTGTATTTAATGGTGAAATATATAATTTTCAAAGTTTGAGAACAGACATGATAATAAAAGGGCATAAATTTTATACATCGTCAGATACAGAAGTTATTGTACATCTATACGAAGAATATGGTGATGAATTTGTATCATACCTTAATGGAATGTTTGCTATTTGTATATGGGATGAAAAAAACAGGAAATTGCTTCTTGCAAGAGATAGACTTGGCATAAAGCCACTTTATTATACTTTTAAGAATAATACGATTATATTTGGATCTGAAATAAAATCACTACTAAAATGTAAAATTGTCGATGCAGAATTAAATTACAGCAAAATCGGAGCATTACTTTCATATAGGTATGTACCTGGTACTGAAACAATGTTTAAGGATATATTTGAAGTTATGCCAGGAAATATATTAATATATAGCAATAAAAAAATTGAAATAAAAAAATACTGGGATATTGAATTTAAAGATAACCCAGATATAGGCGAAGAATTTTATTATGCAAATAAAACATTAACTTTAATTGATTCATCCATTAGTAAAAGAATAGTAAGCGACGTACCTATAGGAATATTTTTAAGCGGAGGGCTCGATTCCACCATAATATTATCAGAAGTGTCAAAATTTTATGATAAAACTATAAAGACATTTTCTGTTGGGTTTGAAAAGCCAAAATCAAAAACTGATATAAACGATTATTCTGAATTGGCTCTTTCAAAAAGAACTGCAAATTATTATGGAACAGAACATTATGAATTTATCATAAAACCAGATGATGTAATAAACGATATTAAAAATATTATTTGGTATATGGATGAACCATTAAGTGATCCAACTGCAATACCATTGTATTATTTATCAAAGCTTGCAAAAAATTATGTCAAAGTCGTATTGTCTGGCGAAGGGGCTGACGAAATATTTGCTGGATATACCGTATATAAAGAACCTTATGCTGTAAATAAGTACAATCAAATGCCAAAATTCTTAAAAGATTTAATAGAATCACTAAGTTCTAGAATTCCGACTAATTTTGGAAAGGACTTTTTAAGACGAGCAAAACTTCCTATCTCAAAGAGATATAGAGGGGTCGGTATGACCTTTAAAGATGATGAAATATCTACATTATTAAGTGGAGATCTATATGCATTATGGTTAAAGGACATGAAAAATGATAAATATTTGAATTCATTTTATCATATGCCACAATGGAAGGATGAAGTTAGCCAAATGTTGTACTTTGATCAAAAGGTATGGCTACCAAAAGACGTTCTTATAAAATCAGATAAGATGACAATGGCAAATTCAATAGAATTGCGTGTTCCTTTTCTTGATTATAGAATAGTTGAATTTGCTTCATCAATACCATCAAGTCTAAAGTATAGAGGTAATAATGAAAAATATATATTAAAGAAGGCATTTAAAGATACTTTGCCAAGTTTTGTATTGAATAGAAAGAAAAATGGATTCCCCGTTCCATTAAGCTCATTATTAAATTTAGAGTTTAAAAATTTTGCAAAGGATATTTTGCTTTCTCAGAAATCCCTCTCTAGAGGTTATTTCAATAAGCAATATATCGAAAATCTTTTTAAAAAGTATAATAGCACAAGCTATAAAGGAAGACAAATTTGGCTTCTTTTGACTTTTGAATTGTGGAATAGAATATTTATCGACAGCAGTAATGCTTCATTAGATGAAGAAATGTCTGTAATATAAATTATAAGGTTTTAATCTTAAAATTCCATTTGGATATCAAGCATATCCAATTTTATATTTTTTTAATCTTCTGTTAACAATTTATTCATAAAGTTTTGATATTATTCTATTACAATTATGACACAAATAGGGGGGAAATCTAAATTGAACGAGAAAAAGTTTAAATGGAAATATATTTTTATAGTATTCGCTCTTTCTGCTATAATTATAATTTCTTCTATAATGAATTTAAAGACGACATTTGCTAATCTTACGGAAAGAAAACCTGTTCCAGATAACAGCGATCCAGGTCAAAGAATACTTGTAGTAGTGCCACATCCTGATGATGAATCATTGGGAATGGCAGGTGTTATAGAAAGGGCTGTTGAACTAAAAAGGCCAATAAAAGTAGTTATAGTAACTGACGGTGAAAGCTATAGAAGTGCTGCTATCGCATTTACAGGTCATAAAAATCCCACTTCACGAGACTTCTATAAATTAGGATTAACGCGCCATGGTGAAAGTATAGCTGCAATGTCTGTACTTGGACTGCCTAAAAGCGATGTAATATTTTTAGGATTTGCTGATGGAAGTACCAGATTTTTGTGGAGCGACTTTTGGGATAATGGAAAACCTAGAATAAGCGGAGGAACAAATGTAGCATCTTCTCCATACAAGGATGTGTATAAACCCGGCATAGCATATACAGGTCAAAACTTAGAAAATGAACTGCAGAATATTATGAAGTCATATAAACCAACAGATATTTATTATCCCATGGCAGATGACATACATCCTGATCACTGGGCTGTAAGCAATTTTACAAGATATGCTATTACTGCACTTAATTTAAATGTAAGAGAGCATATGTTTTTAGTTCACCATCCGCAGTGGCCTGTTCCATGGTTATTAGTTCCAAACGAAGCACTTCTGCCTCCTACTGACATGAAAGACAGCAATACAGTGTGGCAAAGCTTTGCTTTAACTAAATCAGAAGAATCTAAAAAAGAACTTGCAATAAAGCAGTATAAGACTCAAATAAAAGTAATGGAACCATTTTTGTTGGCTTTTGTAAGGAAAAATGAGTTGTTTGGAACAAAACCTGTTATAACAATACCAACGATAGATTATAAACCGAATTTGTACAGTCAAAATATACCATACCCTCTTCTAAATATATCTACAGGCGGAGTACTTGACCAAGAAATTTATAGAAGTGCTGATTTGATAAAACTTGCTTCATTTTATTATGACAATCATTTATATCTTGGCATCAAAACACTGTCACCTATATCGAAAAATGTAAGATATAATATCGAAATGAGGCTGTTCTACAAAAACAATATAAAGCGAATCGATTTAGGATTAGTAAATGACAAGCTCTATCAGTACAAAAAAGCTAATAATTCTTTATTGAATTCTATAGCTTCAAAGCCAATAATAAATAAAAATATACTGTGGGTTAAATTGAATATACCTCAAAAGCAAGATTTGCGTTATATATTCATGGGATCTGACTCAATATATAAGGGAAAACTGATAGACAAAATTCCGTGGAACATGTATAAGTTATCTAAACAAGCATAACTTATATTGCTGTAAAATTGAGGTGATGATTTTGCAAAAAAAATATTTAAAAACTACAATACTCATTTTCAT
>JAAROH010008010.1_pt1 | contig 18503 bp, 21 predicted proteins | sample 7248631 | NCBI WGS metagenome assembly JAAROH01 (sample SAMN09772309, study PRJNA484901) | compost metagenome | isolation source: Vermicomposting unit | place: India
TGGTTGCGGGGGAGGGATTTGAACCCTCGACCTCCGGGTTATGAGCCCGACGAGCTACCTGGCTGCTCCACCCCGCGGTATGAAACTGGTGCGAGGGCCGGGATTCGAACCCGGGACCTCTCGGTTATCAGCCGAGTGCTCTGGCCGACTGAGCTACCCTCGCAGTTCGGCCCCGCCTGTGCGGCGGGGCCGATCCCATCCGCAGGTATTTATGATACCCGATGTGCCGTCACATTACAACCCAGGAATTTTCGCCAGCAATAACTTTTGCTAGCCCGACACGGGCTGCTGCTGCGGGCGCTGGCGCGGCCGGAGCGAGAGCGACACGCCGGCATACAGCAGCAGGATGCCGGCCGTCTGCGTGAAGGCGAAGATCTGGGAGAACTCCAGCAGGCCGGCCGAGGCGCCGCCGCTGGCGAACATGAACACGCCGCCCGCGATGAGCAGGGTAAACGGCGCCCTCGTGCGCACGAACGAGATGATGGCGGTCACCAGGATGAGCATGGCGCCGCAGATGTTCTGCAGCAGGAAAGGCAGCTTGATGGCCCCCGTCGGCGCAGAGCGGAAGGCCTCGCTGGACAGAACGGCAGGACCCATGCCGCCGGTGAGCAGGGTCGCCGCCACCACCCAGGCGGTGGTCACGGCCGCCGCGACCAGGGCGCCCTTGCCGAACTTCTGCGAGATCAGGTACGCGCTGCCGACGCTGAGAAACGCGACGCAGCTGCTGGCCGAAGACCAGTAGAGCCACCAGAGCACCGCCGGCACCTGGCCGGTGAGCTCGTAGACCAGTTCCGGCAGGGCGGCGCAGGCGATGAGGATGAGGCCGACCCCGTACCACAGGGAATGCGGCCGCGGCTTGTTCCGGTAGTGCATCAGGAGCCGCCCGCCCAGCAGCAGCGACAGCACGACCAGGACCGAGTTGGCGATGGTCATCATCTGCAGGACCCCCCTCTCCCCACAGGCATTTCTGATCCTTATGCTTTGGATGTTAGCTTGCCGCGAGGGCGGTGTCAAACCGGCCCTGCCGGTATTTCGACCGGACGCGCCCGCCCGGGAGACTAGGGCCGCCACCCGAGGGCGGCCGCCCGAGGACCCGGGTGCGCATGAAACAGGCCCCGACCGTTGCGGTCGGGGCCTGGCGGTTTCCGCCCATCAGCTGCTCAGTCGGCCTTGTTGATGCGGGCCGGGCCCTTGTCCTCGATCCCGAAGTACGCGGCGAAGACCGCCCGGGCCGACGGGGCCACCCACGAGCCGTGGGCGCCGCCCTCGACGAAGACCGCCACCGCGATCTGGGGATCGTCGATGGGGGCGAAGGCGACCGTGATCGCGTCCGCGTACGCCTTGCCCGTCTCGGCCGAACCGGTCTTGACGGCCACCGGGATCGGGAAGTCCTGGAACACCCAGTAGGCCGTGCCCAGCGGGTGCGCGCCGCCCTTGCGCATGCCCTCGAAGACCTGCCGCCAGGCCTCCTCAGGCGCCTCCACGGTGCCCGCCACCACCGGCTCGTGCCGCCGGACCACCTCGCCGGTGCTGCTGCGGATCTCCTCCACCAGGTAAGGCTCGTACCGCACGCCCCGGTTGGCGATGGTGGAGGCGTACACGGCCAGCTGCAGCGGCGTGACCAGCACGTCGCCCTGGCCGATGGCCACCGAGTAGACGTGGCCGGGCTGCCACCGGTCGCCGTAGGACGCCTGGGTGGGCAGCAGGCCGGGGTCCTCGAACGGCAGGTCAATGCCGGTCCTCTGGCCGAAGCCGAACTGCGTCAGGTACTCGGCCAGGCCGTCGATGCCCAGCCGGTGGCCGATCTCGTAGAAGTACGGGTTGCACGACTGCGCCAGGGCCATGTCCAGGGCCAGGTGCCCCTGGTCCACGGGGTACCAGTTCTTCCGGGTGGGGTCCCGGAAGTACGTGGTGTTGCAGTGCACCGTCTCGTACGGGCCGATCACGCCGGTGCTCACGCCGGCGAGTCCGACGCCCATCTTGTAGGTGCTGCCCGGCGCAAAGCCCTGGATCGACCAGTTGATGAGCGGCGAGCCGGGGATGTTCACGCTCTCGTTGTACTCCTGCGCCGAGAGCCCCACCGTCATCGCCTTGATGAAGAGGTTCGGATCGTAGCTGGGCACCTGGGCCATGGCCAGCACGGCGCCGGTCTTCACGTCCAGCGCGACCAGGGACGCCCGGATCGGCTGGGCCTCCGGATCGTTCTGCGCCTTGATCCACTCCACGTTGCCGGCCAGGGCCTGCTCCGCCGCCCGCTGCAGGTCCAGGTCCAGGGTCAGGGTGAGATCGTACCCCGGCTCCGGGTCGACCTCCTCCACCAGCCCCAGCGGCCGGCCCGCGGGGTCAACCGCCTTCACCCGCTTGCCGGTGCGCCCCTGCAGCACGGCCTCGTAGGCCAGCTCGATGCCGTCCTTGCCGACCACCGAGTCCGGGTGATAGCCCTTGAACTGCTCGCTCTCCAGCTGCTCCTCGGAGATGGGCTGGACGTAGCCGATCACGTTGCCGGCCACCTTGCCGTTGGGGTAACGGCGCACCGACTGGGTGACGATGGTGACCCCGGGGAACTCGTGCTGCCGCTCGATGAACTCGGCCACGGTCTCATGGGAGAGCCCTGACCGAATCACCAGGTCCTCGGCCTGGCGGCCCCACTTCTGATGCAGCCGCACCCGCTCGGTCACATACTCGCTGATCCCCTCGGCCAGGACGGGGTCGCCCTCGGCCAGCAGCTTGCTCAGCTCCGGCAGGATCGCCGCCACGTGGTCGGGATCCTGGTCGTACAGGAGCGCGGCATAGACCGGCTCGCTGGTCGCCAGCGGCCGGCCGTCCCGATCGTAGATGGCGCCCCGCGGCCCAAAGCTGGGCAGCTCGATGTAGTTCTGGGCGATGGCCCGGCTTGTCCAGACCGCCGCCTCCACCACCGTCAGACGGTAGAGCCGGGTGCCCATCACGCCGATCGTCAGGACCACGGCGCCCAGCAGGATGAGCACGCGCTTCTGCTCGCTCCGCACCTCCACCGCCTCCCCGCTGTACTAGGGCAGCCACCCCCACGGATCCACCGGCTCGCCCCAGACGAGGACGGTGAAGTGAAGGTGCGGCCCGGTGGAATTGCCCGTGCTGCCGGAGTAACCGATGATCTCGCCCGTCTCCACCCACTCGCCGACGGAGACGGCGACCTGGCTCAGGTGCGCGTACATGGTCATGATCCCGTCGCCATGGTCCACCTTGACCGCGTAGCCATATCCGCCCAGCCAGCCGGCGGTGGTCACGGTGCCCGACGCCACCGCCGCCACCGGGGTGCCCGTGGGCGCGTCGAGGTCGATGCCGTCGTGCAGGTGCCAGACGCCGGTGACGGGGTGGACCCGCCAGCCGAACCAGTCGGTGACGCCGCCCCAGACCGGCCAGATGTCGAAGGTGCCGGTGGCCGCAGGGGTGCGGGAGCCGCCGCGGCTGGCGACCATGGTGCGCCGCGACGGCGGCGTGCCGCCGGGCACGAACAGGATGTCGCCCGGCTGCAGGGCGTCGGCGTTCACGTCGGGGTTGGCGGCGACGATCGCGTCGAAGTCGGCGTCGAACGCGTCGGCCACGCCCCACATCGTATCGCCCTCGACGACGGTGTAGACCAGGGCGTCCATCGTCGGGATCAGAAGCTCCTGCCCGATGTGCAGGATGTCATCCGCGTACATGTCGTTGACATACAGCAGGGTCTCGGTGGACACGCCGTACCGATGGGCAATGTCCTCAATCGTGTCGCCCTCGACCACGGTGTAGGTGATCACCTTGGGCTTGGACTGCTCTTCCTCCTGCTCCGGTTGGGCCTGCGCCGCGGCGGCCGGAGCCGCCTTCTGCGGGGCGACGGCCTCGGCGCCCACCGGCAGGGCGGGACCGTAGAACCCCTCGGGGATCGCCCCTGCGGTTGCATCGTCAGGCCCGGCCTGATTCGGCGCCGTGGCGGGCGCCGAGTGCGGGCGGGCGGCCACGCCGACGCCGCTGACCACCAGCGCGGCCAGGGCGGTGGCGAATACACGCCGACGTAATGCAGAGGTAGGGAGGTGCAAGAAGGAGCCCTCCTTAGACCGGTCATCTCGCGAGCATTCCGCTCGCGGACACACGGTTTACATTATAACCGTTGACGTAGCCGCGCGGTATGGTCTCTGCAACCCATCTCCATCCTATTGCCGATGGATCGGCTGCAGGTCGGGCCCCACCAGCGCGGTGCCAACCGGCTCGACGGCGATCCGGCCCGCAGACGCCTCCGCCAGCTCCGCTGTCACGCGGTCGCGGTCGGTCTCCAGCACCCGGAAGACGATCACGACCTCCTGGCCGAAGTCGGTCTGCAGGGTCAGCGCCCCGTGCTGCTGCAGCAGGTACTGCACCCTGCCCAGCAGCGCATAGTCCACCCGCACCCGCAGGTCCACGGCGGGGAGCGCCTCGGCCACGCCGGCCGCCTCCACGCCCGCCGCGGCCGCCTGGGAATAGGCGCGCACCAGCCCGCCGGCCCCCAGCAGGATCCCACCGAAGTAGCGGGTGACCACGATGGCGGTGTCGGACAGCCCCTGCTTCTCCAGGACCTCGAAGATGGGGCGCCCGGCCGTTCCGCTGGGCTCGCCGTCGTCGGACATGCGCTGGACGGCGCCGGCGGTGAAGGCGAAGCAGTTGTGCGTCGCGTCCGAATGGGCCGCGCGGATCTCGTTTACAAAGGCCCATGCCGCCTCCTCCGAGGCGACCGGGGCCACGTGGGCGATGAAGCGCGACTTCTTGATGACGATCTCAGCCTGACCGCGGCCGGCCACCGTGCGATACGACACCCGTTCACCCCTCGCGTTGAGAGTGGACAGGGTACAATTCGAGGAGTGTCCCCCGCACACCTGCCTCAGACTAAAGAAGCAATGGAATCAAAGAAGCCATGGGATCACCTGCGGAGGGATGGCCTTTGCCGGATGCACACGACGGAATCGATCTTTTCCGGGGCGGACAGCTCCTGCGGAACGCCGCCGAGGCGTACGGCCGCGCGCTCACCCCCGAGGAGTACTGGTGGCTGGGCGTCGGGCTGGCCGCCGCGACGCTGGCGGAGCTGGGCGGCCGGGAGTATGCGGCCCGACGCATCCAGCAGCTGCTGGGACGGCTGGGTGGCCCCGGCGACCCGGAGGAGTGGTTCGAGCAGTTCCACAACGAGCTGGCCGCCCTGGACGCCGAGGGACTCCTCTGGCCCCTCTACCAGCGGGACGAACGGGGGAAGATGGCGCGCACCGACGCCGTGGTGGCCGCCGGTTTCGACGCGGACGCCGGCTGGGCCCTGGCGCTCGCCCACCTGGCCATCGCCCGGTCGGTGCTCGAGGAGCGGCAGGAGGCCATCCCCACGCTGGCCGAGGTCATCGCGGACCTCATCGAGGGCGCCCCCGCGGCGGAGCACCTGCCGCGCGTGCAGGCCGCGCTGGGGATGCAGCCGGAGGGCGCGGAAGAGCGGTGACGCCTCAGGGATGCGTCACGGCTCAGGCGTACTTGCAGGCGTACATGCGCTCGTCGGCGCGGTCCAGGAGCTGCTGGAACTCCGACTGCTGGGCGGTGTCGACGCCGATGTCCAGGATCAGGCGGGGCTCGCCGTCCCCCTGCTGCGCGTTCCACTCCGCCACCCGCTCCTGGATCCGGGCGGCGATCCTCTCCGCCTCGGCCCGGGTGGTGTTGGCGAGCACCACCAGGAACTCATCGCCGCCGTACCGCACCACCAGGTCCCCGGTGCGCACGCTGCCGCAGATCAGCTCCGCGCACTGCCGCAGGACCCGGTCGCCCGTCAGGTGCCCCCAGCGGTCGTTGACCTCCTTGAACTTGCGCAGGTCGATCAGCAGCACCGAGACCTCGCGCACTTCCCGCATCGCGTGCTGCGACCACTCGTTGAGGTAGTGCCGGTTGTAGACGCCGGTCAGCGCGTCCCGGCGGGCCAGCCGCTCCTCCAGCTGTGCGCGGGAGATGGCATCGGAGACGTGGGCGGCCATGAGTTCCAGGAGGTGCAGGTCGCCGATGGTGTACTGATCCACGCCCGGCCGGTCCACCCGCAGCACGCCGTAGAGCCGGCCGTCGGCGATCAGCGGCACCACCAGGATCGACTCATCCTCGTGCGGCGTGCCGGGCACGTGGGCGGCGCGGGGATCCCGGGCCGCGTCGTTGGTGAGGATGGACTGTCCGTGCTTGGCCACCCACCCGGACAGCCCCACGCCGACCTCGATGGTCGTGTTCATGACCGCCTCCTTCTCCTCGGGCGACAGGGGCGGCTCACTGTACAGGAAGTGCGGGCGGAGCACCTGGGCCTCCTCGTCGAGGAGCAGCACCACGCCCGTCCGGCTGTTCGTCGCGCGCACGACGTGCCGCACGGCCGCCTCCACCACGTCCTGCACCCCGTGCGCCTTCAGCACCGGCAGCAGCTCCATCAGCCGCCGCAGGTGGTCGGTCTGGATCGCCTGCTCGCGGAAGCGCAGGTAGATGGCCCGGATAACCCCGATCACGCCGCTGAGCCCCGAGACCAGGAACAGCCGGGTGGACGCATCGGCCCCCAGGTACCAGGCGCCGGCCAGGGCCACCGCCAGGATCCATACGTGCGCCACCAGGAACCACTTGCGGAACCGGGCTGCGACCACCGCCGAGAGCAGGAGGAGCAGCAGCGGGCCGAACGGCGAGCCCGGATCGGACCAGAACAGGATCACCGCCAGCCCGTCCAGAGCCAGGAAAGCCCACGGCAGCCACTGCGGGGTTGCGTAGACCCGCCAGAAGGCGGTGAAGGTCAGCACGAAGCCCAGCGCCGCACCGATGCCGGCGCCCCACCAGAGGAGCGACCACATGGGGGGCCGCAGGGTGAAGAGCCAGCCGGCGAAAGCGGCCGCCACGGCAGACGCCGAAAGCGCGGCCATGATCACCCGCCCGCTCCAGTGCAGGCCGGTGACCCCGTCGACTTCCTTCGGTTGTCTGTCCCCCATGCCTGCACCCCCGATCCCGTGCCCGTCTTTTCCGCGACCGTCGTTTCCGCGACCGTAATTTCTGGGCGGGATTCGCCGCCCCCGGGCGTTTTTCCTGCTGGCTAACAGGGGGCGGACAGCCAAAGCCCGGCCTCTCGGCCGGGCTGAGGCAACGGTCAGGAACGGTCATCGCGATCGGGGGTGCCGGGGCTGAACGGACCGGGCGGAATGTCGTCCCTGAGCAGGGGCACCACCTTGCCGGAGCGCCCGCTCCGCTGGGTCAGGCGGGGGGTGTTGCGCATCCGTCCGTTCACCAGCTGCTCCAGCCGGTGCACCCGGTAGATCAGGTAGAGCAGGGCAGCGAACTGAAGCAGAAGGAGCAGCCGCAGCGTGTCCACAGCCACATGCCTCCCCGAGCCAGGTTTCTTGGCCCTCTTCTCTATCCTATAGACGCTCAGCCGCCGCTTTTCGTTCGCCCGCCTTCCGCGATGGGGCGCGACGGCCGTGCCAGGGCGTCGAGCAGGCAGCGGGTGCACTGGCCCGAGCATCCCGCGGGCGCCGGCAGCGCCTGTCCGCAGCGGAGGCACCGGCCTTCGGCGGGCCCATTCTCGAACCCGCAGCGGGGGCACGGGCGCCGGACGTCGCAGCGGGCCGTGGCCATGGTGATCTCTCCCCTCTTACCAGACGAGGATCCGGTTGAAGAGCCCGCCCAGGAAGATGGCGAGAAAGATGTCCGCCACCCAGATAGCGGTTCCCTGCCGCTTCCCCCGTTCCTTGAACATGATCATGATCGACGCGATGCACGGCGTGAACAGGGTGATGGTCAGCACGGCCACCATCACCTGATGCGGGTTGAGCGCCAGGTCGAACAGCCCGGCTGCGCCGAAGTCCCGCCGGACGAAGCCCATGATGAACGCCTGCGCCGCCTCCCGCGGCAGCCCCAGCCACCCCTCGGTGATCGGCGCCAGCCCGTTGGCCAGCGCAGCCAGGAGGCCGGTCTGCTCCATGACGGAGATCAGCAGCGCCCCGATGACGAAGAAAATCCATGCCTCAGAAACGAAGCCCTTGGTCTTCAGAAAGGTCTTCTGCAGCACGTTCTTGATGCGGGGGAGCCGGAGCGGCGGCAGGTCGATCAGCAGGTCCGACGACTCGCCTGGCAGCAGCCGGTTCAGGACCACGCCGGCGAGGCCGTAGACCAGCAGCAGGACGGCGACGAAGGTGAACAGGTAGGCCGGACCCAGCGGCGCCAGCATGACGGTGATCACCGCCAGCTGGGCCGAACAGGGGATGGCCAGCGAAAGCAGGAACGTGGCGATGGTCCGCTCCCGCTGCGTGCCCATGAGCCGGGTCGTCACGGTCGCCATCGTGACGCAGCCGAACCCGAGGATGGTGGGGATAATGGCCCGGCCGTTCAGGCCGACGAAGTTCATCAGCCGGTCGACCAGCACGGCAATCCGGGGCAGGTAGCCCGAGTCCTCCGCCAGGGCCAGGAACAGGTAAAACCCCAATACCAGCGGCAAGAGGAGCCCCACCAGGTAGGCCACGGTCATCGTGAGCAGGCCGAACTCGCCCACCAGGATCTGGCCGAGGAACGAGTCCACGGGGACGACCCGGCCGACCAGGCCGGTCATCCAGGGCACGTAGTACTCGCCCATCCAGACCCCTTCGGTGACATCCACCACGTCCTGGGCGACCCATACGCCCAGCACCTGGTACATCAGCAGGAGGAAGAGGGCCAGGAACGCCAGCCCCCCGACGGGATGGAGCATCCAGCGGCTCAACCGCGTGGCCAGGGAAGCGCCGGCCTGGGTCTCGGAGACAACCCGCTCGGCGATCTCGTCCGCCCGGCGCCGGCGGGCCCGGTACATCTCCTCCCGCAGGCCGGGCCCAGGCCGGCCGATGCGCTCGCAGGTCTGCGGGTCGTCCTCCAGCCAGAGCACGCCGTCGACCTGCGGCAGGTCCTCAGGGAGCCGGCTCGCCACCTCCGGCGTGGGCCGGCCGCGGCGTGCCCGCCGGATCGCCTCTTTCAACTCGGCGATCCCCTCGCCCCTCACGGCCACCGTCGGGATCACCTCGACGCCCAGCTCCTCCGCGAGCCGGGCCACGTCGATCTGCAGCCCGTTCGCCCGGGCCTCGTCCATCAGGTTCAGGGCCACCACCGCGGGGAAGCCCATGTCGAGGATCTGCTGGGTCAGGAACAGGTCCCGGTCCAGGTGGGCGGCGTCCACGACGTTGACGACGATGTCGGCCTCGAGAATCATGTCCCGGGCGACCCGCTCCTCCTCGTTGAAGGCGGAGACGCCGTACACGCCCGGGGTGTCGTAGATGCCGAGATCGTCCATGCGGCCGGACGCGATGTCCACCGTGGTTCCGGGGTAGTTGGAGACCTCCACATAAATGCCCGTTAGGGCATGAAAAATCGCGGACTTGCCCACGTTGGGGTTGCCGACCAGCACCACCTTGGGCGCATGGCCGGGCAGCGCGACGCTGGGGCTTGGGCCGTGGCAGGGTGCCTGGGCCATCGCTTATCCCTCCACTAACTCGACTGTAATGCGATGCGCCAGGCTGCGACCCAGGGCCATCTCCTGCTTTCCCTTCCGCACCACCACGGGGCCGCCGGGAAGCACCGTCTGGCAGGACGCGCGGCTGCCCTCGGCGATGCCGAACCGGATGGCAGCCAGCCGGGCGGCGGGGTCGTCGATGCTGCGAATGAGGAACGTCTGTCCGGGCTTCGTCTGATCCAGCGTCATGGGCACCCCTCCGCAAATGAGAATCGTTATCGTCCGCCCCTATTGTCGCAGGTTCACACCTGGACATTCAAGACTCCGAGAGGAGCATTTCCGGCTAGGCTCATCGGGTACAGGCTGTAGATCGCCGGCCCCCGGCCTATTCCACCCCGGCCAAAGAGCGCCAACCGCCCGACAGACGGCGGTCGGCAGGGTCCGGCCCGTGCAGTCGCCAATAGTACTTTTGTGCCTCCCGCACATTTCGTTTATTGGACTACAATGTTGAGACGAATGCTTCGTCAGGGGGGGGAGAGGCGTGCCGGTCGGCGAAGCGCTGGTTCTGCCCGCGGTTGCGCTGGGCGTGGGCTTCCACCTGGCGGTCAGCTGGGCCCTGCTCTGGCGGTACTACCAGGCCCAGGAGCGCTCTCTGCTCATCTGGGGCCTGGGCTGGCTGGTGCTGACCATCCACGTGCTCGGCATGTTCCTGACGGAGATGGGCGTCCCGGGCGCCTCGCTGCTGCGGGACATCGCCTTCGCGGCGGCCGCGCTGGCCTTCCTGGGCGGCCAAGCGGAGCGCAGCGGCCGCCGGGCCGACGACCTGCGTCGCATGGCCCTGGTCTGCATGCTCGGCCTCAGCGCCGCCTTCGTCCTGGGCGTGGTCCTGAGCGACCCGGTCGGCGTCACCGCGACCGGCGTGGTGGTCATCGCCCTGGGCGCCTGCGCCTGGCTGGCCTACCCGACCGCCGCCGAAGGGCGCAGCCTCCCGCAGTGGCTGCTCTTCAGCGGCTTCTGCACCGGTGCCCTGCGGGCGGCCGTCGCAGCCCTGCCCATGCCCACGCTGAACCTGGAGATCGTCACCCACGCCCTCTTCTCCCTTCTCTTCTCCGCCTCCGTCACGTGGCAGTCGTGGGAGCACGAGCGGGCCGTCCGGCTCTTCTCCCGCACTCTGGAGCGGCTCAACCGGCCGCTGGGCCTGCAGGCCGCCCTGGATGAGGCCCTGCGGCTCGTGGCGGAGATGCTGAACGTCAAGGAGGGCTGGATCCTCCTGCGCACCGAGGGGCGGGGCGGCGCAGAGGGCGCCTGGACCATCGGCGCCGCCTACGGCTTCCCCGAGTGGGCGCAGGCGGGGGTGCAGGCGCAGCATTTCCCCATCGACCGCTGCCTGTGCCTCCGGCACCTCACGGGCCCGACCCTGGTGACGCAGGTGCGGGACCTGGCCTGCGTCCGGGCCACCGCGGAGGTGGGCCACCCCAGCGGCCGCCACATCACCATCCCCCTGGGGCAGGGCGGCAAGGTGGCCGGCATCATGGTGCTGATGATCCCGCCTTCCCGCTACCTGAGCCCGAGCGACCGGGAGATCCTGACCGCCCTTGGGGAGCAGATCGGCCTGGCCATTGACCGGGCCCGGCTCTACGACCAGCTGGCGGAAAAGGAGCGGCTGCGGGGGAGGCTGCTGGCGCGCCTCATCACTGCGCAGGAGGACGAGCGCCGGCGGATTGCCCGGGAACTGCACGACGAGATCGGACAGGCGCTGACGGCGCTGGTGGTGACGCTGGACTTCCTGGTGCGCCACCCGCTGAGTGAGGAGATGCTCCGGCAGCGGCTCGTCGCGGTCAAGGAGATGGCCGAGACCGGGCTCACCGAGGTGCGGCGCGTGATCCACGAGATGCGGCCCACCGCGCTGGACGACCTGGGCCTGGAGGCGGCGATCCGCTGGCTGGTGCGCCGATACGAGGACGCCGGCCTGAAGATCGACGTGCAGATCGAGGGGCTCGAGGAGCGGCTGCCGGACTACATCGAGATCACGGTCTTCCGCCTCATTCAGGAGGCGTGCACCAACACGGTCAAACACGCCGCCGCCAGTCACATCCGCATTGCCCTCCGTCACCGGGGCAACTGGCTGACCGTCGAGGTGACGGACGACGGCAAGGGGTTCGACATCAAGCGGCGCGGCGAGGGCGTCGGCCTGACCGGCATCCGGGAGCGGGTGAGCCTGGCCGGCGGCAAGCTGACGATCGAATCCGGCCCCGACAGCGGAACTCGGGTGTACGCGGAACTGCCCGTGGAAGGAGCGATGCAGCGTGGCGATACGGGTGCTGATCTGCGACGACCACATGATGGTGCGCGAGGGCGTGCGCATGGTGCTGCAATCTGAGCCGGACCTGGAGCTGGTCGGCGAGGCCGGCCGCGGCGAGGAAGCGGTGGAGCTCACCAAGGCGCTGAAGCCCGACGTGGTCATCATGGACATCTCGCTGCCCGACATGAGCGGCATCGAGGCGACCAGGCTGATCAAGGAGGCCGTCCCGGAGACCCGGGTCATCGGGCTCACGATGCACGAGGAAGAGCCCTTCGTGCTGGAGTTTCTGCGCGCGGGGGCGGACGCGTACATCGTCAAGCGATCTGCGGCGGCCGACCTGGTGGGTGCGATCCGCGCCGTGATGGAGGGCCAGGCCGTGCTGGACCCGGCCGTCACCCGGGCCGTGGTCGAGGGCTATGTCTCCCGGCCGGGCCGGGCCGTCGGCCAGCCGGAGGAGCCCTGCCCGCTCACGCCCCGGGAGCGGGAGATCCTGGTGCTCATCGCCGAGGGGCTCACCAACGCCGAGATCGCCCGCCGGCTGTACATCAGCGAGAAGACCGTGCAGACGCACCGGTCCAACATGCTGGACAAGCTGGGCATCCATGACCGCACCGAGCTGGTGCGGTACGCCATCCGGCAGGGCCTGGTGGAGCCGTAGTCCCGGCCTGCGGATTGACAGAACCCGGGGCCTGTCTTAGAATTCACTTGCACAATCGGTTCCACAGATAGGAGTCGCACATGGACTGGACCACCAGGATCATGGAGGCGTTCGGGTACCCCGGCATCGTCCTCGTCGTCCTCATCGAAAACCTGTTTCCGCCCATACCGTCGGAGATCGTGCTGCCCTTCGCCGGCTTCATGACGACGCAGGGCAGCCTTACGTTGTTCGGCGTCGTGCTGGCGGCGACGGTCGGCTCGGTGCTGGGGGCGGTGGCGCTCTACGGCGTCGGCCTCTGGTTCGGGCGCGACCGCATCTACTGGATCGTGCGCCGGTACGGCCGCTGGCTGACCGTCACCGAGGCGGACGTGCAGCGCACGGAGGACTGGTTCGAGCGCTACGGCATGTGGACCGTCTTCTTCTGCCGCATGGTGCCGATCATGCGCAGCCTCATCTCGATCCCGGCCGGCCTGGTGCGCATGAACATGGGGCTGTTCGTCGTCTACACGGCCATCGGTTCGGCCGTCTGGAACCTGGTGCTGGTCGGACTGGGGGCGGCGCTGGGCGCCACCTGGGACCGGGTCTCCCACTGGGTCAGCATCTACCAGGACGTGGTGATCGCCGTCCTGCTCCTGGCCGCGGCCGCCTTCCTCCTCTACCGGCTGCTGCGCAGGCGGAAGTAGGGCGGAGAAGACGTCCCCCAATGCCCGGAGCCGGTGCCGCGCATGCGGCACCGGCTCCTTTCGTGTTGCCCTCTGCGCTTCAGCGCCTGCGGCGGGACGGCCCCGACCGCAGAACCAGCTCGACGCTGCCGTCTTCGCCCACTTCCGGTGTGTAGCGGTTCCCCTCGGAATCGCTCACCTGGAGCCGCTCGATGTACCAGGGCCCCCGGCTCTCGACCAGGGCCTGGAGCTTGCTCACCACGTCCTCCCGGCTGATGGCGAGCGTCTTGCCGCCTCCATGCTCCATGATCGACCAAACGTCCACCGGAACTCCCCCTTTCCCCACAGATCCGGCCCGGCCTGTTGGAGCGCGCTCCCCCCGGCCGGCCTGCGGTATACACGCGCTGCGGCTGGGCGCCGACGCGGGACCGGCTGCGGCACCGGTCGCGCCGTCGGCGCGAACCCTCCGCACCGCAGTGCGACGGATGACCTTCCTATCTTACACCAGTTGCGGTGGCAGGCACAACCCTAAGCCGCACCGCACCCACGTCGGGAGACGTCTCAACGATAAGGAGGTGTGGGCAGTGGTCCTCGTCATCGGCGGCGATCACCTGGGCTCCATCGACGAACACCTGCGCCGGCTCGGCTACCGGTCCGTGAAGCACGTCACGGGGCGGAGCGAGCGGCGCGTCGAGATCCCGTCCGGCACGGAGCTGGTCGTCGTGCTGATCGATTACGTCAACCACAACCTCGCCAGGTGGGTCAAACAGCAGGCCAAGGCGCGGGGGCTGCCGATCATCTTCTCCCGCCGCTCCTGGAGTTCCATCTGCGCCTCGCTCCGGAACTGCGAGGACTGCCCGCACCGCAAGGGCTGTCTGGACTCCTCCGCCGCCTCATGACGCGATCGAGGCCGCCATCCGGGATCGGGTGGCGGCCTTTTCGTCTGTCCGGCCAACGGGTTCCTCAGGCGGTCCCCTGCCGCTGCACGTGCTCGACGGCGTTCATGAACATCTGCAGGACCTTGGGGTCGAACATCTCCCGCATCGGCCCCGCCATCGTGGCCAGCGCCTCCGTGGGGTGGATCCCCTCCCGGTAGACGCGGTCGGCGGTGAGGGCGTCGTACACGTCGGCTACCGTGCAGATGCGGGCGTAGAGATGGATCTGTTCGCCGGCCAGCCCCATCGGGTATCCCCTGCCGTCCCAGCGCTCGTGGTGCTGAAGCGCCACCAGCGCCACCTCGGGCGGCAGGTCCGGCTGCTCCCTGAGCAACACCCAGCCCAGGGTCGTGTGCCGCTTCATGACCTCGAGCTCCTCGGGCGTCAGCCTGTCGGGCTTGTTGAGGATCGCCGTCGGAATGCCGACCTTGCCCAGGTCGTGGAGCAGCGCGCCCATCGCCAGGTCGACCAGGGCGCTGCCCTGCAGCCCCATCGCCCGGCCGATCATGGTGGAGAGGAGACACACTTCCACCGAATGCAGCAATGTGTACTCATCGGCCTGCCTGAGCTCCTGCAGGGGCAGCGCCGCGGCCGGGTGGGTGAGGACCTCGCGCACGACGCCCACCACCGCCCGGCGGATACCGCTGGTGTCCAGCTCCAGCTCCGGCAGACGCACGGTGGCGGTGGCCTGCTCCATCGTCCGTCGCAGGCCGTCCGTGAACTGCCTGAGCTCCTGGGTCACCTCGCGCCGGAGACGCAGAGAAAGCTCCGGCGCCGGCTTGGGCGGCGACGTGTCCGGCACGTAAACCGCCTCGACGCCGTGCTGCCTGAGCTGCCAGATGTAGTTGCGGTTGAGTCGCACTCCGGTCGAAAGCAGGACTCGGCCGTCCTCGCTCAGCACGTCCCTCGCCAGAAGATCACCGGGCTGCAGCTCGGCTACCGGTACCCGTCGGACCTTCGCCACAGTGCGTTCCTCCCCGGGGCGGGCGCTAAACAGCCATCTCCCTCATGTACTGATCAGCGTCTTCGTGGACTTCGCGGATGATCTCCACGTGCCGCTCCCGGAACAGATCGATCTCATAGGGCTGCGGCGTGGGGGATCCGTCGGGCTCCAGCAGCACCCGTACCCGGGGCCGGTCGGCCCGTCCGCGCTCGGCGGCCACCACCACGGCCTTCCGCCCGCCGGTCAGCTCCACCATCGAGCCCACCGGCCAGGGCGCGATGCAGTTGAGGAACGCGAGCAGGAAGTGGGGATCGAAGAATCCGTGCATGGGGCCCGACAGCGATTCCAGCGCCATGGCGGGGCTGAGCCCCTTCCGGTAGATGCGGTCCGACGTCATCGCGTCGTAGCAGTCGACGATGGCGCACACCCGGGCATACCGGTAGATCTGGTTGTCGCGCAGGTTGTGCGGGTACCCGCCCCCGGCCCAGCGCTCGTGGTGCTGAAGCGCGACCACGGCCGCGGTGGGCGGGATCTCGGGCTGGTTCTTCAGGAGCTCCCAGCCCAGCACCGTGTGCCGCTTCATGATCTCCGCCTCTTCGGGCGTGAGCCGGTCGGGTTTGTTGAGGATCTCCGGCGGGATCGCCACCTTGCCGATGTCGTGCAGGAGCGTTCCCAGGGCGAGATCCCGCAGGTCGTCCAGTGAAAACCCCAGCTCGATGCCGAGCAGGGTGGACAGGATGCAGACATTGACGGAGTGGCTGAGCGTGTACTGGTCGGCAGACCGGATGTCCACCAGGCTCACGGCCACCTTGGGGTTGCTGAGCAGTTCCGCGATGATCTGGTCAATCGTCTGCTTCAGGCCGTCGGTGCGGATGGTGGGCGAGAAGTGGCGAAGGCCGGCGTGGGTCGCCTCGGCGACGGCCGCCCGCACCTCCTCCATCGTCCTCTGCATCTGGTCCTTCAACTGGATCCGGGTCTCATCGGAAACGACGTCCAGCGGCTCGACGTCAGGCGCCAACTCATTCACGATGTAGACGGCCGTAATTCCGTACGAGAGCAAGGGGCCGATGAAGGACTCCCTGAGCACCGTTCCCGCTTGCAGCAACACCTGGCCATTCGCAGAAAAGATCGTCTTCCCCAGTCTCATGCCGGCGCGGATGTCGGTCGTCGGGACCCGGTACAAAGCGTACACCTCCGGGTTGGAAGGACAGATAAGCGCCGCATCGCGGAGGATGCACGGTCCGCCTCCCCTGTTACGCACACACCAAAGATACAAACATTAATGTATGGGTTATACACAATAGCGACCTAATCCTTCTCCAACCCGGATCTTCATCGATTGGTTTTCCGTTTTTTGATATGTTGACTCCCTATAACTGTAAGTTCCCGCCGCCCTCTCTCAAAGGGCCGGCGCAAGCGCCGCCAGCCGCCCGACGCAGTCCATCCAGCCGTCCCGGTGGTTTTCCGCCACCCCGGGGGCCGCAAACCCCTCGTGTCGCAGGATCAGCTCGGTCCCGCCGTCGACCTCCCGCAGGAACAGCGAGACCACCGTCTCCTCCCCGGCGGGGTCGCCCTCCCAGGCGAAGGTGAAGACGAGTCGCTCCGGCGGGACGATCTCCCGGTACGTCCCCACGCACACCAGGTCGCCCCAGCCCAACCGCATGGACAGCCGGTAACGGCCGCCCACCCGCAAGTCCACCTCCGCCCGGGCCTCCGGCCCCCACCAGCGCACCAGCAAGTCCACCTCCGCCCGGGCCTCCGGCCCCTACCAGCACACCAGCAAGTCCACCTCCGCCCGGGCCTCCGGCCCCTACCAGCGCACCAGCAAGTCCACCTCCGCCCGGGCCTCCGGTCCCCACCAGTGCACCAGCAGGTCCGGCTCCGTCCAGGCGGCGAACACCCGCTCCCGGGGCGCCTTCAGGCGCATCTGAACCGGTTCCATCTCCATCGTTCCATCCCCCCCTCTTGCAGCGTGCATGCACGGCAAGCGGCTACGCCGGCCGCCCCATCTCCAGGGCCAGGGCCACCAGCCAGTCGTGCCAGCCCAGGTGGTTGTCGATGGACTCCCAGCCCAGCCCCTCCTCCCGCACGGTCACCCGCGTGCGCCCGTCGGGCAGCGGATCGATCCGCCACGTGACCGTCGTGGCCGGCTGGTCCGCCGCGAACACGCAGACCAGCAGCCGCCCCTCCTCCCGCCGCAGCTCCGGACCCAGGGCAACCCCGAGCCACCGGTCCCTCAACACCGGGTCCACCAGGGCGGCCCACACCCGCTCCGGGGGCGCGTCGATCTCCACGGACCGCTCCACCACGGCTCCGAAGGGCGGCCGGAAGGCGAAGCGCGGCAGCGCCGCGGCCCGCTCCACCCAGCCCTGCAGCAGCCGGAGCCAGAGGACCCAGACGCACTGCCAGGTCTGCTCCGGCCAGCGGGCCGGCAGCGCGTCCTCCGGGATGCCCCGGTGATGGACGGTAACCCGGGTGCACCCGGCCCCGGCGTGGCCCACCCCCGTTCCCGACCCGACTGTGCGTCCCTCCCGGGTCAGCTGGTCCGATGTGCCGCCCTCTCCGGACACCGGATCCAGCACGATCTCGACCACCGATACCCGCCCCCCGAGCGGCCACTCGAACCGGAAGCCCCGATCGCCGTTCTCCAGCAGCCGGCCGCCGAGGGATCCCGTAGGCACACTTTTCCCGCGAAGGCGATAGACCGAGTCGCTGACCTTGGCCGCGGCGCCGCTCCAGACGGCGAGCTCCGCCGGGTCCGTCAGCGCCCGCCGCACGCGCTCAGGAGCCGCGGCGATCTGTCGGGATGCCCGAACCTCCATCTGTCTGCTCCCCCTCTCCTCGCCAGTCTTCGGCCTCCACCAGCCGCTTCAGGCCGGCCAGGCGGTCGTCCCAGAACCGCTGATAGTGCGACAGCCAGCCCTCCCACAGCTCCCGAAGCGGTTCCGGCTCGAGCCGGTAGATCCGCCTCCTTCCCTCCCGCCGCTCCCGCACGAGCCCGGCCTCCCGCAGGACGGCCAGGTGCTGGGACACGGCCGGGCGGGAGATGTCGGGAAAATGCCCGGCAATTTCTCCCGCCGCCAGGTCGCTTTGCGCCAGCAGGTCCAGGATGCGGCGGCGGGTCGGGTCGGCCAGGGCCTGCAGCACCCGCTCCATCCGCCTCACCCCCATATGTAAGTCGATACTTACGTATCAGAGTGTACAAGACACCGAATCCTCTGTCACCATGCATTCGCGTCAACACGTTGGGCAAGGGCAGGCGTGAGACCGGGGCCGGGGTGATACCCCGCAGGCACGACGGGAACGAATGTGCACTTTCTTCGAGTCCTTGCGCAGCGGGCGTTTCCGGGCGCGCGGGGCGGGAAAAGCCCATGGGGCGCGGGCTTCACGAAAGTGCACATTCGCATCAACGGCAGGGTTCATGGCCCCTGCGTGAACGTGTCGAGGACCGCGCTTCGATCGGGGTCGTGCCGCGGCAACGAATGTGCACGTTCTTCGGGTCCTTGTGCAACAAGCGTTTCCGGGCTCGCGGGACGGGAAGAGCCCATGGGGCGCGGG
>JAAROH010008013.1_pt1 | contig 18432 bp, 16 predicted proteins | sample 7248631 | NCBI WGS metagenome assembly JAAROH01 (sample SAMN09772309, study PRJNA484901) | compost metagenome | isolation source: Vermicomposting unit | place: India
CCTTCTGGGGAATTTTAAACCGGCGATTTTGGGGAAAAAATAATCGGCCTTGACAGCTTTCGGCATTTTATTTGAAAAACTCATTTATTTTCAAAGGTGATGTATGATTGGAAGCTGTGCTCAATTGCTGACATCCCTCTTTGTAAAGAAGAGGAAAGCCAACACCTGGAAAACGATGAAGTAGATGGTCAGCATCGTGATGGAAAAACCCATGGTCATCCCCTCCACCATCGGCTTCCCTTCCAGGTAGGCCATCAGATTCGTATTGGCGAACAAGATGTATTTGGCCCAATCGAATTTCATGGCGAAGAAGGAGGTGATCGTATCCCCCGCCAGCAGCAAGAAGACGGAGATGCCGATGGCGGTCCCTTTGGAGCGGAAGATGGTCGAAATCATGAAGGCCATCGTCGCGAGGAGCAGGACGCCCACGGAATTGAGCAAATAGGACTTCGCCAAATAGAGCAGCTGGCTTTGTTCCACCACTTTTCCGTCGGCATAGGATAAATGGATCTGGCTTCCCCCGTCGCCCGGGCCGAACAGGACGGCGCCGACCGCCACGGCGCTGATGAAGAGCAGGGCGAGGACGATCAGCATGAACAACAGCACCATGACATATTTGGCCAATAAAATTTTCCATCGTTTGTAAGGCTTGATGATTAACGATTTGATCGTCCCCCAGGAGAATTCATTGGCGACGATCCCGGCGGCGACGATGATGACAAACAGTCCGACGATCGTGATGTAGGTTCCGGAATCGCCGATAAAACTCCACATATTGTAGTCCGACGGGGGCAGGTCATGGGCGATCCGGTATTCGTTGATGGCGATTTCGTCTTCAAATGCCGCCCGCATGGATGCCGGCATTTCTTCCAAATCCTTTTTCATTTGTTCGGTTTCCTTGGCCAATTCCTCTTTCCAATTGTCCTGTGAAACGGGTTCGTCGAGGGAATTGAGGTATTTGGTTAAAAAACCGCCTCCGACCACGATCAGGATCAAAAACAGGAACATGGCATAGGTGCTTTTTCGCTTAAAGATCTTGACAAATTCGTTTACGATCAGGTTACCCATTGACGGCTGCCTCCTTTGCCGCGGTGATTTCCAGGAACCGGTCTTCCAAGGTTTTCCGCAAAGGTTTGACTTCGTAAATCAGCAAGTTTTCTTCCACCAGCCATTGGATGACGTCGGGAACTTGTTGTTTCGCCAAGGCCGCCTCCAATTTCTGCCCGTCGGCCGCCGCCTCGATTCCTTTGCTTTTCAGGACGTTTGCGGCCCGATCGGCGTCATTGACGGTGAAACGGTAGGTCTGCCTTTCCGCGTCGCCTTCCCCGTGCACCTTTTGCACGTCGATCAAACGGCCCTTTTGCATGATGGCCACCCGGTCGCACATCAATTCCACTTCGGAAAGCAGGTGGCTGGAGACGATGACGGCCAAATTTTTCTCCCTGGCGAGGGAGCGCAAATAGTTGCGGATTTCCCGGATTCCCGCAGGATCGAGGCCGTTTGTCGGTTCATCCAGGATGAGGATTTTCGGATCGTGCAAAAGACAGAGGGCGATGCCGAGGCGTTGCCTCATGCCCAAGGAATAATTTTTCACTTTGTCATGGATCCTGGGAGTCAGGCCGACTAGATCGATGATTTCATCCATCCGTTCTTTCGTTACTCCCTTTGCCAGGCGGGCGGCCTGTTTCAAGTTTTCGTAGCCCGTCAAAAACTTGTACATTTCCGGATTTTCAACGATCGCGCCGATCTGTCGGACGGCATTTTCAAAGTCGCTGGCAATGCTCCTCCCGTTGATCAAAATTTCCCCCGAGGTGATGCGCATCAGTCCGGTCATCATGCGCATCGTCGTCGTTTTCCCGGCCCCGTTCGGGCCGAGCAGGCCGAATACTTCCCCTTCGTACACGGAAAAGCTGATGCTGTCGATGATTTTTTTCCCGCCGATGATTTTTGTGACGTTTTTCAGTTCCACAACCGGTTTCATACCGCTTCACTCCCTTTTTCCCGAATCGTTCTTTTGTACCATTCCGCGACGGAAAGCCCCTGGTTTTCCCGCAACGCTTCCACGACTTGATGATCGAGGAACCGGCCTCTGCGGATGGCGACCACCTCGTCGAGGATCGGTTCCAGTTCGTCGATTTCGTGGGTGGCTATGATGACGGTCTGTTCATGAAAATTGATGTAGTTCAGCAGACTGTTTACGATCGACTCGCGGACCAGGGCATCCAATCCGGAGAAGGGCTCATCCAGGAGGATGACCGGCACGTTTCTCGCCAAGGCGAGCACGAGTTTCAACCGTCCCCGGTTTCCTTTGGACAACTGTTTCATTTTCTTATTTTCCGGCAACCCCATATCCCGCAACAGTTCTTGCGCTTTGACCGGGTCGAAGTCGGGGAACTGGGATCGGTAGAAGGAGACCATTTGTTTAACGGTGAAGGATTCGTAAAACATATCCAATTCGGTTAAATAAGCGACTTTTCGGCAAATTTTCCTCGTGACCCGCTCGCCGTCCACGGCGACCGTCCCCGCGCTCGGGTAGACCAGGCCGGCAGCCATCTTCAGGGCGGTGGATTTTCCGCTTCCGTTCGGGCCGAGCAGCCCGTAAATTTTTCCCTTGTCAAAGCGGAAGCTGAAATCGTGCAAGGCATATTCCGAGCCGTATCTCTTGGTTGCCCCGGAAAATTGCACGGTCATTTGTCTTCCCCCCTTTCCAGGTACTCTTCCAAACTTTTTACGATTTCCTTTTTGCCGAGCCCCAATTCCATCATATTTTTCACGAATTGGCCGATGATTTCCTTCTGCATGGTTTGCATCAGCTCATCGACGATTTCCTGCCGCTCGACGACAAACGTCCCTTGCCCCCGCCTCGTCTCCACGATTCCCATCCTCTCCATTTCCATATAGGTCCGTTGGATCGTATTCGGGTTGACCCCGGCTTGTATGGCCATCTCCCGCACCGACGGCAATTTGTCGCCGGGCTTGATTTCCTGACGGATGATTCGCCGGAAAATTTTTTCGGCGATTTGCATATAGATCGGTTTGGAAACCTCGTATTCTTTATCCACCGGCGGTCACACCTCCACTTTTTTGTCCAGCAGCTTGCTCGCGCCGTAGAACAAAAGGAGGGACAATAAGATGAAATAAATCAGGCCGCCGACGGAGATGGGCATGTCGTCGATTTCGACCGACCAGCCTTTGCCGCTGAAGTTGAGGGAAGGGGTGCCGGAAACCTTCACTGAAGGTTCCATCCATTTATGGACGAAATCCAGTTTCATGACACGGGATTCAATGTAACAGTATAGGAGGAAGATCGCCGAGACGATCAGCCACCGGAGATGTTTCAACCGGGGATATTTCCCCAATGAATGGTAAACCGTCCAGAGAAAAGCGGACCAAAGGGAAAAGATGACGGCGAAGCCGGTAATCAGGAAATGGATGGAGAACGCTTCCCCGATCGGAATCCGAGGGGAAAAACCATGTTTTTCCAGCCAGAGGTTGAAAAGGATCCCCGCCAGGATGAAAAGGAGATGGGAAAGCAGCTGGAACAGGAAAGCGGCGGCCAATTTGCCGAGGAGCAAAAGGCTGCTCGGCTGCGGATTATAAAGCCATAATTGGGTCCGCCCTTCGACCCGCAGCAAACCCAGCAACATGGCGGGCATGAAAAAGAGCAGGAAGATCATGGACAACATATAGAAGGGGACGAAGGCGGTCGGCATATCGTACCGGAGGCCCAGTAGAAAGACGGCGAGAAATATGAGGGCCATAAAAATGACGGAAGTCAAATACCAATATCTCGCGAGCAATAATTCCTTTTTCACCAATCCGATGAACGGCTCCATGAAAAATCCTCCAATGTATTAGTGTACTATATAAATAGTACACTAATACGAATAAGGTGTCAATGAATTTTTTCCAAATCAATCCATCGGATACCTGAAATCGGGGACCGCCGGCACCGCCGACCTTCCCCGGAACCATTTTGCGGTGTCTCGCAGTTGAGTTTAAAAACCCAGTTCGCATTACCACCCTTCCCCGGAACCATTTTGCGGCGTCTCCCTCGGCGCCGGGTTTTCTTTCAAGCCCTTTCCCCCCTTTGTCCGCTTCATGCCGAAAACGGACCGGACAGGGATGAACGTTTCTTGGCCTGGCTTGGGCAGGGACGATCCGCCTTACCGGCTGGGGAAAGAGGGGGCTTGGGAGGACGCTGAAAGAAAGCATGGGGATGTCAGGAAACAAACCGGCCAAATGCCCGGTTCCGGGAAGAGCCGGTTTAGGAAAATGCGGAGGCAGGCGGCCGTTCCGTCAGCATGGGGCAATCAGACGTTAAAGATGCCGGTCCGGATGGACCGCAACAAACGCTCAAGAGGAAAGGAGCAAAGGAGCCGGGAAGGTTTTCCAGGTTTTTTTCCGGTTAAAAGGAAAAAGCCTCCCGGCCAGGCCCTTCCGCCCGGCCGGCAAAGGGGCGGCGGGGGAAAATCATCGCCGGCCGGTTCCCGATGGCATGTGCCGGTCAAAGGGTTTTCCCTTCCATGAATTGGGTTTGATACAGCCGGTAATAATGCCCTTTCTTTCGAAGGAGCTCTTCGTGATTCCCCGCTTCGACGATTTTTCCGTGATCGAGGACGAGGATTTTGTCCGCGTTCCGTACCGTATTCAGCCGGTGGGCGATGACGAAGCCGGTCCTTCCTTCCATGAGCCGTTTCAGCGCATCCTGGATCTTCAGTTCGGTGACCGTGTCGATATTGCTGGTCGCTTCATCCAGGATATAGATGGCCGGTTTCCGCAAAAGGGCCCTGGCGATCGAAAGGAGCTGTCTTTGCCCCTGGCTGATGCCCGATCCGTTTTCGTCCAGCATCGTGTCGTAACCCATCGGGAGTTTCATGATGAAATCATGGGCGTTGGCGTCCTTGGCCGCCCGCACCACCTCCTCGTCGGTGGCGTCGAGCCTGCCGTAGCGGATATTTTCCTTCACCGTCCCCCGGAACAAAAAGGTGTCTTGCGGCACGAAGGCCATATGTTCCCGCAGGCTGGACCGCTTGACCGACCGGATGTCCCGTCCGTCGACGGTGATTTTACCGCCGTCGCAGTCATAGAAACGGGAAAGCAAATGGATGATCGTCGTTTTTCCCGCGCCGGTATGGCCGACGAGGGCGACCGTTTCCCCGGGTTTTGCCTCGAAACTGATGTCCTTTAATACGGGTCCGTCCCCATAGGAAAAAGTGACGTTTTCGAATTTCACGTGGCCCCGGATTGCCGGCAGTTCAACGGCATTTTCTTCATCGGTTTCTTCCTCGGGTTCATCGAGGACTTGGAATACCCGTTCGGCTCCCGCGACGGCGGAAAGCAGGAGATTAAACTGGTTGGAAAGATCATTGAGCGGACGGGTAAATTGCCGGGCGTATTCGGTGAAAATGACGATCATCCCGACGGTGGCCAGATCCGTCCTGATGGCAAGGAATCCCCCGATGAAGGCGATCATGCCGAAACTCAAAAAATTCAGCGTGTTCATCACCTTCGGCGTAAAACCGGCGATCGTCTGGGCCCAAAAACCGGACAGTTTGAGGCTTTCGTTTTTTTCTTCAAATTGCCGGATGACCAAATTTTCCAAGGAATAGGTTTTGACCACATGCTGGCCGGAAAGGATTTCTTCCACGAAGCCGTTCACCTGGCCCAGTTCCCGCTGCTGCACTTTATAAAGGGGGCCGGTCCGGTTCGTGATCCACCGGATCCCCAGGTACATCAGGGGGACGACGCTCAGCGCGACCGCGGTCAGGACGGGGCTTAAAAGGACCATGACCACGACGGTGCCGGCCAATGTCAGGACGCTCGACAGGATTTGAATGACGGATGAATTCAAGACCATATTGACGTTGTCGATGTCGTTCGTCAAGCGGCTCATCAGTTCCCCGTGCTGCCGTTTGTCAAAATAGGAGATCGGAAGCCGGTGGAATTTTTGGAACAAATCTTCGCGCAAATCTTTGACCGTGTTTTGGGAGATTTCGATCATCCAATAGTTTTGCAGGAACAGAAACAAGGCATGGAAGAGAAAGACGGAAACGAGACCGAGAAGAAAGGGCGCGAGCCCTTCGGCATCGCCGGCGACCATATAGCGGTCGATGGCCGTTCCGACCAGGAACGGGCCGAGCAGCCCCAGACCGGATGTGAGAACGACCGTCGCGGCCACCAGGGCCAATTTTCCCTTTTCCCGGGCCAAATACCCCCAAATCCTTTTCAGCGTCTTCGGCATATTTTCCGCCCTTTTCTTTTTAACTTCCCCTCGGGCATGAACGGGAATCCTTTCATATTGGAAGGGGGCTTTCAAAGAATTAGCGGGCATAATGCCACTCCTTTCCGGATTGGGATTCGGCGATTTTTCGGTACAGGGGGGAGGCTTCCAGCAATTCTTCATGGGTCCCGAGGGCGGCGATTCTGCCGTCGTCGATCAGACAGATCTTGTCGGCCATGCGGGCGGTGGAAATTTTTTGCGTGATCAGGATCGTCGTGCACCGGTAGCGCCGGATCGCCTCCAGCAGCCGGGATTCGGTTTCCGCGTCCAACGCGCTCGTGCTGTCATCCATCAGCAGGATTTTCGGTTTTCTTACCAGCGCCCGGGCGATGGAGATCCGCTGTTTTTGTCCCCCCGATAAATTCACGCCTTTCTGCCCGACCCTCGTGTCATACCGATCGGGAAAGTTGCAGATGGCGGCGTGGATTTGGGCGCCCTCGGCAGCCCGGATAATTTCTTCCTCAGCCGCTCCCGTATTTCCCCAGGCGATGTTTTCCCGGATCGTCCCGGAAAAAAGAAAGGGGGTTTGCGGGATGAAGCCGATGCCGTCCCGCAAGTTTTTGACCGGATAGGCGGTGATCGGCGAATCGTCGATCAGGATTTCCCCCGATTGCACGTCAAACAGTCTCGGCAGGAGGAGGAAAAGGGATGTCTTTCCCGCCCCGGTGGCTCCGATGATCGCCAGCTTTTCTCCGGGGTTTACGGTAAAAGAGATATCCTTCAGCACCGGTTCGTCCTTGTCGGGAAAGGAAAAGGTGACATGGCGGAATTCCACCTTCCCCTTGGTGACCGCCAGATTCGGATCGGCCGCTCCCGTTTCCTCCGAAACGTCCCGGATCCGCATAATTTCACCGATGCGGTCGGCGGATGCCTTGGTCCGGGAAAAGGACATAATGATGAAGGAAAACATGGACATGGACATGGAAACCCTCAAGGCGTAATTGACAACGGAGACCACCTGGCCCACATTGGTTTGGCCGGAACCGATCTGTTGGCTTCCGAACCAAAGGATGGCGGCTAAACTCATGTTCATGACAAAAAATAAGACCGGCGAAGAAGCTTCGATAAATTGGAAAGCGGTTCTCGTCGCCCGGGAAAGGTCTTCGTTGGCCCTTTCAAAACGGATCCGTTCGTAATCCTTGCGCCAAAACGCTTTGATGATCCGCATGCCGGCGAGGTTTTCCTGCATGACCCGGTTCAGTCTGTCGACACGGTCCTGCATGTTTCGGAACATCCCGCGGGAGACTTTAAACACCCAGTATAAGAAACCGATGAGAACAGGAACCGTAATGAGGAAAACCGCCGCAAGCCTTCCGTTGACGACGAAGGCCATGATCACGCCGCCGATGACCGTAAGCGGCGCCTTCGCCATGATCCTCAGCGACATGAACACCGTGTTTTGGATCTGCCGGATATCGTTGGTAAAACGGGTGATCAGGGCGGAGGGAGGGTACTCGTTCAGGGTGCTGCAGCTGAAGGATTGCACCTTCCGGAACAGGCTGCTGCGGAGATCGTAACCGAAAGCGTAACTGACATGCGCCGAATAAAAAGAGTTCAGAATCCCCGCCGCAAAGGAAAGCAGGGCCGTCCCGATCATGATGCCGCCCCAGAAGGAAATCCGGTCCATATCTTTGGCCAAAACCCCTTCATTGATCATCCTTCCGAGGAAGTACGGGAGAAGGAGCTCCGCCGCAAGTTCGGTGAGCATCAGGGAAAAGGCCGCAACAGCTGCGGCTTTGTACGGTTTCAAAAAGGTGAAGATCAGTTTCACGGTAACCTCCAGGAAGAATTGTTCCAATTTTTATACTATTATATCGGCAAAGATGGGAGATATCCAGCATTTTACTTCGCAAGGCGAAATATTTTTCGCGAAAAAAAAAAGAGGGGGGTCCCCTCTTGCGATTTCAGGCGCGGGAAATTAACATACCTTTTCTCCCGAAATATAAGTGGCAGCCACTTTCACCCGGTCCAGCCGATCGGGATCGGTGGTGAAAATGTCCTCGTCCAGGACGATAAAATCCGCCTCATCACCCGGCAACAACCTTCCGGTTTCGTGCAGGCGGCAGACTTCCTTCGCCTTTCCGGTAAAAAGCAGCACCGCTTGCTCCGGAGAAATTTTTTCCGCCCGGTTGATGTCTTGCCCGTTATAGGCCTTCCGGGTCACCGCCGCTTTGATGCTTGTCATGATCTTGTCCGGTTCGGCCCAGGTGGTCGCCGGGGCGTCGGTGGAGAGGGCCATGTATCCGTTCAGTTCGTACATCGTCCGCAAAGGATAGGCCAAGGAAAACCGTTCCCCGTCCAAATGGTTCCGGTAGCTTTCGTATTCGGCAAAGAAGAAAATGATTTGCGGAACGAGGGCGATTTTTTTCCCGTCCATTTTACGGAAAAATTCCGGACGCATGATCGAGGCGTGTTCAATGCGGATGGATGGGCCGTCGTCGATCCAGGGCTTGACCGGCTCAAAGGTGCGGAGAATCTCTTCGATGGCCCGGTCGCCCATGGCATGGATCGCCAGCTGGATCCCGTTCCTTCTGGCGAATTCGGCGGCTTCCAGCAATTCTTCCTTCGTGCAAGTCCGCATGCCCTTTTCCTCCGTTCCCGGATACGGGGCTTTCATCCACGCCGTCTTCCCGGAAATCGTTCCGTCCATAAACAGTTTCACGCCGCCGATGCGGATGCGGCCGTTCAAATCCCTATCTTCCAATCGGCGGATCCCCAATTCCTTCACTTCCTCCCAAAGCAGGTAGAGGACGAGCCGCTGTTTGAATCCCCGTTTTTCCGCTTTCCGGAAAAGGGACAGGTCGTTCCAGCGGCCCATCATTTCGGCGACGGAAGTGATGCCGAACCGGGCGAGCCGCCGTCCGGTGCGCACGATACCTTCGATCCGTTCTTCTTCCGTTTTTTTCGGTTTGGCGTTCTCGATGAGCCGATTGGCGTTTTCGATCATGATCCCTGTCGGATCCCCGTTTTCATCCCTTTGGATTTCCCCGCCGAAGGGATCGGCGGTGCTCTTGTCGATCCCCGCCAGTTCGAGGGCCTTTGAGTTGACCGCGGAGGAGTGAAAATCCGAGCGCATGACGTGGACGGGCCTTTCCGTCGACACCCGGTCCAGGTCGAAGCGGTTCAACGGCCGGCCGTCGAGGAGCTTTGTCTCATCCCAGCCCCAGCCTTCGATCCAGCCGCCATCCGGCGTTTTTTCCGCCTGCTTTTTTAAGGCGGCAATCGCTTCTTCGATATTCGTGACTTCGGGGATGGTGATGGCGGCCTGTCCGGCGATATCCGCAAGCAGGCGCGGATGGGCGTGGGCGTCAATGAAACCGGGAACGACGGTTTTCCCTTGCAGATCGACCGGATCGGGGGCGTCCGCCTGTTCCGACGGGCCGATCCATTCGATTTTTCCGTCGGTGATCTTCATGGCCGAAACGAAATCCCTTTCGTTTTTCCCGGTAAAAATTTTTCCGTTCACAAAATATTGGGAAGGCATGCTGATCCTCCTTAAAGGCTCATTCGGATAATGGAATGCTGACAAGTTTATTGTATCACAAATTGAATCTTCGATACGGGGAGGGTGAAAAACCTTTTCCGGCAGAGCCTGCCGCGGGCCCTTGCTTTGTTCCAATCGGCCCTTGGCCATGATTCGAGCCTTCCGCCAAAAAGCGGAATGGTGAAGCGCGGATATCCCGGGGAACTTCCCGGGATTCCAGTTTAGGGCCAATCTTTTACGAAAAATTTATTCTGATAAAATAAAAAAAACTAAAAAAATGTTTTTTTGATAATATTTAAATATTTCAAAAGTCTGATATAATAATTTTGTACATAAATCATGAAATGAGGAGGAATCGGATGAGTGTAAAGGAATTAACCGCGCCGGCTTTTTACAATTTTGTCCGGGATGAGGTCGAGCAATTTGCCGCCGATCCCGGGAGAATCGCGATCAAATATGTGACGGAAGACGGGACGTCCCGGCTGATTTCCTACCGGGAATTGATCGAAAGGACCAACCAATATGCCAACGCCCTGCGGCATCACGGGGTAAAAAAGGGAGACCGGGCGGTCGTCATCGTCCCGCGGTCGCCGGAGGCTTATTATTTGTATCTGGCCTGTTTGAAGGCCGGGATCGTGATCATTCCCTGCTCGGAAATGCTGCGGGCGAAAGATTTAAGCTACCGGATCAGCCATTCGGAAGCCAATACGGTCATCGCTTACTATACGCTGACTGCCGAAGTGGACCGGATCGGGGAACCGCTGCCTTCATTGAAAAACAAGTTTACGGCCGGCGAAGGGGAGGCGGAAGGATGGATTTCCTTGACCGGGCTTGCCAATGGTGAAAGCGTTTACTATGAAGGAGAGAACACCGCCCGGGAGGATCTGGCCCTCCTGCCGTATACATCCGGAACGACGGGGAATCCGAAGGCGGTCGCCCATACCCACGGCTGGGCATACAGCCATTTGCGGATGGCCGGGAAACTTTGGCTCGATGTGCGGGAAGGGGACCTGGTCTGGGCCACGGCGGCGCCCGGCTGGCAAAAATGGGTTTGGAGCCCCTTCGTTTCGACGATCGGTTTGGGCGCCACCGCCTTCGTGTACAACGGAAAATTCCATCCGGAAAAATATTTGCAGCTATTGCAGGAACATGAGATCAACGTGCTGTGCTGCACTCCGACCGAATATCGGTTCATGGCGAAGCTGAACGATTTGTCCAAGTATTCCCTCCCGAAATTAAGGAGCGCCGTCTCCGCCGGGGAGCCGCTCAACGCCCAAGTCATCGCCACGTTTAAGGAGCAGTTCGGCATCGATGTCCGGGACGGGTACGGCCAATCGGAAAATACGATGATGATCGGGAACCTGCCGGGCATGAAAATCAAACCCGGTTCCATGGGAAAACCTTTGCCGGGCTACGTTATCGACATCATCGATGAAAAAGGGGAACCGGTCCGACCCGGCGAAGTCGGCGATATCGGCGTCCACCGCAGCTTGCCTTCATTATTTAAAGAATATTATAAAGACCCGGGGAGGACGGAAGCGGCCTTCCGCGGAGAGTGGTACATTACCGGGGACCAGGCGAAGAAGGATGAGGAAGGCTATTTCTGGTATGAGGGCCGTTCCGATGACATCATCATCAGTTCCGGCTACACGATCGGCCCCTTCGAGGTGGAGGACGCGCTGACGAAGCACCCGGCCGTGAAAGAATGCGCCGTCGTCGCGAGCCCCGACCCGGACCGGGGAAGCGTCGTCAAAGCATTCATCGTCCTGCGGAATCCGGAAGATAAAAACCGGGAAGACCTCATCCCGGAGATCCAGGACCATGTGAAAAGGCTCACCGCACCGTATAAATATCCGAGAAAAATCGAATTTGTCGATGAATTGCCGAAAACCACATCCGGAAAAATCCGCCGGGTGGAATTGAGGCAAAAGGAGCTGGAAAATGCGAAACTGCAAGGATAAAAGGGGCGAGGGGGGCGTACGAATTTTTTACTATCCCACTTCGTTCAAATAAAACCCCGGTCGTTCCGTACGAATTTTGGGTGACAACCCTTCCCGCATGAATCGCTTTTTCAAGGCGAAGGGGATCCGAAGGAAAGGAGACCGGCCGCCGCAACCGCCCGTTTGCCAAACACCGGCCTCCCCGGTAAGGAAATTCGACCCTCGCCGGGCAACACCCATGGGGGAAAAGGCAAAAGGAATTCCCCGTTTTGGGGACGGTGGATCTCGGCGGGTAAAACCATCGGAGAAAAGGCCGGGTGGACGTGAAACGGAGGGAGATTAAAAAAAGGGGGTCTTCGAACGGTTCCGCCGTTCCCGTTTTTTCCGGAGATAAAGATCATGGAAAAAGCAAGGGGAAACGGCGGGTAAGATCCATGGGCCGGACCGGGGAACGGCACGATGCTGCGGAGAAAAGGGAATCCTTTCTCCGCATTTTGTTTTTCGGAAAGATTCATTTTACATCCCAAACTTCCTTCGCCTCGGAAAGCATCGTTTGGAGCTGACCCCCATATTCCGCCAGAGCCGGGCGTCCGTTTCGTCTCCCTGATCGATCGGGTTCAATTCTTCGTCCAGGTTGATTTCATAAACCTCTCCGTCTTTTGCACCAAAAATCCGTATGCGTAGCCGCCAATGAGCAAAGGCCAGATAATCAAACCTTCCATGCTTTCTTGTTTGGACACGCCCGGATTCCCGGTCAAGCTTAAATACCCCGGTTTTTTCTCGTTGAACACGTACCCGTCGATTTTTTTGCTGTATTCGCCGAATTGATTTTTTTACGGCTTCCAAAAAGGGCTGATATTTGATTGTCGTGACCGGCCGCGAGATGAATATATGAAACCCTCTTCAGAATTTTCCGATAATATTCGGCGTTTTGCAAAACATTGGTTTTCGCAACGATCTGATCCGTCAAGCGATGTTCGCCAATAAAGCGGCTGAATGCCTCATCGTCGGCGATTTTGTACATGATGTCATGGACATAGGACAGTCGGGAAAGTTTATCCGTTTGCCCGATCCATGCATCGGCGTACCCGTTGAGGAAAATGATGCCGGGATTTTTCGCGACTTCCCGGCCGGAACTTACCGTTATTAAAGATAACGAGAAGGCCTTCAACTTATACAGAAAAATGGGATTTGTCCTGGAAGGGGAAAAGGAGCATTCACTAATCATCAATGGAAAGCCCGTGAATGAATAATATATATAGTGATGTTTTGTAAAATGATCACCTATATTTGCCTAACCATGGGAAAGAGACATTGGTTATAAAAAATTGCCCACACTATGATTTCTCCCAAATTTGTAAACAGCAATTAAGAAAAAAGCGAGCGCAAAGGCAAAGAGAATCAGTATATTTAAATATAAGCTTCCGAAATGATGCCCTTGCTGTAATTTCAATAGCGTATCTAACGCCCACCGCTGCGGAAGAAAATCAGCCATTTTTTGCGCAAACGCAGGCATAATATCCACTGGCCAAAAACATCCAGCAAGCATGCATGTAGGAACCGTTAATAAATTTTGCATCGCTCCTGAAGAAGCGGAACTGCTCGCAAAAGCCACTGTCATTAACGCTACTCCAATGGCTACCAAGGCAAAAAGCATAAGGATCGTTGTCATTTGCCAAAAAGGAATATTTGTTTTGATGTGAAATACTGTATCCATCATGATTAGCGTAATGATAATCTGCCCCGTCATTACGATCATGTTGACGATGACATTTGATAATACATACTGCTTTGCATTAATAGGAGTGGATAATAATCGGAAATAGGTTCGATTTTCTTTTTCTTTAATAATGATTTCGGCTAAATTTCCCGCCGATAAAAGCATGATCATGAGCAAATATCCGATCGTTTGATACGTCATATATTTGTGTTTCGATGTATCTTGTAACGAATGGACTGACATGTTGAACGGAGCTTGCTGATAACGTTTGTACATCTCCAAAAACGTATGTTCATCCCCTTTTGCAATTTGGCCGAGGGCAGCAATATTATCGATGTAATGATACAGATACGATTTGATAAAACCTGTAATTTCTGTTCCCCGGATCGAAACGATTTGAATATGGCTAGGACGTCCTTCTTGAACGCTTTGTGAAAACCCTGAATGAAAAATAACCACACAGTCTAGTTTTCCAGACGTGATTTTGTCGTCTATTTCCGATTTCTTCACCTTCGTAACCGATATATGTTCAATGCTTTTGATAAAACGTATCGTATCATTGGTAATATAATGAGGATCATGGTTTATCATACCGACATGCAAATCCTTCGCTGTAGAACCTCCGTAAGCAAGTAGAGATATTATAATCCCGATCAATGGAGTACCAAAATATAATAGTATATTTCTTTTGTTGCTAAACGTCCTTTTTAATGTATGCCTTATTAGCCAAACGAGATCGCGCATCTTATAATCCCTCCCGTCTTGTGAGCGACATCCCTGCAATCAGCAAAAACAATGCTGATAATCCGACATTTAGGAGCATGGCAGGAAAGCTGGCGGACAAATCGTTGGCATAAATCATTTTCGTAATAGCCGTGTTTGCCCATGTGAGCGGAGAAAGATTAGTAATCAACCTTGCTATTGTACTTGTAGCTTCTATTTTAAAATACGCCCCGCCAAAGAAAGACGCTAACTGTATCACCACCATGACAATCATTTTCGCAGCTCCTTCTGTCCTTGCAATGTAGCTGATGCCTAGCCCGAAACTAACGGCGAATAGTACTTCGGTGAACACTACAAGGTATACGAGTGCAAGATGGTTTCCCCAATACGCTTTGAAGACAAACTTACTGAAAACGATGATAATGGCAACGCAAAGAAAATTGGTAACCATGCTTCCGAGTATTTTTCCGATAAAAATTTCACTTTTATGAATTGGCGCCGCTAGTAACCGATCTGCTGTTTTCCGTGTTCTTTCTCCCCTTATTAAATAACTGGCCGATACGGCTCCATAAAGAGCAATCATCGTTGTCATCGTAATGGCATAATAGTCCATGGCGCCTGGTTGCCGTTTAGAATGCAGGGGGGTTTCTTGTATATAATCATCACGATGGCCGTTGTTCATCAGCATATGGACTTGATTGGGCTTTACTTGCACCACAGCCGCAACCATATTATATTTATCGGCAAAAGCAGCCACCATTCCTTGAATAATACTGCCTTTGACCGAATTGCTATTGTTCGTATACAGCTGTACGCCTTGATTATCGATTTCCATGTAACCGTCATAATTTCCCTGCTTGACCTCTCTTCTCCCATCCATATGATAGGAAGCTTTTTTGAAATGAATGTCAGATTTCTTTGCTTCTTCTATAAATGTACGAACATATTTGGAAAACTCCCCAGCCGTTTTGTCTTTGTACAAAACATGAATATCCCCTACCGAAATGGTGGAATCAAACGCATTGGAAAGAGCCGTACCAAGTATTAACATGAGCACAATCGGAAATGCAAGCATAAAAACAAGCGTTCTCACATCGCGAAACTCTCTTTTTATTTCTTTTATGGCAATATTAACGATATTCAAGGGCAAACCTCCTTTGTATTACAAGGCTAATCTCTTAAATTTCTTCCCGTTAAGGTAAGGAAGACCGTTTCTAAATTTGGTGACTTTTCTTCCAGTGAACGTATTTCTACGCCATCATTCATCAAACATTGGATAATGCGGTTAAGGTTATTGACTCCTATATCCGAGCTGATTTTCACCATGTTTTCTTCGCATTGCACTGCCTTTACTCCACTAATGGCTTTAAGTTTGTTGATATCCATGTTATCCATTAATTTGACTCCAATCCAAACGTCTTTTGTATTCGTGATAATCGCTTCAAGCTGTTCTTTCGTTCCCTCCGCAATGATTTTTCCATGATCAATGATGGCAATTCGCGTGCAGATTTCTTCGACTTCCTCCATATAGTGGCTTGTATAAATGATCGTGCATCCCATTTCGTTGAGCTTTTTGACAGAGGCCAAAATATAATTTCTAGATTGCGGATCAATGCCCACGGTAGGCTCATCCATAATAATCAGCTTCGGTCGATGGGCGATCGCGCAAGCGATATTTAATCTGCGTTTCATTCCGCCTGAAAAATTTTTCGGATAGCTTTTTTGTTTATCGCTTAATCCGACAAACTGTAATGCTTCTTCTACCCGCTCATGTAGCTGGGAACCACGCAGTCCGTATAAGCCGGCAAAAAATTTCACATTTTCATATGCCGTTAAATCTTCATAAATCGCAATATCTTGGGGAACGATACCGATATTTCCTTTCGCAAAATGGCTATGTTTGCCAATGTCTTTTCCAAGAATCTTGATCTCACCCGCATTGGGACGCAGCAGCCCGGAAATCATATTGATTGTCGTACTTTTCCCAGCGCCGTTTGCCCCGAGGAATCCAAATATTTCCCTTTCCGCCACCGTTAAAGACATATTATCTACTGCGATGAAGTCGCCAAATTTTTTCGTTACGTTTTTGATTTCTAATATGTTCATCCTTTCACCCTCTTTACCTGCTTTATGTTGCTTATTATAGAAAAAAAGACGAACCCCTGTAAGTGTAGGAGTTCATCTTCTTCACATGAGAATTTTCATGTTTTCTGCATGAAGTCATTCATTGAAGAATAGGAAGCAACGTTGTCACAGAAAAGCCTTTTGTGCCATCGACAATTACAGTACCGTTTACCGAAGCGGCCCGTTCTTCCATTCCCATGATTCCAAGGCCTTTTTTTATTTTTTCGGCGCCTTTTCCATTATCTTTCACTTCCACTTTAATGAGAGTGTTAAGTACATGAATCTCAACGGAAACGACAGTCGCTTCCGCATATTTCATCGCGTTCGTCAACGCCTCGGTAATATTCTCATAAATAATTTTCCATTGAATAGGGGAAATGACCTCCAAATCCCCTTTGCATACAAGCGGAATTCGAATATGATGTTTAGCCGAAAATTCCTCTATGAATAATCTCACTCGATTCATACCGATTTGTTCGGATGGAGGCTTTATTTGTTTTAACGTCATTCTTATATTTTCAATTCCTTCTTTCGAAATATGGATGGCATTTTGCAATAGTTCTTTTGCTTTTCCTTTGTCCATATCCATTAAGCGTTTCGCCGCTTCCATCTGAATGAGTGCTCCGGTCATGGAATGTCCGATTTTATCATGGATTTCTTGAGACAGCCGGTTTCGTTCCTCTAATTGCAGCGTATATTCTGACTGCTTTATGTATTCATGATATTCGTTTAAACTCTTGGTTAATCGTTGCATATCTTTCCGCATTTTATCAAGGCGGTCTTCCAATTGTTCTGTTCTAAACGTGTACTGTTTTGCCATGGTAACACCCATAAAAGTAAACGACGCAACAAGTCCATATATAGGATATACGTCTTCTTGGACAAAGAAAATTGGAAGCAAAAGCAAGAGAAACAGTATCCATTTTTTACGTATATGGCCAGAAACGAATTCATATAGATTGATGGGCAAAAGCAAAATAAATAAAGGGTAAATATAGAAACTCGCAGTAAGTATAAGACCGATCGATAGCAGCACCGCGCCCTTTTTCACTGTATCTTTTTTGACGATGTAAATGACCATATTGATACAAAAGTAGACAAGAGAAGAAAAGACAAACCAAGAAATAGCGGTATTATCAGAGTACACGTAACAGACAGCCACGTAGACCCACACGATTAGTTTGCTCAGGATGAACCAAAGCTCCATTGATCTCCCTCAACTAATTTTTCCTGTTAAATAATAAATGGCAATCTGTGTGCGATGCTGTAATCCTGTTTTATCTAAAATCGAAGTGATGTAATTGGCGACTGTTCCTTCCGATATAAAAAGCTGTTTCGAAATCTCTTTGTTCGAAAGCCCTTTCGCAATGAGAGACATAATTTCCATTTCTCTTTCCGTAAAAAGGCTCTTTTCGACTTTAGGTTCTGCTTCTTTTTCTTCTTTTAAGCTGAACTTGATCTTTTCCATTACAACATCCTGCATAATGATATTTCCGTTATATACTGCTTTAATCGCTTCCCGTATTCTCTCTGGGTCGGTATTTTTCAAAAAATATCCTTTCGCGCCGTTTCGGACGGCATCTAAAATATATTCATCGTCATCAAAAGTAGTAAGTATAAGCGGTTTCGTCTTTGTTTGCTCACATATGAGTTTGGTCGCTTCGACCCCGTTCATATTCGGCATACGCACATCCAATAGCGCGATATCTACATCATGATTCTTGCAGTAATGGAATGCTTCTTGTCCATCATTCACTGTCGCTACGACCTCAAACTCATCGTACGTGCTTAATATAATTCGCATTCCTTCGCGAACAAAGGAATTATCATCGGCTATAATGACTTTTATTTTCATCGGTTTTGGCGAAGAGGTGTCCGTCATCCCTATTCACATCCTTTCCTCTCTTTTCATTTTACTATATTTATCTCCACAACCGGATATATGTGTAGGAATATGGATAAAATGGACACCTACTTCCTCCTATCATCTCCAAACATCTTTCTACAACAGATACACTCCGTAAACATCAGTCAATAGATCCGTAAGGAATGGAGCGAAACAGCCGTGGTGCATCTGACCCGCACACCCCCACTTTTACTCCTTGATGCTAGTATAGTTTCATGGACACCCTTTAGTGAAATATAATATTAACGAAGG
>JAAROH010008015.1_pt1 | contig 18374 bp, 19 predicted proteins | sample 7248631 | NCBI WGS metagenome assembly JAAROH01 (sample SAMN09772309, study PRJNA484901) | compost metagenome | isolation source: Vermicomposting unit | place: India
CGAGTGCTTTATTTTTTATACTTTTATCCAAAAAATCTAATTTTGCAAAATGCTCTATTAAAAATCGTGAGGGACTTAAATGAAATTAGAAAAAAAAATTACATTAACGATCATTACGATATTTCTAACTTTCGGTTTTCTTTTTTTTATTACAGGATTCTCTATTTTTCAGCTTATAAGTGATATTTTTACGATGGACAAAGTATTTTCCTATAGTTTATTTCTGCTGTTCTTTATATGTATTTTCATGCTTATTGGGTATACTATTAATCAAAAAATTAGAAAACCGCTTACCTACATTGTACGTTGGATCGATCAATTATCAAATGGAAACTTTAACATGCCTGAAACAACAAAAGATGACACTATAAAGAAAATGAAATTTGGATTTTTCTCTGAATTGAAATTAAAACTAGAGCGTTTGACGACTCAGCTTAAAAGAGCGGAGGACGAGAGGAAAGAATTAGATGAAATAAGAAAAAAATGGACAGCCGGGGTAACACACGATTTGAAAACACCACTTTCGTATGTGAAAGGCTATGCTGCTATTCTTCGTTCTGAACATAAATGGAATGAGGATGAGATTAAAGAATTTGCTGGCATTATTGAAGAGAAGGCTTTATACATGGAACAGCTGATTGATGATTTAAGCGTGATTTATGAATTTGATAAAATGCAAATCCCATTAAATCTACAATCAATTAATCTAGTTGAGTTTATAAGGAACGTATTAGAAGATTTTAAAAAATACCCAATGGCAACAGATTATCCAATTTATTTCCACACGCATGGGATAGATGACATCTTATTATCCGTTGATCCGACATTGTTAAAAAGAGCGTTGGAAAATTTTTTGATGAATGCCGTTAATCACAATCCTATCGGGACAATGATTACAATAACGTTAGAAAGATTAGAGAAGGAAACGATGATAGAAATTAGTGATAACGGGATTGGCATGGATCGTAAAATGCTAAAACGATTATTTAATCAGTATTATCGTGGAACATCAACCGATAAAACACACCTCGGTTCTGGCCTGGGCATGTCTATCGCTAAACAGTTTATCGAAAAACAAAACGGGGAAGTACATGTCATTAGTGAGAAGAATAAAGGAACGAAGATAATAATTAAATTTCCAAATTAAAAATTAAGATTCCGTTAAGACACCGTTTAAGAGGTGTTTATTTTTTTGTTTTAAAATGAGCATCGAATGCGATATTTAGAAGTAATACGATGAAGCAGGTGAAAAAAATGCTTATTGAAGCACGGAATATTTCAGTAAAAATTGGAACCCGAACAGTACTAAAAGAAGAATCGGTTACGTGTAAGCCAGGGATGGTGACAGCTTTTATCGGCCCTAGCGGAGCGGGAAAAACAACTTTGTTACATTGTCTTGGTTTGTTGTTGCCGATAGATAAGGGAAGTATCTATCTGAATGGAATGGATATAACAAATTATAATACTTTTCAGCGTCGTCAATTTTGGCAAAAACATGTGTCTTTTATCCTTCAAGATTATGGAATTATGGACGAGGAATCAGTAGCTTTCAATGTAACTATGAAGTCTAGTCTTTTTGGAAAGCGTATCGGCGGAAATAAAGAACGATTGCTGCAATCGCTCGATCAAACGGGACTTAAAGGAAGGGAGAGTGAATTGGCCAGCTATCTAAGCGGTGGTGAAAAACAACGATTAGCGTTAGCTCGTGCAATTTACAAAGATGCAAATATTTTATTAGTAGATGAACCAACTGCATCACTGGATAAAGATAATCGCCAACTGGTGATACAGTTACTAAAAAAGTTTGCTAGACGCGATCGAACCGTTGTTGTATCCACGCATGATGCCGAGATGATTGCTGCGAGCGACGTCATTCATGAACTCAAATTTCCAACTTAATTTTGATAAATGTACAAGCGGCAAAACACATTGTGAAGCGATCTGAATTTGAGCTGCTAACATCTAACGTAAAATGAAAAGAGCCGGAAACAAAATACGTAAAATTGGATGAAAGGAATAATCACAGTCCCCATTGACAAATACGATAATAGTCTAGTTGTGAAGTGTCAAGGGAGAAAGGAGAAAATAGCTATTGTCAAATTCAGCTTAACTATGGATTGTTTGCGTTTCTCAAGCTCAGCTATACAACAAGATATAGAAAACTAAAATTCAATTACGGGGAGGATATCTATGAAAACAACTTATAAAAGAGTCATAAGTGTAATAATGATGATATTAATAACGGTTGCATTTGTACTAATAATGGTCGGATACCCAATGCCATCCAAAAACGCTCATCCACCATGTGAACAATTACCATCTGTCCAGGAGGTTGCTAAAGCATTAGATGACCATCAAGATTTCGTTAAAAAAATTGAAAACATTGGAAAAAACATTCAAGTCGAAGTCGGGCAACCGTGTTCCGATGATTCAGACCGTGCCTTAATTGAAGTTACGTACGATTCGAAAGATGAAGAAGAGTCCATTCGTGAACTGATTAAAAATAGTGAAGGATTAGGTGTGCCAATCTATTTAGTGAAACGATAGACCAATGTGGAATTTTCATGTAAAGAAGTGGTGATGGGCAGATGAACATTTATAAAAAAATAATTATGATTGTTTCATGTATATTATTTTCTTTACTAGCATTACTCGCAGCAATTATTACCGATTTAAATGATCGGGATTTTCCACAAGTGATTGGAAGTAAAAGCAGAATTTATCTTAATTTTGCAGAATCAGAAATTACGATTAATGATACGTATTTAAAGTTGACAGAACTTGATAAGGAGCTTAATCTTGGGCTTGTTAAAATCGCCCCAGACTTGGATGATGATGGAAGTAGTGAAGTTTTTATTTCGCTTAATCATCATTCTTTACCAAATCAATTTACATGGTTTCGCGGTAATGAAACGGGGAAAATAGTTCAGAAAAATCGGCTTGCCAACTCTTTTCCAGACGGAGTATATCTAGTTACGAACGATACTTCACATCTAGAGGAATTTGTCGATACTTTACAAAATATGGGGGTAGAAGTCGTTCGGCGCGATGCTTCGGTTATTGAAAATCTTCTATTTGTTGTAAAAGAGAAGGGATTTGCCATTGCTGTTCTTGCATCACTTGCACTAATTACGTCGCTTGCTTTATTTTGGTTGTCGATTAAGGCACGCGGAAGAGCAATACGGCTTTTAAATGGTTCTCCTGCAATGGAAATTCAATGGCAAGATCTCAAAGGATTTTGTGAAGCATTGCTCCTATCAGCAGGAATAATAGCTGTCGTTTCCACGTTCTATATAGGTCTGTTTCATGGCTTCATGTATATTCGCGTATTTCTGAAAGTGTTAATAAGTTTACAAGTAGCAGTGATTCTTTGCTCTATCCTTATCGTACTCATTATGTCTTTTGTTGCACGGCCAAGCACGGCGATGTTTGCAACAAGACAGCCGCCAGTAAAACGTTATCGGCCGGTTGCAATTATGATTCAGGCATTAACATTCGTTTTGGTCATTTCTTCAGTAGGTTCTACATGGTCCATTTATAAGCAATCATCAGAAATGGCAGCTGAGCTGGCTCAGTGGAAAAAGCTTTCAGATCAAGTCTCAATTGTGTTTGCTACAAATAATGATGAGATGAATCGTACAGAGTCAATGATTAGCGAATTGGTAAAGGATGCTGAATCAAAGGAGTTGGCAGCTTTTTCTTACACTTATACTAAGGAAATGTGGCCAACGGTTAATTTTCATCATTACTCAGCTATTTCTTTTGTGAACGAGAAGTGGCTAGACCTGATTACAGCCGAATTTGACAAATCGGCCGTGGAAAATGTTTCCAAACAGGACGTCCCAAAGGAACTTCTTCATGAAGTGAAGGAAGAGATAAGTGTATTCACGAAAGAAGAAAATGTAAATTATTTATTCGAACAAATACAATTGCGACAACCTATTAAAGGTTCAAAACTTCCCGTTATGTTGGGCGGCGGAGATAGCAGTCTTTATTTTGGAGATGATATTTTATTCGTTATTCTTCCTTCATTGCACGATACCTATAGTGATTCGAATTTAACATCTTTAATTTCTACTGGAAATATAATTTTTACAGGTGTATCCGAAACGCAAAAACTGTTAGAACAACATAAGCTCGATGCACAATCTCTTCGCAGCCAAGGGATTACAGGTGAATTACACGTAGTTTATATTGCGGAAGAAGGAATACTGCGTGCGCAGTTCACAGCATATTTAGCTTGGTTACAAAGCCTTTCATTCATTATGTTAGTTGTTGCTTTCACTATTTCTACTGCAATTAGTGCATTAATCACTGCAACTTTAAAAGCCAAACGTGATTTTCCATTAAGATTAGCGGGTAATCTTTGGATGCGAATTCTTCAAAGTCGAATATTAAAGGAAATTGTGACAGGAATTATTTTAATAATAATTGTTTTCCTAATCCAAGGAGCTGATAAGTTAGGTATCGTGTTATTAACGTCAATTTATGGGCTTATTATCGTTTTGATATCCCATTTGTTTGCAGTAAATTGGTGTTTTAATGGAGTCAGAAGAAGAAGAATTTAATATATGAATCTAGGAGATTAACAGCTGTTTTGAAGTTTATAGTGAAGATGTCGTAAACAATAATCGATGTGCAGAAATCCCAAAAAAACAAAAGCTAACAAAGGATGAACTAAAATTATTTATCATCCTCTGTTAGCTTTAAATTATCTGCGTAATTATTCAACTCAAGAATTAGCAGATACCTCTATTTCCATTTCCCGTTTGTACTTTTCGATTAGACTACATCTGGAAAAGTGTCCCCCACCAACTTCGACAAAAGGCGGAACTTCTTTACATATGTCTTCAGCCAAAGGGCAGCGGGTCCGAAAGCCGCATCCGGAAGGCGGGTTGGCCGGAGACGGTACGTCTCCTCGTAAAATGATGCGGTCTCTTTTCTGCTTGATGTCGGTAGACGGGATTGCAGAAAGCAGAGACTTCGTATAAGGATGGGAAGTTTCCTCAAAGACTTGATCCACCTTCCCTTGTTCGACAATTTATAACGTTATCCTTCAAGAGCAGTTTTATGGTCATCATGAAAAGCGTTGACAACTTCTTTCATACATGGGTCTTTCTTAATCAAAATACGGTGCATTATATATGTTATGATGTGTCAGCCACTTCGGATCAATTTTATGTTTCTGCTCTGTCTTTTCGGCAGGATAACCCATCGGAATCAGACCAAGGGGTTCCACGTAGGAGGGCAGCTGTAACAGCTTTCGCACTTTGTCTTCAATAATGCCTCCAACCCAACAGCTTCCTATCCCTAATTCCGTCGCAGCTAACAGCATGTTTTGAACAGCCGATGCCGTATCAATCACGGCCCATTTGTAAGCTAAATCTCCATATCTTGCAACAGTACGCTTATAATTGACACACGGTACAATGATGATTGGTGCTTTTTTTACCCATGATTGATTTTTTGCGCCTTTGGAATAAAAGCCGCTAAAAGTACAGCTGCATAGTTTGTCTTTCATATCCAAATCATCAATAATCAGAAATTCCCAAGGCTGCATATTTCCGCTAGCCGGAGCCCTTGTCCCCGCTGTAATAATTTCTTTTAAGATATGCTGCGGCACCTGTTTATCTTGAAAAGCACGACAACTTACACGTTTATAAATGGCTTGAATTCGTTTGAGCTGATTCACCTTATTCAAATCCAAACCTCCTCGCTCACAATCTCTGATACGGACAATCGCGGAGGCTCTTCTGCTTTAACATCACTATAGCCTGCAGTCAGAATAGCAACAGGCATAACATACCAAGGTAAATCTAAGTTTTCTTTCAATTGATCCTGATCAAATTCACGAACACAAGCCGTAGACAAACCAAGGGATTGGGCAAGTAAGCGGAAATTCTGAATCGAAGCGTTCACCTCTTGTTTCGCAATGGATAAACCTTGTTCTCCCACCCTTGCAACAGCTCTTCGTTTCTCTACTAAAACAACACAGACAAAAGGAGCATTTAGCAACCATGATTGAGCACCGTAGCTATCCTTTGTTAAATAAGGGTTTAGCGTTGCCTCAACCAGCTTATTACGTTTTTCTTTGTCCGAAATAAGTAATAGCTCACCAGCTTGAGAACTCATCGTAGTTGGCCCTGCCGCAAAGGCAGTATACAGTTTGGTTAAAATGTCTTCAGAAATTGATTCGTTTTTGTAATTTCGGACATTGACAATGCCACGCATTAACTTTAATAAATCCTCTGACATAATCATCTCTCCAGTTTGATCGCTTATTCAAACAGCGCTTTCCCATTGGCGGGATTCTATATCGGGTCCAATGAATGCTATTCCATTTCTATCGTCGGATTTTTCGTTACACAGTCAATATGCACATCCGCCTTTATAGTACCTCCAAATGTATGATTGGAACCAAAGGCTACATGTATAGTATTATAAGCCTTTTCATCCTCCAAAATATTCCCTGTTATCCGTGCTGCATAGTTTGTACCAATTCCCAGTTCAGCAAGCATACGGCCGTCTCCTTCTCCAAGTAGTTTTAATAGGGCAGCTCCATCCTCGCCGGTTGCGTGAACAAGTCTACCTTCCTTTATAGTTAGTACAATAGGAGAATCCAGCAACCCAATGCCTGCAATAGAACCGTTTATTTCAATTGTCCCTTCTGCCTTCCCTTCTAATGGAGCAATAAAGGCCTCCCCGGAAGGCAAATTCCCGGAAGCAGCTTTTTTCCTGAAGACTCCTGTACTCGGAACCCCGCTTCTTCCTTCCACGGGCACAATTAACTTATGATTATCTCCAGTATAGATTGTCACTTTGTTCGCAGCAGTCAATCTATCAGTCATTTCCAAAGTTTCCTTCTCGACCCTGCTATAATCTGCACTCATCGCTCCGTGAAGAAACATATCCTCTGTAATTCCCGGCATTGTAATGACACTTATCCCCTTGGCATTCGCATTTTTTCGGGCTTCCGTATGGGTTAGGGAATGTTTTGTCAAACAAAATACCAAGTCATACTGAAGCATGGCATTCGCCGCGTCCGAAGGCGGCTCCTCGCCTGACTTATTTCGGTCCTCCATTATGTGCAGCGCGACATTCCAGCCATCCCCTTGCAGCGCTCCAGCGAATTTTTCCCCTAATGATCTTGTACTCTGATCCGTTAATACAAAAATGCGGATATTCCGGTCTACAAAAAAATTATTTTTCATCAGCTTTGATACGATTTCCTGAAATTCCATATCTTTTTTACCTCCTTTGTTTTGCGTTATATACACACTAACTAATACAAGAATTAAGGCAATCATCGTTCCTATGTTCAGGGACTCGTTCAAAAAAAGTACTCCAAGAAAAATGGTTGTAATTGGCATTAAAAAGGTTATCAACATCGCAAAAATCGGACCGCCACTCTTTACTAAGTAAAAGAATATCACATTACCAATCCCTGAATTAAAAACGCCTAATATTAAAAGAGCTGCAAGATTTTCCGCTTCTTCCAATTGATGGATACTTTGCGGCTGAACCGCTGCCATCAAACCCCCTGCAACTACAGTGCCGATAACCATTGTCATAAATGATAATGTAAAAACCGATACATGCTGCAGGTACTTTGTGATTAAAACAGAAGATAATGAATAAAAAATGGCTGCAGTAATTAATAAAGACGCACTGCCAACTTCAAATCCTGCCCCAGATGCAGGTCCGAGAAAAAAAGCAGTCACTATACCTGTAAAACCAATTAAGATGCCGAGAAATTCCTTCCACCGAATATTCATCTTTAAAATCAGCGCACTGAACATTAAGCCAAAAATCGGCACCGTTGCATTCAGTACTGCACTAATGGTAGTATCCAGTTCTTGTTGACTGTAACTCATTAAACTCCATGGAACAGCTGCATTCATTAGCGCAATGCTTAAGAGTATTGGCAGACGCTGGAATTCCTCTTTATTTCCTTTCCAAATAAAAAAGGGAAATAAAGCAGCTGCACCAAATAAACAGCGATAAAAGACGATCGAAAATGGATGAAAATCCGGCAATACGATTTTGGTGAAATAAAAAGTTGATCCCCATAACAAACTCAATAAAAATAAAGCGATGACTGGCATATCAATTCCATCTCCAAACAGGGATAGATCCGGCTATCGCCGGATCTGATTAAAACACATATTCTGCTGCAATACGCGCTATTAATGTTCTTGGCAAGATGACCGGTCCGTCGAATACTTGTTTTACTTCATTTTTATGGGATTCATGATATCCCATACAGTCCAGAACAATCAGGTCTGCTCCTTTTTCCTTCAGTCTTGCTCCGGCTCCTTTCAAATCGCTTTCTTCATATGGAGAAGCAGCTTCAACGACTATGTCCATTCCGATGCCATGCCATTTCTCGACAAGAGATTTCTTTTGTTCTTCTAAAGGAATTATTAATCCTAGCGTTCCTTTCGTCATAATTGCTTGGACCGAGTGTCTCAGCACTTTGTCTGGATAAAGCACCGGCTTTGTATTTTTTAATGTTGGAAAATCGCCAGTGCAGAGCATAATGGTGACATCTGTTTCTTTCTCCAACTCCGTCAGCTCTTCCTGCAGCAAAGGGAGCAGTTTGTTTTTATCGATTTTCACGCTTTTGCCATTTCTAAGCCTTGATATATAGGTTGTTGTAGTAGTAGGACCCGGGGTGATTTCAGATAGCGTTTCCTCTGTCAAACGATCTAATCCGCCTCGTTCGATAATTTCGATATTACTCCCTAATATTCCTTTTATAGACGGGGTAACATCGGTGCGGGGTGACTGGCCAATGGTCAGTACTCCTACTCTTCCTCGCTCCATATCATTCATTCCCCAACGTTTGTAAATGTTTCATAGAACCATATAGCGCTTCTATACGTTTATATTCTTCTACGTCATAGAATTCGAATTGTTTTTTAGTATATTCTTTCGCCACTTCGATAGAGAAACGAACAGCTTGTGCAATATCTACTTCATGGCTTGCCCCGGTGCCGCATCCAGGAACCGCTGTCCTGGCAACAATTGCTACACCGACAACCGGCGCATCCGTTACGACAGCAGGCTGAAGAATACTGTTGATATGGTACAAGCCATTTCCATATGGAGTAATGTCTTGTGTCGTTACCGCAAACGTAGCTGGCAGATCCCCTGTCGTCATTTCCATAATACGAATTAGATCATCATTAATTTTAAGGATATAGCCGGATTTCACGGTTGGAGAAATGGCAATGCCCTTATGATTAAATACTTTATTTCCCTTAGTCGTATCAATGGATAAAATAGCATCCATTTCTGGTGTTACTTCGTATTTGTTCATGGTGAATATATCTACCGGAGAACCCATAAAATCTACCGGCTCATGCGGTTCGGTCGGTGCATCTGGACATATATGCGTTGTTACACAAACATCTCCTGGTAATCGATCTCCTTTTTCAGACATGACCGCAAGCTTTAACGCCGTTGCGATGGCAGCAACCGCACCATCCGCATCTGAGACTAAACCAATTCGGCTTGGACGTGCACCGATTCCGCCTAATCTGCCGACAACTCCTAATGTTGGTGCATCGCCACCGGAAGATTTACCGTTTTCCCCTTTGATCGTTATTTTAACAAAGTCGGTCGATCCTTTATCGCCTTTCACCGTCTCGTAGGATGCCTCAACATATTTTTTGTCTTTAAAAAGATCGACTACTTGTTGACCATTGATATTTGCATCATCGAGCAATTCCATAACTTCCATCGTGTACTTTAATGACATAGTAAACCTCTCCTTTAAATAATCTCTTTTTGGATAATTGGTTCGATCTTTTTCAATAGATTTTTGTTAAACATCGTAGAACTTAATAGTAGATTATCCTTTGGCACCAAGATTACAGCGATATGAAGCCCCTCTTTCATTTCCGCACTGACGATCGGCTTCCCTGTCTGGGCATCGAATGTCATGATGAGATCAGGAAACGTTCCTTTGCGTACACCTTCCACTTCAACCGTCATATATTCATTCCAAAATGTTAATTCCAAATCATCTACATGCACGTAGCCAACGTCAAAGCCGCCTTCCTCTTTTAACTCAAACTTTGAGACTCGGCCGGAATGAATAACACGGCCCTTTAGATAGGAAGCAACAGCTTCAATGCGCTCCGGTCCTTCTGGTACAGAGAGAAACACTTTACCTAGCTCCATAGCTTGGGTAATGCCTCCAACGGCTGCATTTTCTTTAATAAATCCGATATGAACAGGGTTTCGGCAAACTGCAACCATCCCTCCAGCATAAATGGAAACATCGCGAACAACATTGGAAGCAAGGTCTAAACTCCCTACAACAGAGCCGGCTACTTTTCTCTCTCCTTTTCCTCCTGCATAAGTTTGCACTGACTTGTATTCTTTAACTTCGGATAAATTCATTGATCCCATGGACCCTGTTGGGTGGGCTCTCCCGTTACATGGTGCGTCAATGACAGGCAAGCCCACCGCTGCTGCCTGCAACCATCCATTAATAGTAGTGGCTGCTCCATTTTCATTGGTCATCAAAGCTTTAATCGGTTTGTCAAATTCCTTTTGCATCCGCTTGACCGTATCGATTAATTGACTGCTGTCGACGTAAATATTCTTCGCGGATGGAGCGCCTACAAGAGAGACACAAGCGACATAATCTTCTGTCGATAATTCATCAACAGAGACTAATGCAGGGGAGCCGAAGGTGAAGGCTTGTTTCGCCTTTTCCAGACCATCTTGGATCCACCCGCCGCCTCCTCCTCCTAAGATGCAGCCGCCATACACCGCATGTTTCGCATCTTCCATTGTCAAAACCTTAGTTGCCATAAGAAGAACCTCCCTTATCTAGCTTTCCAGATGGATGAGAAGAAACTATATAAAGCATCTCCAGCGATAAAGCCGGCTGCCATCGTAAACATTGTGTTTTCAGCCTCTTTGCCGCGCAACTTAATCACTGTAACACGGATTAAAATACCTACCAATACTGCCCACCCAGCAATAGGATTTGTTATTAACAGTCCCGTAGCTAACAAAATACCCATTTGCCGTTTGGAGCCGCCAATGAACTGAATGATTGCGCCAGGAATTGCCCAAAGCAAGAGCATGAGTGCAACATTTCCAGATAATCCCGACTCGATCGTTACTGCATAGGTCCGGTCCACCGGAGGAACTAAGTCTTGGGCAAAGAAATTATTCGCAAACAATGTCACCATGACAATCGCTACACCAAACCCAATCAGCGCACTCTTCAACTGTAATTTACGACCATAAAGTTCCTGTTCTAATGTAGAACCTTTGCGAAGAAGATATCCTGTCCTAAAGTCATATCCCAAATCGGCAAAGGCTGGTCCGGTTGCAGCGGTATATCCGGTAAGCAAAGCCAAAGCAATTGGAGGAAAGCCTAGAATTAATCCGATAATTAAGGAAATTAATGTAACCGCAAATGCTGGGAACCACCCAGAGTGCATCGCCGCAATACCTACAATAATCTCCGTAACCAGGGCTGCAAAAGCTGCAAATAGTACAAACAGAACGATTTGATGTACAGGCATTTCCGCAAGCAAACCACCCATGATTGCAACGATAGCTGCTCCGACAACATACAGTATGAAACCGAATCCAAATCCTTTTTTCAAATCTTCCTCTGTCCGAGTAAATTGACGTTGCTGTTCTGCGCTATTTGCCGCTTCTTTTTTATCATTCCTTATTTTTATAAATGCGAAAATAAATTGGAATAACGCAACAATCCCTGCGCCGATCATCATTCCATGGGGAATATAGTAGTCCCCTAAATTAACTCCAAACAGCGGTTCCGCATAACCATTTAACAATAGACCTGCACCAAACATCGTTAACGCCCATATATTCCCGATGAAGGCAACCCCAAAGGCTGACATGGAAATTCCTAAATAGGATCCCGCTATACCGCCAAGAATACCTAAACCTAGGATTTTTGCCTTCTTTCCGCCTTCGTCTCCTGCTTTTAATGCCTCTGCAGTCGCAACTCCTGGCGGCCACGTTTCTTCTGCACAGCAGGAGCTTATCTTGTTGGTACGCAGGAAGAAGTCGCAACTCCTGGCGGCCACGTTTCTTCTGCACTAAAGAAACTCGTATCAAAAACTTTGTAAAGGATAAGTGCATCAATAATTAATGCGATTCCCGCACCAATCAACATCGGAACAATTAATTCCGGCAACCCCATTACATAAGGAATACCGACAGGAATTAACAAACTGTTGGCTGCACCAAACGTTGCAGCAGAAATGGATGTTTGAATTAAGTTTTGATTTTCCAAGGAACGGTATTTATAAAATAATTGCATAGGAATCCTCGCAATGAGCATGGCAATCAGTGCTCCGATGATCGAGGTATTCGGTGTAATTCCGAGAGAAGTAATCAATTGCATTCCAATAATTGCACCAAAAATAGAAATTAAAATGGAAAATATGACAAATGATAGATCAAATGTCTTTGCATTCATTCGTTTCCCCCCCTATTTACTAATTGATAAGCAATCCCTTGCGCTTCCACCAAATCAATAATTGGAACATTAACTCGGCTCCTTAAATAGTCTTTGAGACGAATCGTTGAAAAACCGGTACAAATTCCTGCTCCGAGAACGGGTATCTTTACCTGCGCCCTAGTTTCTTCCAAGGCGGGATCCGCAGCACAGCTGATGGTAAGCACATCTACTTTTCCTTCCGCTTCCATTTGTCTGGCTAGTTCGATTATTTTTGGAATCGCAATCTCTTCCGAACGGTCATCATATATCCCATTTGGCTGAGATGGGATACATCTTGAAATCGAATTAATCTTGTACTTTTCATGCAGTATTGCTCCATGTTCTTGTAAAATATCATCTTGATCAGTCGTTAAGACACGAATGATTCCTAACATTTGCAACACTCCTTTTATTAAATTTCCTAAGCTGAATGCTCTTTTTTATGATCATTTTGCGATTTACTGACCTCATCCCGAAGTAAATCCCAAATTTGATGGCGAGTCTTTGCAAATTCCGGCGTGGAACGCGCATCGTCTTCCTTTGCTTGGGAATGAGCTGAGTTTGTAATAATTTGTTTTATCGTCCCCGGACGTGAAGTCATTACGGCGATACGCTGTCCTAAGTACACGGCTTCATCAATTCCATGAGTAATGAATACGATCGTCTTCTTTGTTTTTTCCCAGATACGAAGCAATTCGTTTTGCAATGTTTCGCGTGTTTGAGCATCCAAGGCCGCAAACGGTTCATCCATTAATAAAACGTCAGGGTCAAAAGCCAAACTTCTAGCAATAGCTACACGCTGCTTCATCCCGCCTGATAGTTCGTGGGGATAACGTTCTTCAAAGCCGGACAAGCCGACTAGCTCCAAAAAATGACGGGCGATTTCCGAACGTTCCTTTTTTGGCACACCTTTCGCTTTTAAACCAAACTCAATATTTCCTTTAGCTGTTTTCCAAGGAAACAAGGCGTACTGTTGAAAGACAATTGCTCGATCTAAACCGGGGCCGTCGATTTGCTTCCCATCTATTAAAATTTTCCCAGATGTTGGTTGAGACAATCCGCCGAGAAGATCAAGCAAAGTTGATTTTCCGCATCCTGACGGCCCGACTAACGTTAGAAATTCTCCATTTTTAACGGAAAAATGAACGTTCCTCAATGCGGTAAACTCTTTAAAGCTTCCTTTTCCCTTTTCAACATCCCGAATTTTAAAAATTTTTGTGACATGGTCAAATTGAATTTTATCTGTCACCTGCTGAACACCTCCTAAACATTTTTGTTCAAGCTTCCTTTAGTAAGGGTTGAATTCATTTGTGTATAAGTCATCCAGCCCAATTTCGCCTTTTTTCAACTCACCGCTTTTTATTAGCCAATCGATCCACACTTGAAAATCTTTCTCCTGTATATAACCTCCTTTCGAGCCGATTCCTGTACTTTTCCAAAATTTAACTGTTTCACCATCTTCTTTTCGTTTTCTTTTTTCAATAATTGCTTCATAACGGGCAATGACTTCTTCTCTAGGGGTTGAACGCGCCCATTCAATTGCTTTCGCTGTTGCTTCAACGAATTTTCTCACAGTATTCGGATTTTCTTTAATGAATTTCTCAGTAAAAACATAACTGCCCGCATTAAAAGCACCAAACAAATCATAATCACTAAAGAGCTTCCGAATCCCGCCCCTTTCTAATGCCCGGTCTCGCAGCATTCCGCCTAACACAGCTACATCAATTTGTTTATTACGCAATGCTTGTTCTGCATTGACTGGCGGAATCACCACTATCGTTACTTTTTTAATTTCTTCCTCTGTTAATCCATTTTGACGCAAGTATTCTTTTAACACGAATTCATGGTGTGCACCGAGAGTATTCATCCCGACTTTTTTGCCAATTAAATCTCGCGCCTCTTTAATCGGACTATCCTCTAATGTATAAAACCCACTGAACGTATCTTCATCGCTGCCGTAATAACTGATCACGGCTTTAATCGGGGCGCCGCTGGCTTTTAATTTAATAATTGCTCCATTAAATGCACCGCCAAAATGAATTTCCCCTGTTGCAGCTGTTTGGATATCCTGTGGTCCACTCGTTGTATTTCCAACCCATTCAAGTTTGATTGGATCTAAATAACCTAAATCTTCCGCCAATTCCGGGAAAGTGACTTGTCCAGGAGATCCTTGATAGCGCAGTGTCAGCGTCTCATATTTGCCATCACCTCCGGCTTTGCCTTCTTTTTCAGCAACTGTTTTGTTCTGGCAGCCAGCAGATAAAACAACTGTCCCTACTAACAATAAAATTCCTATCACTCTGCAATTCTTCAACAACTTCATCTTACTCCTCCCTTTTGATTTCAATTGAATAGGAAGAGGTGACTAACCCCCGACCTCTCACACAACCGTACGTACCGTTCGGTATACGGCAGTTCAATTAAGTCCATGCCAGCCCGCATAAAAAAGGTCTTTACATTTTCTGTAAAGACCTCCAGTGTACTGGTCGGCATATTCATCTATTAAAAAAATACCGGAGACATTTTGCAGCAATGTCTCCGGTTGACCGGTGGGAACAATTAATTAACCGATATTTCCTATTGAATTAGTATACATTAGTTATCCTTAATGTTACTGAGCAAATGAAAAATAGTCAAGCTAAAATTTACTGTAAAATATTAATTTTTTATAAATAAAAAATTTTTAAAATTTAATATTGACATTTTTATCTTGCGAATCTAATATTTTTACTAAACCGATATGAATTCATCGGATTTACAACTGGAATAAAAAGCTGACCAGCCATCTGGAAGCCGGAGCTCATCTGCTCTGGCTTTCTTGCTTATTATCGGTTTATTAAAATGGCTCACTCAACGAGTAAGGAGGTGGGGCTTCTATTAAGTGCCGATGAAATTTTGAGAAAGATGAATATTCCGTAGAATCATAAACTTTCTTGAGGAGGCGATCCTATGACTGATGTCAAACAAGTACAAAATGAATCAGAGATTATTGTCAAACCAGTTGCCGGACGAATTGGCGCTGAAATATCAGGCATCAAACTTTCCGATGAACTAGATGCTGAAACAATTCAATTTATTCGCGAAGCGATCTTAAAGTACAAGGTAGTTTTCTTCCGAAATCAGCATCATCTAGATGATGCGGGGCAGGAAGCCTTTGCACAGCTGCTTGGCAATCCTGTTGTTCATCCAACTGTTCCAGCAAAAGACGGCTCCAATTATATTTTTGAGCTAGACTCTGATCGTGGCGACCGGGCCAATTCATGGCATACAGATGTTACATTTGTAGATGCATTTCCGAAATTCTCCATTTTACGGGGGGTTGTGATCCCTGAAGCAGGAGGGGATACTGTTTGGGCGAACACAGCTGCTGCCTATGAAACTCTGCCAACAGAACTGCGGAATCTTGCTGATCAATTGTGGGCAATCCATACAAATGCCTATGATTATGCAGCACTGCGATATAATATATCTCCTGAAGCAAAAAAGCACTATGACGAAGTATTCACTTCCACTTTATATGAAACCGAGCACCCCGTTGTCCATATACATCCTGAAACCGGTGAACGCAATCTTTTACTTGGTCATTTTGTCAAAAAATTTGTCGGACTTTCCACCTTCGATTCAGCCCAATTGTTCACTGTCCTGCAGCAGCATATTATACAATTAGAAAATACAGTTCGCTGGAAATGGAGTGCAGGAGATGTTGTGATTTGGGATAACCGTGCAACCCAGCATTATGCAATAAATGACTATGGCGACGAACAAAGAGTTGTGAGAAGAATTACAATTGCAGGAGATGTTCCTGTTAGTATAGACGGCCGCCGCAGCATTACACGAAAAATAGAAAAATAGTCCCATCAGGATTTTTCTAACCAATAATTTATAAAAGCCTTTCAGTTAAAAAGTTAAACTTCAAAAATTTTTATAACCAAATAAAAACGGCATCTCCCTTATGTAATATCAAGCTATATAAGTTCGGAACCGTTTTACGCAGAATCGTCATCCTCTGATGCGAACACTGCCTTTTATCTAATAACCTTGGAATCGTTTTTATCGCTAATGACTTTTGAAAATTGGGCATCCCCCCTATTGCCCGGAAAAGAAAGTTTATTTGCAATTGGTCGACTATAAAAAGAAATGGATTTCACAATCTATTCAACAATCGTTTGCGGCATCAAAGAATACGGAAGAATCCGTTCACCACGTGAAACAGCGATGCCGCAATTTTACCTTATTACGGAATTTTTAAGACATAAAACTTAAACAGTAGAATAACGATCTAACAGCTTCTTTTTATGTGAATGAAATACTTCTTCCAAAGGAATATTGTATTTGTTTGCAATCACTATGATGTTTCCTAACACATCTCCCAGCTCTTCGATTAATGCCTGTTTATTTTCCTCAACTGAACCTGTTGATTCGTCTGGTCTGTCTCTGCCAATTTCAAGCGCTCTTATAGCTCGGGCAACTTCCCCTGTTTCTTCGGCTAAAAATCCAATGCGGACAAAAATATCTAATTCAGCCCAGCCCCTGCTGTCATAATACTCCTTCACCCATTGTTGAAACTCATTGATATCCATTTTGTTCACCTGCCCTTTCTCTCTTAAAAAGAGTCACATGAAAACTCTTTTCTTGTCAATATTCAAATTAGAGAATTCAAATGACTTTTGAAAAGATAGTAATTATGACCATTTTATATTGTGGTACTGTCAAGAATTTTGTATAATCTAAAATGAATCAGTGAATAAACGGTAAATTTTTTTGAGTTAAGTTAGTTATATGAATAACTAATAAGGAGTGATCATATGGCAAAGCCGAATGTTATTAGTAAAAATGAATTAATTCGTTCCGCGAAGAAGTGTTTAGTCAAAAACGGAATTGAAAAGTTCACATTGAGGGCAGTCGCCGAAACGGCAGGGGTTACGCAGGGGACTGTTTATTATCATTTTCGAACAAAAGAACAATTATTATTGGATATTGTAAAAGATATTTGCGACAGTTCTTGGGACGAATTATCGAAAAGTGACGGCAACATCATTAAACAAGCGATTGAGACAGCGAAAAGCCGTTGTTCTCATGATTCTTTTTTTCATAAATTGTTCTTAACGCTCGTCGTTTCAGGTTTTCATAATGATAAAATCAGGGAACAGCTTGAGGGGATTATTTTACAAGAAAATAAAGCTCTAGCGGAAAATTTATTAAAAATATGGCCTTCATCACCAATTAAAGGAATTTCGCTTGACACATGGGCGATCATTTTAAACGCTGTTGTAGACGGAATCGCCTTACAGGCTCTATTGTCAAAAAATTTTCCGGTAGAGAAAACATACGCAGAACTTGAGAAATTATTTATAGCATTGAGCGGCTTACAAGAGGTGGAGAACAAATGAAAGGATATTTGTACACAGCATGCTGGAGCGTTTTTGTTTGGTTTTTTGCCACAATGTTTTTTGTTATGTTTGGGGACAGCGTTCTTTTCAGACCGGGTACAGCGGAGTTTGCTGTCAGCCTCTCTTTGCTAATAGCTGGAACAGGGGTGTTATTGGCAGGAGCCACGTATTTATATGTATTGTTTGACAAAGCCGAAAATGCACCGCTGAAATTTGGATTCATCGGCACGATCGTTGGTTTAATTTTAGATACTTTTTCTTTATCCAACCACCAGCTGATTTTTCCTAAGCTTGATGAGCCGCAGGTTATCGCTTTTGCAGCATGGATGTCTTTTGCCTACGCATTGTATTTATTAATACCTGCCATAATAAATGAATTAATGAAAAAGAAGCTTAAAACCGAATGAATTAAAATGCAATCACAAAATGGGGGTGTCTAATAAGTCGTTTTTACGGCTTATTGACGCCCCCATTAATGTTTT
>JAAROH010008017.1_pt1 | contig 18150 bp, 16 predicted proteins | sample 7248631 | NCBI WGS metagenome assembly JAAROH01 (sample SAMN09772309, study PRJNA484901) | compost metagenome | isolation source: Vermicomposting unit | place: India
TGTCTGAACTGCTGCAGGAGCAATGGACCTAGAAAATCAAAAGAGGGTTAAAGAGCTAACAGAAAAATACGGTGCTGAAAATATGATAGTAATAATTGGAGGAGCTGAAGCAGAGGCAGCTGGCCTAGCAGCTGAAACTGTTACAGCTGGAGACCCTACTTTTGCAGGTCCATTAGCAGGAGTCCAGTTAGGACTTAGAGTATATCATGCAGTAGAACCTGAGTTTAAAGAATCTGTAGATCCAGATGTTTATGATGAACAAATTGGTATGATGGAAATGGTTCTAGATGTGGATGAAATAATCAATGAAGTAAAGAGCATTAGAGAAGAGTATTGCAAATTTAAAGACTAATTCCCTGGAGTATTCTTAAAAAATAGAGAGGGGGGAAAATAATGGGGAAAATTAGAGTAGTTCATTATATAAATCAATTCTTTGCTGGAATAGGTGGAGAAGAAAAAGCTGATTACAAACCAGAAGTAAGAGAAGAAGTTGTTGGGCCAGGTATGGCATTGAATGCAGAATTTAAAGGAGAAGCTGAAATAGTAGCAACAATAATATGTGGAGACAGCTATTTCAATGAAAACATTGAGCAAGCAAAAGCAGAAATATTGGATATGATTAAAAAGTACAATCCTGATTTGTTCATAGCAGGTCCAGCATTTAACGCTGGTAGATACGGAGTTGCATGTGCAACTATAACTGATGCTGTGCAAAATCAATTAGGAATACCTGCTTTAACAGCAATGTATGAAGAAAACCCTGGAGTGGATATGTTCAAAAAGAGCATATATATTGTGCCAACAAAGAACAGTGCTGCAGGTATGAGAGATGCAGTTAAGAAGATGGCTCCTTTAGCTTTGAAGCTTGCAAAAGGTGAAGCAATAGGTTCACCACAAGAGGACAACTATATTCCAAGAGGAATCAGAAAGAATTTCTTTACAGATAAAAGAGGTTCAGAAAGAGCTGTTGAAATGCTCATTAAAAAGCTTAAGGGAGAAGAGTTTGAAACTGAGTATCCAATGCCTGATTTCGATAGAGTAAAACCAAATCCACCGGTTAAGGATATAACTAAAGCTACTATAGCTCTAGTTACTTCTGGTGGTATTGTACCAAAAGGAAATCCAGACCATATAGAATCATCATCCGCTTCTAAATATGGTAAATACGATATAGATGGATTCAATGATTTATCACCAGAGGACCATCAAACAGCTCACGGTGGATATGACCCAGTATACGCAAATCAAGATCCTGATAGGGTTCTACCAGTAGATGTATTAAGGGAAATGGAAAAGGAAGGCAAGATAGGAAAACTCCACAGATATTACTATGCTACAGTTGGTAACGGTACTTCTGTTGCCAATGCTAAGAAGTTTGCACAAGAGTTCTCTAAAGAGCTAGTTGCTGATGGAGTAGACGCAGTTATACTAACTTCCACCTGAGGTACTTGTACACGTTGCGGTGCAACAATGGTAAAAGAAATTGAGCGTGCGGGAATACCCGTTGTTCACATGTGTACTGTTGTACCTATTTCATTGACAGTAGGAGCTAATAGAATAGTTCCAACTATTGCTATACCTCACCCACTTGGAAATCCAAGCTTAGATCCTGAAAGTGAAAAAGCTTTAAGAAGGAAGTTAGTAGAAAGAGCTCTAAAGGCTCTACAAACAGAAGTAGAAGATCAAACTGTATTTGAAGAGTAATAAGATTTACATGAAATGGGTGATTATAATCACCCATTTCATGCAATAAATCTAATAATTTCGGAGGTGGCCACATGAATTATGCTGTAGTAAAGGGTACAAGTTATGTTCTAGTGCATGCAAAGGATATGGTGATCTATAATGGGACAACACAAACTACAGAAAAAGCAATCAATCCTAATTCAGAGTATTTAAAAAAGTTGCCAGAGCATTTACGTGAGTTTGACGAAGTAGTAAAGTATCTACCAAATCAAGTATACATCGGAAATTACAGACCAGAAGATTTAAAAAACCATCCACAACCTTGGTATGAAAATCCTGTAGAAGGTGCTGATAGAAACGGTAAGTTTGGGGAAATAATGCCAGAAGATGAATTTGTCGGGTTAATGAAGATTGTAGATACTTTTGATTTGGTAAAATTGACAGAAGATTTTACTAATGAAGTGAAGACTAAATTGGAAGCTCATCCTCTGATCAGAGATGATCTAGTTGCTAGGCTTAAGACTGGAGAAGATTTATCAACTATTGAGAAGTTGATAAATGAGGAACATGCTGAGCCATTAATAGTAAATGGAAAAGTTGTTGGTTGTGTTAAAAGGGCTCATGATGTAGACCAAAACCTAAATGCTCATGTATTATTTGAAAATCTAGTTGTTAAAGCATCAGGTGTTTTGGCAGGATTACACCTTATAAATAAAAACAATATAAATCCTGATGAAGTAGAATATGTTATCGAGTGTTCCGAAGAAGCCTGTGGAGACATGAACCAAAGAGGTGGAGGAAACTTTGCAAAAGCAATTGCTGAATTAGTAGGATTTAAAAATGCTACTGGTTCTGACACAAGAGGATTCTGTGCTGCACCAACCCACGCCTTAATTGTAGCTGCATCACTAGTTCAATCTGGAGCAGCTAAAAATGTAGTTGTACTTGCAGGTGGTTCAACTGCTAAACTTGGAATGAATGGAAAAAGCCATGTTGAAAAGAACATGCCTATCCTTGAGGATGTAGTGGGAGGATTTGCAGTCTTAATAGGTGAAAACGATGGAGTAAATCCTATATTAAGAACTGATCTAATTGGTAGACATACTGTAGGAAGTGGTTCTTCACCACAAGCTGTTATGGGTGCATTGGTTACAGCTCCATTGGAAAAAGCAGGACTAAAGATTACTGATATAGATAAGTATTCAGTAGAGATGCAAAACCCAGAAATCACTAAGCCAGCAGGAGCAGGAGATGTGCCTACAGCCAACTACAAGATGATTGGCGCTTTAGGAGTAATGAGAAAAGATATTGAAAGACCTCAAATAAACGAATTCATTGAAAAACATGGAATGCCAGGATGGGCACCAACTCAAGGACATATTCCATCAGGAGTACCTTATGTAGGATTTGCAAGAGAGGATATACTTGAGGGCAAGATAAATAGAGCTATGATAGTTGGTAAAGGTAGTTTATTCCTTGGTAGAATGACTAACCTATTTGATGGCGTTTCCATTATTATGGAAAAGAATCCAGGTAAAGTAGAAGAACAAAAAGGAGTATCAGAAGAAGAGGTTAAGAAATTGGTAGCTGAAGCTATGAGGGATTTTGCTTCTCATCTACTTCAGGATTAGAGGTGATAAAATGGCAGAAAATAATGTAAGAAAGATGATTGGGAAAGTGTTCAATGACATAGCTGATGCACTGGAAACGGGACAATTTGGACAAAAAGTAAGGGTAGGTATTACCACTTTAGGCAGTGAGCATGGTGTTAAAAATGTTATAGAAGGAGCAGAATTAGCACAAGAAAGAGATCCATCAATAGAAGTGGTACTAATTGGGCCAAAATCTGACTCAAAATTGACTCAAGTTGTAGTGGATTCAGAAGATGAAGGATATAAAAAGATGGAAGAAATGCTGGATAGTGGAGAGCTAGATGCCTGTGTTACTATGCATTATAACTTTCCTATAGGAGTATCAACTGTTGGTAGGGTTATTACCCCTGGTAGAGGAAGAGAAATGATTATAGCTACAACTACAGGGACTTCTTCCCCTCATCGAGTAGAAGCAATGGTGAAAAACGGCATTTATGGCATAATAACTGCAAAGGCATTAGGCATTAAAAATCCTACAGTAGGTATCTTAAATGTTGATGGAGCAAGGCAAGTTGAGCGTATATTCAATGAACTAAGAAGCAGAGGGTATGAAATAAACCTTACTGAGTCAATAAGATCAGATGGCGGAAGCGTTATGAGGGGTAATGACTTGTTAGCTGGGGTACCAGATGTAATGGTGACAGATACACTAACTGGAAATATCCTTATTAAGGTATTCTCATCTTATACAACTGGTGGAAGCTATGAATCCTTAGGATATGGTTACGGTCCTGGAATAGGAGAAGGATATGAAAGAACCATACTCATAATATCAAGAGCATCTGGAGCTCCTGTTATTGCCAATGCAATAAGCTATGGAGCAAGTGTTGTGAGAGGAAATATAAATAAAATTGCTAAAGAAGAATTTGAGAAAGTGAATAAAGCAGGATTAAAAGAAATACTTGCAAACTTGACAAAGGATAAAAAGGAACAAGTGGAAGAAGAAATAAAAGCACCACCAAAGGAAGTAGTAACTGAAGGTATAGCAGGTATTGATATTATGGACCTAGAAGATGCAGTGAGAGTTCTATGGAAAGAAGGCATCTATGCAGAGAGCGGAATGGGATGTACTGGACCAGTAGTAATGGTAAATAAGGATAAACTATCTAAATCTATTGAAGTACTAACAAAAGCAGGATACATTGCTGACCAATCTAATATATGCTAAAATGAAGCACTCCAAATATAATTATTTGGAGTGCTTCTATTTTTTGTTTATTAGGGAAAAGCTTATGGGTGATATAACACATGGGAGAAATAGATAAATTTTTAGTCATATTTCGACTAAAAGTTTATTTTTTTCAAATGCTTTGTACTTTATTATTCATTTTTGGTATAATAAAATAAAATAGGTAATATACATTATTATAAGATATTTTAATTTTCCAATTTTAGGAGTGAGCCTAATGAAATTAGGATATAACCTAGCCCTAGAACAGGTTCAAAAACTCATAATGACTCCAGAATTAAGACAAGCTATACAGCTACTTCAATTTACTAGCCAAGAGCTTAATGAATATATAAAGCAGGAAATAGAGAAAAACCCATTGCTTGAGCTAGCGAGTAATGATATGGAGCATGAAAGCATAGAAGTTTATGATGTGCAAAGAGAAGAATTTGATTGGAAAGAATTTCTTGAAAATTATGACGACATAAGTTATAGATCAGAGTTTTACAGGGAAGATAAAGAATACAACTACGAAAATGTAGTAAAACAATCAAGCTCTTTAAAGGAACATCTGTTGTTTCAATTAAATGTAGCCAATTTGGATAATGTGGATCTAAACATAGGGAAAGCCATAATAGAAAACATTGACGATAATGGATATCTATCTGTAGATATAAGCCAAATAGCAGATGATTTAGGAGTAACCCCTGAAAGGGCAGAAAACGTTTTATATGTAATACAGACTTTTGATCCTACTGGGGTAGGTAGCAGAAATCTAACTGAGTGTTTGTTGTTACAGGTACAAGAAGATAAGATAAACGATCCCAAAATAGAGCATATTATAAAAAATCATCTGGAAGATTTAGCTTATAATCGTCTGGCTAAGGTGGCAAAGGAATTAGAAATGGATTTAAAAGAAGTGCAGAAAATATATGATTATATTAGAACTCTAGAGCCAAAACCAGGTAGAGCTTTTGGAGATCATTTAAGCAATGTAAAATATATCATTCCAGATATTTATGTGGAAGTTGTTGATGGGGAGTATATTATAACTTTAAATGAAATTACTGCGCCGAAATTGAATATCAATAAATACTATAGGGAGATGATTCGCAAAGGATTGGATTCAGACGCTTCGGAATATTTGCAAGAAAAACTATCTCAAGCCCTCTGGATTATACGCAGTATAGAACAGAGGAGAATGACAATTTATAATGTTGTAAAATCCATTCTAAAATTTCAAAAGGATTTCTTTGAAAAAGGGAAAAAAGCATTAAAACCACTGACTCTTAAAGAAGTTGCTGAAGATATTAATATGCACGAATCAACAGTGAGCAGAGCTATTAATGGGAAATATATGCAAACTCCACGAGGACTGTTTGAGTTGAAATATTTCTTTAGCAGTGGATTTTCAACTAATCAAGGTCAGGATATTTCATCTACTAGCATTAAGGCTATTATTAAAGAGATTATAGAAGAGGAAAATCCTAAAAAACCGTTAAGTGATCAAAAAATATCTGATATCTTAAAGAAAAGAGGTATAGATATTTCTAGAAGAACAGTAGCTAAATATAGAGACGAATTAGGAATACCATCATCTTCTATGAGAAGGAGATATTAGCTATAGTTTTTACATCTCATTTTAAAGAATGTAGTTATATCCTATGGTTTATAGAAATAGATAACAATAAATAGAGCAATCATATAAAAAGTAAAAACACCTTGAAAATAATAAGTACATTCTATATAATAAAAATAGAATAAATTGAATATTTAGAAAATTGGCATATGCACTTGTTTATTCAGATGCTTTAGCATCGTCATAAACAAGGCCATAGATATGCATAGTGTATCTATGGCCTTTTTTGTTTACCATTTTTAATTTTGATAAATATAATATTCAACTAAATAGAAAGGAGGGAGATTTATGGAACTGGAAAATATATAGAGCCGATTGTTATATATTAGGGGTATTATACATAGGAATATAGTAGCCTAATTGGATAAAATTTATTAGAGGAATTACCAAGGGGGAATAAGTGATGAAGTTTGGTCATGTTTTACTTTTCACTTTATTACTTGCTTTTAGTTCTAACTCATTGCATTTTTCCGTAGATTCAAGAGGGGATGATATTAAAAAGTATGAACAATTTCAATCTAATATACCAAAAGTGACAGAAGAGATGTTATACCCAGAATTTTGGATCAAAAACACATCAAAAGCTGATAAAATTATATGTACACCTGAGGAAATAGAAGCTTATAATAAAGAAACTATTAGAGTATGTGAAACTGTTGTAGATTTACAAAATTATAAGGAAAGTTTTACTAGAGAAGAATTAACACAATTAATTGAAAATTTAAGTAAGGTTCCCGATTCTCCAAGATATAATAGTAAAGGGGAAAAGGTAGGAAAGGAATATTATGATTTACTGATTAAAAATTTAAATTTAGAAGGAATTAAGGACATAAATGAAGTTAAGTATGCAATAACAATAAGAAGAACCGATATGAGAACTTTTCCAACTTATGACAGATTGTATAGTTCACCTGGGGATTACAATATTGATAGATTTATGGAAACTGCAGTGTATCCATTAGAGCCAATGATAATACTACATGAGAGTAAAGATGGAGAATGGTATTTTGCTCAAATATATAATTATTTAGCTTGGATACCAGAGAAAGATGTTGCTATATCTGATAAAGAAACATTGTTTGAATACTTAAATAGAGAAGATTTCTTAGTAGTTACAGGTAGAAGAGTGTACACAAACTACAATCCATTAGCGCCAGAAATATCCGAATTACAATTAGATATGGGTGTAAGAGTTCCATTGGCAACAAAGAATGAAATAGAAGAAGATATCAATGGTCAGAACCCTGCAGGAAATTTCGTGGTAAAGATACCTACTAGGGATGATAATGGAAATTTAAAGTTTGAATATGCATTAATTCCAAGAAATGCTGATGTGAATTTAGGATATCTACCATATACAAAGGCGAATATAATTAAACAAGCTTTTAAATTCCAAGGAGAAAGATATGGATGGGGTGGAATGTTTAATGGAAGGGACTGTTCAGCTTTTATAATGGATATATATAGGAGTATGGGAATAAAGCTTCCTAGAAATTCCTCTGAACAAGGCAAACTAGCAGCAGGAATATATCATGAATTTCCAAAAACTATGACATTAAGGGAAAGACAGAAAATATTTGATAAATTAGAGCCAGGAACTGGTTTATATATGAGTGGTCATGCTATGCTTTATTTAGGAAAATACAAAGGGGAATATTATATGATCCATGATTTTTCAGGGTTTTATACAAAAGAAAACAATAAAATGGTTTTTAAAAATGTATGGGAAGTAGCAGTAACTCCTTTAAGTTTATTAACCTATACAGATGAAACATATAAAACTTACATGGAAGCTCTATACGGTGTTAGAGAGTTTATATTGGAGAAATAATTAACAACGAACAGTAACATTATATTTTGATAGGTGATTAGAATGTACGATAAGGATACCGTTTATATAATAGGTCATGGAAAAACCAATAAGGATAATGCTATTACAGAGATGTTTAAAATATTTTTTATAGGGTTTGTTATTGATACAAAAAGTGATGAGGTAGTTGATCTTTCATGTTCAGCTACTATTCCTACTACCAGTAAATTTATTGCTAGTTTGTTTTTAGGGAAGCGATTTGACAGATATTATGAAGAGATAGAAATGGAAATAAAAAGAAGGTATTTTGGTTCCTCACAAAAAGCAATAATAATAGCTTACAAAGATGCTTTGAAGAAATATTTAGAGGTAAAATCAAAATATTATTAATTATTCATTGGGCTTAATTTTTTTAAAGGAGGAAATATTAGATGAAAATAACAGACATAAAGCTTGGCCGCATTTCTGTTCCGCTCAAAAAACCATTTAAAACTGCCATAAGGACAGTTAATAGTGTTGAAGATATTATCGTTAGAATTGAAACAGATACTGGACATGTGGGATACGGAGAAGCTCCACCAACTGGAGCTATTACTGGAGATACAACTGGCGCTATAATAGGGGCAATAGAAGATCATATTAAGAAAACTCTAATTGGAATGGATATAGAAAATTTGGAAGAAATAATGATTAAGTTAGAGAATTCCATTGTAGGAAATACAAGCGCTAAAGCAGCAGTTGACATAGCAATTTATGATCTATTTGGACAGCTATATAATGCTCCAGTATATAAACTACTAGGAGGATACCGCAAAGAGATAACAACAGATATTACTATAAGTGTAAATGAACCGGAGGAAATGGCAAGAGACAGCATAGAGGCTGTGAAACAAGGATATAATACGTTAAAGATAAAAGTGGGCAAGGATTCAAAAATGGATATAAAGCGAATGAAAGCTATTAGAGATGCTGTAGGCTATGACGTTAACTTGAGAATAGATGCAAATCAAGGGTGGAATGCTAAAGAAGCTGTATACGCATTAAGGAAAATGGAAGATGCAGGATTAGATATAGAACTTGTAGAACAGCCAGTTCCAGCTGCAGATATAGATGGTTTAAAAATGGTAACGGATAATGTATCTATTCCAGTATTGGCAGATGAAAGTGTTTTTTCACCAAAAGATGCAATGACTATTTTACAAAAACGTGCAGCAGATCTCATTAATATTAAGCTGATGAAAACAGGTGGAATTCATAATGCTTTGAAAATATGCTCATTAGCAGAAATATACGGTGTAGAATGTATGATAGGCTGCATGTTAGAAGCGAAAGTAAGCGTTACAGCTGCTGCTCATCTAGCTGCTGCAAAAAGCATAATAACAAAAATTGACTTAGACGGACCTGTACTATGTAAAGAAGACCCAATTGATGGTGGTGCTATTTTTGAAGGCCATAGAATTATTTTGTCTGATGATCCTGGATTTGGGTTCAAAAAGATATATGGTTTAACTTTTATATAAAAGAGTAAGGACAATTAAAGTATAAGATGAGTAAAGATGAAAGGAGAAATAACATGGAATTAGAATTGGGTAAATATGCATTGATATCAGAATCACCAACTTTACTGGCATTATTACCCCTTTTAGCTTATTTAATCATGGTATTTAGGAATAAATCTAATTTAGCGGGACTCATAGTTGGAGTAATTGTAGGAGCTATTTTAACTGGACAAAGTATAGCTTCTTTAGCTGGCATATTCGCTGAATCCTTAGGTTCATTTTTAGGAATAATTGGTATAATCATTATGTTTGGAAGTGGTCTAGGGTACTTGATGAATAAAACGAGGGTTACTCATACATTGGTATATTGGATTGTAAAAGGCATTGGAGTTAATACAGAAAAAAAGGCTATGTTAGCAGTTTTAATTAGTTCCATTGTAATATGTGGGCTGCTTGGTACATTAGCTGGAGGAAATGCAATTATTGCACCAGTAGTAATTCCACTTGTTGCAGCAGTGGGATTGACACCTACTACTGTTACGTCTCTATTAAGAGTTGGTGGAGAAGTTGGATTGATGGTTGGACCTCTTACAGGAGTTACCCTTGCTACTATGGAAGTTACAGGACTTTCCTATGGACGGTTGATGATATGGGCAGTTATACCTTTTAGTTTAGTATGGATTTTAGCTACAATATTTGCTTCTAACAGAGTTCAGAAAAAATATAGGGACATTGAAAAATATGAGCTAACAGAGGACATGATAGATATTGATAAAGTTGAAATTAATAAAAACGAAAAGATTACAACCATATTGTTCATCATATCCTTTATATTACTTGTTGGTTATGGCGTTGTTACAGGACAAGGTACAAATTATGCTATTACAGTTATGCTAGTTTTATCGGCAGTGCTGATTATAAGCAGTAGAATGGAAATAGATAGCGCAATTGATACATTTGTTGATGGTGCCTCAAAGATGGTTAACATGTTCTTCATTTTTATATTCTTTGAAGTAATGTTTACCCTAATTAACCTTGGTGGTGGTTTTGAAGCATTAGGAAATCTATTAACTAACTTAATATCAGGTGGAGGAAAAGCTATAGTATTAATTTTAGCATCCTTAGTTGGAGGATTTGGAATAGAGGCAGCAGCTGTTGCGGAAATTACTTTAGTTCATGAAATGTTCATTGACTTGGTAAAATCAGTCAACTTGCCAATGGAAATTTGGGCTACAGCTTTATTAGCAGCTACAAGGATAACTGGTTCTGTATATCCTACAGCAAACCTTGCAGGACAGATGGGAATAGCTCGTAGTACAAATATGAAAGAAGTTTTAAAAGTTTGCTGGATTGGTGCTGCGGCTTTATGGATATGGGTTATAGTTTGGGCATTTGTAGGGCCATTAATTGCTGGATAAAAGATAAAACTCCTACTTAAAAAAGTAGGAGTTTTATCTTGAAAAAGTATAGCTAATAGTCTATAATATTAGCTGAAAGGATGGACGATTTTTTTTAATGATACTGGGACAAAAATGTATATAGAGGGACTAAAGTAGACCCTGTATATAAATAAGAGAATTTGTTACATACTAAATTGTAAAATACTTTAGGGGTGTTTTCATGGACTTAATTGAAATTGAAAGGAAAATAGTACCTGAAATTCTGGATATGTTGGAATTAAGATATCAAATTCTGAGAAATGTCTACTATAATCAACCAATAGGAAGAAGAGGAATTGCTAATAAGCTTAACATTGGAGAAAGGACAGTGAGGACAGAGGTCAACATACTAAAGAAACAAGGCCTCATAGATATAGGAACAACAGGTATGTACATTACAGAGGATGGAAAAACTGTTATTGATAATCTGGAAGGGGTAATTAGAGAATTAAAAGGAATAACTGAGTTAGAGAAGAGACTTAGAAGCATATTAAACATAAAAAATATCATCATTGTGCCTGGAGATTGTGATAATAATGAATTGGTATTAAAGGATTTAGCAAAAGCCGCTTCCTCTTACTTATCAAAGGTTGTAAAGGATGAATATATAATTGGAGTTACTGGGGGAAGTACTATAGCAAAAGTTGCTGATGAGATGCCCCAAGGGAAAATTGCAGATGACATACTGGTGATTCCAGCCAGGGGAGGCTTGGGAAGGGATGTAGAAACCCAATCCAACACTATCGCTGCAAAACTGGCCAAGAAATTGGAAGGAAGTTATAGGCTCCTTCATGTACCAGATAGCATTGACAAAAAAACCTTAGAAGCTATGTTAGAGCTTAAAGAAGTAACAGAAGTAATACAGCTCTTTGACAAGATGAATGTGCTTCTGTTTGGAATAGGTAGAGCAGATGTTATGGCCATGAGAAGAAGTCTTTCCCAAGATCAGATTGACATTATACTTAACAGAGGTGCAGTAGGAGAGGCTTTTGGTCACTATTTTGATATAAAGGGCAATGAAGTTTGGAAATCCCTTTCAGTGGGAATAGATTTAGATGTTTTTAAGAAGGTTAATACTGTAATAGGAGTTGCAGGAGGAGAGAAAAAAGCAAAAGCTATAATGTCCATTGCATCCTTAAGGGAAGATATGACCTTAGTGATGGATGAAGCAGCTGCAAATAGGATAATCAAAATTGCTAATGAAGCTACAAAGTAGCTTTCATATAAAATTATAAAGGAGGAATAACAATGAGTATGAAAGTTGGCTTAAGCGGTTTTGGCAGAATTGGTAGATTAGTAATGAGAATCTATTTTGAAGGAAATCATACTGATGACTTTGATCTAGTAGCACTAAATGCTTCAGGGGATTTAAATACATTGGCCCACCTATTTAAATATGATTCCCTATATGGCAAGTTTAACGGAACAGTAGAAGTAGCAGAAGATGGATTAGTAATAAATGGAAAGAAAATAAAAGTAGTAGCTCACAGGGATCCTGCTGAAATTCCATGGAAAGATCTTGGAGTTGATGTTGTAATCGATTCAACAGGAGCTTTTAGAGACAGAGACGGATTGATGAAGCACATAAATGCAGGAGCTAAAAAAGTAATACTTACAGCACCTGGTAAAAATGAGGATGTAACAATCGTAATGGGAGTTAATGAAAAGGTCTATGATCCAGCAAACCACAACATTATTTCTAATGCATCCTGTACAACTAACTGTTTAGCACCTGTAGTAAAGGTTTTACATGAGAAGTTTGGAATCAAAACAGGAATGATGACAACTGTTCACTCATACACCAACGACCAACAGATATTGGATAAGAGACATAAGGATTTAAGAAGAGCAAGGGCAGCTGCTGAATCCATAATTCCAACTACTACAGGGGCAGCTAAAGCGGTTGCACTAGTACTACCAGAATTAAAAGGCAAAATTAACGGATTTGCAATGAGAGTGCCTACTCCAACTGTTTCAATAGTAGATTTTGTATGTGAAGTTGAAAAGGAAACAACAGCTGAAGAAGTAAACAGAGTATTAAAAGAAGCAAGTGAAAATGAATTGAAGGGAATACTTGGATACTCTGAAGAACCACTTGTATCCATGGATTACAAAGGCGATTCACGTTCATCAATTGTAGATGGACTACTAACTATGGTAATGGGCAATATGGTTAAAGTAGTTGCTTGGTATGACAATGAATGGGGATATTCCTGCAGAGTAATTGATTTGGTTAAAATGGTTGCCAATAGCTAATAATACCTTGATGAATGTTCAGGATGATATATATCATCCTGAACATCAATTAACTAAAAATTTATTAATTTGATGAGGGGTGATACATATGTTAAATAAAAAGACATTGAGAGATTTAGATGTTAAAGGGAAAAGAGTATTAGTAAGATGTGATTTTAATGTTCCTTTAGATGAAAACGGAAATATTACTGACGATAGAAGAATAAGAAGTTCGCTACCTACAATAAACTATCTAATCGAGAATGATGCTAAGGTAATACTCATGTCACACTTAGGAAGACCAAAGGGGGAACCAAATCCTAAACTAACTTTAGCACCTGTGGCTAAAAGGCTATCAGAGCTATTAGGTAAAGAAGTTATCTTTGCTAAAGATGACAGAGTGGTAAGCGATGAAGTTAAAGAAATTGTATCAAATATGAAAGAAAAAGATGTAGTGCTATTAGAGAATACTAGGTATAGAAAAGAAGAAACTAAAAATGAAGAGAACTTTGCAAAGGAATTAGCTTCTTTAGGAGATTTATATGTAAATGATGCTTTTGGAACCTGTCATAGAGCTCATGCTTCAAATGTGGGAGTTTCAAACTATTTACCATCTGCAGTTGGCTTTTTAGTTGAAAAGGAAATTACTGTTATGGGAGAAGCTTTGGAAAATCCTGAAAGACCTTTTGTTGCTATCCTAGGAGGAGCTAAGGTTTCAGATAAAATTGGAGTAATTGAGAACCTATTAGATAAAGTTGATTCCATATTGATTGGTGGAGGAATGTCATATACTTTCTTAAAAGCTCAAGGCTATGAAATAGGAACATCTATAGTAGAATTAGAAAAATTAGAATTGGCAAACGAACTAATGAACAAGGCAAAAGAGAAAAATGTTAAGTTAATGTTGCCAGTAGATGTAGTTGTAGCTAAGGAATTTAAAAATGATACAGAGTTTAAAACTGTTTCCATAGATGAAATTCCTGCTGATATGATGGGTATGGACATGGGACAAAAGAGCATTGAAATGTTCTCAGATGAGATCAAAAAGGCAAAAACTGTAATATGGAATGGTCCAATGGGAGTATTTGAAATGGAAAACTTCAAAAAAGGTACAGAGGCTATAGCTAAAGTTATGGCGGAAATAGATGCAACTACAATTGTTGGTGGTGGAGATAGCGCTTCAGCTGTAGAGAAAGCAGGGCTTTCTAGCAAGATGACTCATATTTCTACAGGAGGAGGAGCATCCCTAGAATTCCTAGAAGGAAAAGTATTGCCAGGAATTGCTGCTATCGACGATAAATAGAGGTGATAACTTTGCGTATACCAATAATAGCAGGTAACTGGAAAATGAATAATACCATAACAGAATCTGTTCAGCTAGTAGAAGGAATAAAGAAAAGCAATTTAAAGGAAGATGTAGAAGTAGTTGTTGCAGTTCCTTTTACTAGCCTATCAGATGTAAAAAAGGCCATAGAAGGAACAAGGATAAAATTAGCTGCACAAAATATGCATTGGGAAGATAAAGGAGCATATACTGGTGAAATATCTCCGTTGATGTTAAAGGAAATTGGCATTGATTATTGTATAATTGGCCATTCTGAAAGAAGACAATATTTTAATGAAACTGATGAAACAGTTAACAAAAAGGTAAAAGCAGCGTTAAACCATGGTATTAAGCCTATAATCTGTGTAGGAGAAACTTTAGAGCAAAGGGATAACAATGAAGAAGAACAAGTTGTTGAACAACAGGTGTTAAAGGCTTTAGATGGTGTAGAACATGACCACATAAAGGATATAGTAATTGCCTATGAGCCTGTTTGGGCCATAGGTACAGGTAGAACTGCTTCCAGCATAGATGCAGATAAAATGTGTGGGTTTATAAGGCAAATAATTGGGAATAAATATGGTGAGGAAGCTTCTAAGACTATTAGAATACAATATGGAGGAAGCGTAAAACCTAATAATATAAAAGAATTGATGGATATGGAAAATATAGATGGAGCATTGGTAGGCGGCGCTAGTCTAGTAGTCGAAGATTTCGTAAAAATAGTAAATTATTAATGGAGGCAAAAACATGAACAAAACACCAGTAATGCTTATAGTATTAGATGGTTGGGGAATTGGCAAAGAATATGCAGGAAATGCAGTATATCTTGCTAATACTCCAAATTTTGATAGATTGATGAACAGATTTCCTAATACCCAGTTAAAAGCTAGCGGTTTAGCTGTAGGTCTGCCAGAAGGCCAAATGGGTAATTCAGAAGTAGGACATTTAAACATAGGTGCTGGAAGGGTTGTATATCAGGAACTAACCAAAATAACTAAGTCTATAAAAGATGGAGACTTCTTTGAAAAAGAAGAGTTCTTAAGGGCTATAGAAAATGCTAAGAATAATAATTCTAAGCTTCATCTTATGGGACTAGTTTCTGACGGTGGCGTTCATAGTCACGATACCCATCTATACGCCTTGTTAGAATTGTGTGCAAGAGAAGACTTTGATAGGGTGTATATACATGCATTTTTAGATGGAAGGGACGTTCCACCAACTATAGGGAAACAGCATCTTTCTGAACTTCAACAGAAAATTGAAGAAATAGGAGTTGGAAAGATTGCCACAGTATCAGGAAGATATTATGCAATGGATAGGGACAGAAGATGGGATAGAACAAAACTAGCTTATGACGCAATGGTTCTTGGAAAGGGCAAAGTCAATGAATGCCCAATTGAAGCTGTAGGAAAATCGTATGAAGAAGGAATAAACGACGAGTTTGTAATTCCTACTGTAATAGTAGAGAAAGGAGAGCCAATTGCTACTATTGATAGTGGTGATTCAGTCATATTTTTCAATTTCAGGCCAGATAGAGCAAGGCAGATTACCCGGGCAATAGTAGATGAGGAATTTGAAGGATTTGAAAGGGAAAAGAAAGTAGAAACATTCTTTGTAACCATGACTGAGTACGATAAAACTATAAAAAATGTTCACATAGCATTTAAGACAGAAATACCTACTAACACCTTAGGAGAATATATAAGCAAATTAGGATTAAGCCAGCTTAGGATTGCTGAAACTGAAAAATATGCCCATGTTACCTTCTTCTTCAACGGAGGAAGAGAGGTACCTTTCCAAAATGAAGACAGAGTTTTGATCCCTTCACCAAAGGTTGCAACTTATGATTTAAAACCAGAAATGAGCGCTTTTGAAGTAAAAGACGAGGTTTTAAATAGATTAAACCAGGATAAGTATGATCTTATAGTATTAAACTTTGCAAATCCTGATATGGTTGGACATACTGGTAAGCTTGAGGCTGCTATTAAAGCCGTTGAAACAGTGGATACCTGTCTTGGAGAGATAGTAGACTTGTTATTGAAAAAAGGCGGCAAGGCTTTGATTACAGCAGATCACGGAAATGCTGAAATGATGATAGATGAAAAGGATAATAGCCCCATTACTTCCCATACTACCAATAAGGTTCCACTTATATTGGTAGGAGAAGAAGATGTGAAGTTAAGAGAGGGCATACTAGCCGATATAGCTCCTACTATATTGGATATGATGGGCATAGAAAAACCAAAAGAGATGACAGGAGAAACTTTGATAATTAGCTAATAAGGGAGGATTGAACATGAGCTTAATTACAGATATATACGCAAGAGAAGTATTGGATTCAAGAGGAAATCCAACGGTTGAAGTAGAAGTATGGACTGAATTAGATGCTTATGGTAGAGCAATAGTTCCATCAGGAGCTAGTACAGGGGCTTTTGAAGCTGTGGAGTTAAGGGACAATGAAAAAGATAGATATCATGGAAAAGGTGTATTAAAAGCGGTAGAAAATGTCAATACTATTATTGCAGAAGAAATAATAGGGATGGATGTACTAGATCAAGTAGCCATCGATAACTTGCTTATAGAATTGGATGGAACTGAAAACAAAGGAAAGCTTGGAGCTAATGCCATATTAGCAGTATCATTGGCAGTAGCAAAGGCAGCAGCTAATGAATTGGGAATTCCTCTATACCAATATATTGGTGGAGTAAATGCCAAAGTACTACCAGTACCAATGATGAACATATTAAACGGCGGGAAACATGCAGATAACAATGTAGATATTCAAGAGTTTATGGTAATGCCTGTTGGAGCTGTTAACTTTAGAGAAGCTTTGAGAATGGGAGCTGAAGTATTCCACAATCTAAAGGCAGTTTTAAAAGGTAAAGGATTAAACACAGCTGTTGGTGATGAAGGCGGCTTTGCACCAAATCTATCCAGCAATGAAGAAGCCCTTAAGACAATAATAGAAGCTATTGAAAAAGCAGGATACACTCCAGGAAAGGATATAGTATTAGCTCTAGATGTAGCAGCAACTGAGCTATATGACCAAGAGAAAAAAGTATACAGATTGGCTGGAGAAGGTAGAGAACTAACTTCCGATGAGATGATAGATTATTATGTAGGATTGGTTGAAAAGTATCCAATAGTATCAATAGAAGACGGACTAGCAGAAGAAGATTGGGATGGATGGAAGAAGCTAACTGATAAATTAGGCAAAAAGATTCAACTAGTTGGAGATGATCTATTCGTAACTAATACGAAGAGATTAGAAAAGGGTATAGGATTGAATGTAGCAAATTCAGTTCTAGTAAAATTAAATCAAATCGGCACATTAACTGAAACCCTAAACACTATAGAAATGGCTAAGACCCACGGATATACAGCAGTTATTTCTCATAGGTCCGGAGAGTCTGAAGATACTACAATAGCTGATTTAGCAGTGGCAACAAATGCAGGTCAAATCAAAACAGGAGCTCCATCAAGAACTGACAGAACAGCAAAATACAACCAACTATTGAGAATAGAGGATATGCTTGGGGCATCAGCTCAATATAAAGGAATGGAAGCATTTTATAATATAAAGAAATAGTAAGGATGCTGCTTATCCTTACTATTTTCTTTACACTGGCTAAATATTATTATTATGTCAATAACCTGTGAAAATGTCACCTAAAAAATCATGATTTTATTCTATG
>JAAROH010008018.1_pt1 | contig 18123 bp, 17 predicted proteins | sample 7248631 | NCBI WGS metagenome assembly JAAROH01 (sample SAMN09772309, study PRJNA484901) | compost metagenome | isolation source: Vermicomposting unit | place: India
ATTTTCATTCAGAAAAGAAAGCTGATTCTGCAAGGTTTCTCTCATTGAGAAATGGATGGAATCAGTAGTATTTGGCACTAAATCACCAGCCCCTAGGCGTTTCATGAGGCGAGATGGCTGTTCCCCACCGCTCGTTTGGCCGCTTCGGCGCGGTGAGCGGCTCGCTTTCTTTCCATTTGCGCAGGAAACAAGGTATAATAGGGGAAAGAAAAAGCTCCCATTGGAAAGTAGGGAAGAATGATGCCAACGCACCCTCGAGAAGGGAAAATCATTCAAATCCATAGTTATAAACATAATGGGACGATTCATCGCATTTGGCAGGAAACCGTCGTGCTCAAAGGAACGCCGTCATATGTGATCGGCGCCAACGACAAAACGCTCGTCATGGAGGCGGACGGCCGGACGTGGGTGACGCGCGAGCCGGCGATTTGTTTTTTTCACGCCAAGCACTGGTTTAACATTATTGCGATGATCCGCGAAGACGGAGTGTATTATTACTGCAATTTGAGCTCGCCGTTCGTCTGGGACGAGGAGGCGCTGAAATATATTGATTACGACTTGGATATTAAGGTGTTTCCAGACATGACGTATATGCTGCTTGACGAAGACGAGTACGAGCGTCACCGTCGTGAAATGAACTATCCGGAAGTGATCGATCGCATTTTAAAAAACAACGTTCATAAGCTCATTGGTTGGATTCAAGAGCGGAAAGGGCCGTTTGCCCCCGAGTTTATCGACAAGTGGTACGGAACGTTCCAAGCGTATCAAAGATAACATAGCGGCACGAAAAAAGCCTGTTCGGCACCGCTGGCAGGTTTTTTCTGCTTTTCGGGGGGAATCGCCATGGACAGCATTCGTTGTTATTGGCAGTTGCGGCGTCAAACTGTCTGGCGGCCAAACGCAGCGGATGGCCCGCCCTCGTGTTTTTGAAAAACCCGCCGATTTTGATTTTTGATGAGGCGACGTCCGCCCTTGATTGACAACATGAGCAACATATTCAAGAAGCGGTTGAGCGTTTGGCGGAAAACCGTACGACGTTGATCGTCGCCCATCGTTTGTCGACGATCATCCATGCCGACCGCATTTTGTACATTGAAAACGGGCAAATCGTTGAAAGTGGCACGCATGAAGAACGTATGGCGAAGGGGGGAGTTATGACCAGCTGTTTACGGTTCAGCATTTGTGATGATAGACAAAATAATATTTTTGAAGAAGCAGGTTTGTCCCGAAAAGCATGGTGTTGCAGCGGAGGAGGCACAACAACGAAGACCGAGCAGCTTTGCTGATGTTCCATTGATCTGTACGGTCCTTATACTAAGGGGTTCGCTCGCCGCCATCCTTCTGGACAAAGCTGCTTTTTTATTGTTTTGATGATTTTAATTTTTTGAAATATTATATTGTTTTATTGGATGAGACATGGCATAATTTTGTTCAGAGGGAAAAGTTTGTTGGCATGGGACGGCGAGGAGGTGAGGCTGATGGAAGGGGAGGTTTTGCTGGACGTTCGTGGGCTGCGGACATCTTTTTTTACCGATGAAGGCGAGATTCCAGCTGTCGACGGAGTGGATTTTGCTGTGCGAGCAGGCGAGGTGCTCGGCATCGTCGGCGAATCGGGCTGTGGAAAAAGCGTCACATCCTTGTCGATTATGGGGCTGTTGCCAAAAGGAATCGGCAAGGTGGTCGGCGGCGAGATTTTGTTTAAAGGGGAGAATCTAGTGGAAGCGTCCGAGCGGCGGATGAAGCAAATCCGCGGCAACGAGATCGCGATGATTTTCCAAGAGCCGATGACCTCTCTAAATCCATTGTTTACCATAGGCAATCAATTGGTTGAAGCGATTTGCTTACATACCAAAATGGCGAAAAAAGAGGCGCGAGTGCGGGCGGCGGAGATGCTTCAGCTCGTCGGATTGCCGCGGGCTGAACAGCTATTGGACGCGTATCCGCACGAGCTGTCGGGCGGCATGCGCCAGCGGGTGATGATCGCCATGGCGATGGCGTGCCGGCCGGCGCTTTTGATCGCTGATGAGCCGACGACGGCGCTTGATGTGACGATTCAGGCGCAAATTTTGGCGCTGATGAAAGAATTGAACCGGACGTTCGGCACGGCGATCATGATGATCACCCATGATTTGGGCGTGGTTGCCGAACTATGCGACCGCGTGATCGTCATGTACGCTGGCCAAATCGTGGAAGAAGGAAGCGTGCGCGATATTTTCCGCCATCCGCAGCATCCGTACACTGCCGGCCTGATTCGCTCGATCCCGGATATCCGCGGCAAAAAGGAGCGGCTATACTCCATACCGGGCCAAGTGCCAAAACCCGGAGCGGTCCGCCGCGGCTGCCGATTTGCTGACCGGTGCGAATGGGCCGTTGACCGCTGTCGCCAAGAAGATCCGCTATTGTACGAAACGGGGGAACAAGGCCATCGCGCCCGTTGCTTTTTGGCGGTAGAGAAGGGAGGGCTAGCCGATGCGCGAACCGCTGCTCGAAGCGAAAGGGCTTAAAAAATACTTTCCTATTACTGGGGGCGTTTTTGGAAAACAAGTGGGGACGGTCAAAGCGGTCGATGATGTGACATTCACCGTGTACCGCGGCGAGACGCTCGGCATTGTCGGCGAGTCCGGCTGCGGCAAGTCGACAACGGGGCGAATGCTGCTGCGGCTCATTGAGCCGACGGACGGTTCGATCGTATTTGAAGGGAAACATGTAACCGCTTTATCAAAAGCGGAGCTGCGCCGGCTGCGGCGCGATATGCAAATGATTTTTCAAGATCCGTTCGCCTCGCTCAATCCGCGCCATACGGTCGAAAAGATCTTGGAAGAACCGCTCATTGTCCACCGCATGGGATCGAAAGAAGAGCGGAAGCGGCGGGTGCGGGAGATGCTTGAGGTGGTCGGGCTCGGTTCGTATCATGCTAAGCGCTATCCGCATCAGTTCAGCGGCGGCCAGCGCCAGCGCATCGGTATCGCGCGGGCGCTGATGACCCATCCGAAACTGATCATCGCCGATGAACCGGTGTCAGCGCTTGATGTCTCCATTCAGGCGCAAGTGCTCAATTTACTTGAAGATTTGCAAAGGCAGTTTGGCCTTACATACATTTTCATCGCCCATGATTTAGGGGTCGTTCGCCATATCAGCGACCGGGTCGGCGTTATGTATTTGGGCCGTATGGTTGAACTGGCGGACAGCGAGTCGTTATACGAATCGCCGAAGCATCCCTATACACAGGCGCTTTTGTCCGCGGTGCCGATTCCAGATCCTGATCATAAAAGAGAACGGCAATTGCTTTCCGGTGATTTGCCAAACCCGGCAAATCCACCACAAGGATGCGCCTTCCATACGCGCTGCGCATTCTGTATGGACATTTGCCGCGAGCAGCGTCCGGAATGGCGAGAGGTGACGGACGGACATTACGTTGCCTGCCACTTGTATGAGTCAGCTGGCGGGTGGCGTGATGATAGACCAATTGAGCAGAAGGGGGAAGCGCGATGAGGAAAAAACCATGGTTAACCTGGCTTGTCATGATGCTGGCTGTGACGCTTGTTCTTGCCGGTTGCGGCAAGTCGAAGCAAACCGCAGGGGGTGGCAGTGACAAACCGTCGACTCAAGATACGCTCGTGTACGGGCGCGGCGGTGATTCGGTATCGCTCGATCCAGCGACCGTGACGGACGGGGAGTCGCTGAAAGTGACGAAAAATATTTTTGATACGCTGCTGGACTACAATGACAACGATACGTCCGTCAAACCGGCGTTGGCGACGGAATGGACGATTTCTGGAGACGGTCTGACGTATACGTTTAAGCTGCGCCAAGGTGTCAAGTTTCACGATGGGACCGAATTTAACGCCGATGCCGTCGTCTTTAACTTCGAACGGTGGGCCAACGGCAACGCCGACAAGTTTCCGTATTACGGATCGATGTTTGGCGGCTACAAGCAGGATGACAGCCATGTGATTAAAGAAGTAAAGGCGCTCGACAAGTACACGGTGCAATTTGTACTGAAACGCCCGCAAGCGCCATTTTTGAAAAATCTTGCCATGACCCCGTTTGCCATCGCCAGTCCAGAAGCGGTGAAAAAATATGGTGACAAGTTTGGTGAACACCCAGTCGGGACCGGCCCGTTCGTCTTTAAAGAGTGGAAGCGGAACGAACGGATCGTGCTGGAGAAAAATAAAGACTATTGGGAAAAAGGCTATCCGAAGCTGAACCGGCTCATTTTCGTGTCCATTCCAGACAACTCGGCGCGCCTCAATGCGCTCTTAAAAGGCGAGATCGACATCATGGAAGACTTGAATCCGACGGACTTAAAACAGGTGGAAGGAAACAAAGAGTTTCAAATTTTCAAGCGTCCGTCGATGAACGTCGCCTATGTCGGGCTGACGGCGACAAGAGGGCCGCTGAAAAACAAGTTGGTTCGCCAAGCGTTAAACTACGCGGTTGACAAGAAAGTGATCATCGATGCGTTTTACGCCGGCCAAGCGGAACCGGCGAAAAATCCGATGCCGCCGAGCATCCCGGGTTACAACGATGCGATTCAAGACTATCCGTTTGATTTGAATAAAGCGAAAGAGCTGCTGGCGAAAGCGGGTTATCCGAATGGCTTCGAAATCGAACTGTGGGCGATGCCGGTGCCGCGTCCGTATATGCCGGATGGGCAAAAAATCGCTGAGGCCATTCAAGCGAATTTTGCCAAAATCGGCGTCAAAGCGAAAATCGTGACGTATGAATGGGCGACCTATTTAGACAAACTCGCCAAAGGAGAAGCGGACGCCTTCCTGCTCGGCTGGACGGGCGACAACGGCGATGCGGATAACTTCTTATATGCGCTCCTTGACAAAGACAGCATTGGCAGCAACAACTACACCTATTTCTCAAACGATGAGCTGCATAAAATTTTGGTCGAAGCGCAAACGGTGAGCGATGAAAACAAACGGAACGAACTGTATAAAAAAGCGCAAGAGATCATTAAAGAGGAAGCGCCATGGATTCCGCTCGTCCATTCGACTCCGCTGCTGGCCGGCAAGGCGAATATTCAAGGCTTTACTCCGCACCCGACCGGTTCGGATAAGTTTACGAAAGTCGAGTTTCGATAAGCGACTGAGAGAGGGGAAGGAGCGAGTCTTCCCCTCTTTGCTTGCCGCATGTTGAGGGAGGGAGAGTCAGGTGCTGTCGTATGTGTTGAAAAGGATGCTGATGATCATCCCTGTTTTATTCGGAATGTCGCTGCTTGTCTTCTTGATGATCCGAGCCATTCCAGGCAACCCGGCGCAAGTCATTCTAGGGCAAAAAGCGACGAAAGAGGCTGTCGCCGCTTTGACCCATAAACTCGGGTTGGATGAGCCTTGGTACGTGCAGTATGTCAAATATATCGGCGGCTTGCTGCGGGGGGACCTAGGGGAATCGATCCGTACGGGAGCGCCTATCGCAAAGGAAATCTGGCCGTATTTAGCAGCGACGATCGAACTGTCGCTGGCGGCGATGCTCATTGCCGTGATCATCGGCGTAAACGCCGGCATTATCAGCGCTTGGTTTCAAAATTCGTGGTTTGATTATATGGCGATGGTATTGGCGCTGATTGGGGTGTCGATGCCGATCTTTTGGCTTGGCTTAATGGAGCAATGGCTGTTTTCCATCCAGCTCGATTGGCTTCCGACAGCAGGACGGGAAGATGTGCGCAGCCCGATTGAGCCGATCACCCATCTGTATTTGATCGATACACTGCTATCAGGGAATACCGAGCAGTTTTGGCAAGTTGTTCAACATCTCGTCTTGCCGAGCATGGCTCTAGCGACGATCCCGATGGCGATTATCGCCCGCATGACGCGTTCGAGCATGTTGGAAGTGATGAAATCCGACTACATTCGCACTGCCCGCGCGAAAGGGTTAAGCATGTTTTGGGTTGTGTACAAACATTCGTTGAAAAACGCGATTATTCCCGTATTGACGGTGATCGGGCTGCAAACAGGGCTGCTGCTTGGCGGAGCGATTTTGACGGAAACGATTTTCAGCTGGCCCGGCATCGGACGCTATATTTATGATGCGATCGGGTACCGCGATTATCCGGTGATTCAATCGGGGATTTTGATCATTGCCACCATTTTTATTTTCATGAATTTAATCGTAGATTTGCTTTATGCGATCATTGATCCGCGTATTAAGTACAATTAAAGGGGAGAGCGCCTATGGCTGAACTAGCGCGCACACCGGCAACACCGCCGACGGCAATGGGGGAGACGGAATCCGTTTCTTTATGGAAAGAAGCGTGGCGGCGGTTTCGAAAAAATAAAATCGCTTTGGTTGGGGCTGGGATCGTTTTCTTTTTTATCCTTGTCGCCATCTTGGCGCCGTGGTTGGCGCCATATGATTATAAAGATCAACAGTTGGCCGAGCGGCTGCAGCCGCCTTCAAGCGCGCATTGGTTCGGTACCGATGACTTTGGACGTGACATTTTCTCGCGCATTGTATATGGGGCTCGCATTTCGTTATGGGTCGGTTTTTTTTCCGTGCTTGGCTCCGTCATCGTTGGCTCGCTGCTCGGCATTATCGCCGGTTATTACGGCCGGTGGATCGATGGCATCATTTCACGCTTGTTTGATATTTTGTTGGCGTTTCCGAGCATTTTGTTGGCGATCGGCATCGTCGCGGTGCTTGGTCCGTCCTTGCAAAACGCCCTCATCGCGATTGCGGTCATTAACGTGCCGAACTTTGGCCGTTTGATCCGGTCCCGTGTGTTAAGCATTAAGCAGGAGGAATACATTACGGCAGCAAAAGCGATCGGCATGAGCGATTGGCGCATTTTAATCCATCACATTTTGCCTAACAGCCTCGCGCCGATCATCGTCCAAGGGACGTTGGCGATTGCGACCGCCATCATTGAAGCGGCCGCGCTCGGTTTTTTAGGCTTAGGGGCGCAGCCGCCTACCCCGGAATGGGGAAAGATGTTGTCCGATGCGAAAGAGTTTTTGACGCAGGCGCCGTGGACGATGATTTTTCCCGGGTTGGCCATTATGTTGACCGTACTAGGGTTTAACTTAATGGGGGATGGGCTGCGCGATGCGCTTGACCCACGGATGAAAAACTGAAGCAGGCGGTCCGCTATGAGCGGCCGCCTGTTGCCTTTTCGAGCTCTTTTTCAAGTTTGTCATCGTAGTGATAATGATGGAAGCTGTCGATAAGTTTGTCGAGGTGTTCAAGCCGGTCCCCGTAATCGATGAGCGCTCCAATCAGCGAAAACAACCGATACTCAGCAGGCGGTTCGCCGCCAGCGTAAAGAGCGGAGGCGAGCCGTTCGCGTTGGCGGCCGATTTCCTCGGCTCTTTTGTTGAGGGGGAGCGGTTTGGCCTTATGAATAAATTTCAGCAGCAGCTGTTCGTGATAGTCGAGCAAGTGGCTAAGGTGCAAGCAAATGGCTTCGCGGAGTTCAGCTGGCAAGCGGGTGAACTCGTTTTCGAGCTGATGAAGCCATTTCAAGACGGACAACGCACGATGGGCGGCGATGATCATTTGCCGGTATAACACGAGCTTGCGCGATTTTTGGAAGCGCAGGCGCCGGAAGTACGTGCGTTCTTCTTTATACATGAAATACAGATGATCCAGTTTTGTCATTTCTTCATGCAATGTTTCAATCTCGTCTTTTAAGCGATGATGATCGGCTGCCTGTTGTTTATGGAGGCGAATCCATTTTAAAATTGTTTCTGTTTCGCTGCTAATTTTTTCATACAATTTTTTTTCATATTTGGGCGGCAAAAAAATCAAGTTGACAAGAAAAGCGGCAAAAAGCCCGAGCATGATTGTGAGAAAGCGGATGGCCGCAAACTCGATAAACTGCCGGTCGGTATATTCCATAATCGCGATCACGGTTACGAGCGCGACCGAAATCGTCGAGGATTCGAGGCGCATTTTCAGGCAAAGGGCGATGACAATCATGATCGTTAACCCGACGATCAACGGATCACGGCCGAGAATAAGAACGGCGGCAATGGCAAACAAGGCGCCGATCACATTCGCTTGCACTTGCTCGATCAGCGATAAATACGAACGATAAATGGTCGGCTGCATCGCGAACACTGCTGAAATGCCGGCAAACACCGGAGACGGAAAATGAAAGAGCGCCCCGAGAAACAACGCCAGCGCTACGGCGATCCCCGTTTTCAATATGCGGGCACCGAGTTTCATCTATGATCAAAACTCTCCTTTTTCGTTTTCCTGAACCATTCAGTACTATACACACTTTTCTATATGAGTTCAAGCAAAAAATAGAACGGGGTTGACAAAAAAATGGTCTGCCTCAAGATAGCAACCCTATCAGGTGGCAGAAGGAGTCGGCATAAATAAAAGAGGGGCAGACCGAAAAGGCGATCTTCCCCTAAAGAAAGACAGAGCATATCGTGTGGTAAGGGGGGCAGCTAGCGCCTATATAGCGGTGAGAGAGGGGCAGACCGAAAAGGCGATCTCCCCCTCAAAACAGACAGAGCATATCGTGTGGCAAGGGAGCAGCTAGTGCCTATATAGCGGTGAGAGAGGGGTAGACCGAAAAGGCAATCTCGCTTCAAGAAAGACAGAGCATAATCGTATGGCAGGGAAGCAGTTAGTGCCTCTATATAGCGATGAGAGAGGGTGTCCCAAAAGGACCGGGACGCCCTCTTTTGTCGCTATATATACGTACTGACTGCTTCTGCTGCACTATATGTTGTGCCTATCTTGAAAGAAGGCGACCTTTTGGGGCAGCCCCTCGTTGCCGAAAGTTTAGAACGTGACGGGAAGGCGAGGGGTGCGGCGGTTGGAAAGGCGGGCGTTTACTTCTTGCCGGAAGCGGGTTCCCTCAAGCCACAGCAATGATCCAGCGGCCGAGCGGACAAGAGCCAACGGCCGACCAGGGGGCAACGGCTCGACGTTGTCGCCGTACGGTTCAGTAGTGATGAAGATACGGGAAAACGATTCCGTTCTCCACAGCGCCCCTTCCGTTTCAGCCAGCCATATCGCTTCATGATCCAAGCTGGCGACGATGCATCTGCTGTACGGCCGCGGCGGGGACGGGACCGTTTCTGGCGTCAACACAAGCGCGGCCGCCTCGAGCAAGCTGTAGCCATTGTCGTAGACGAGCGTTTCCACGGATGAAGCGGACGTCTCGCCGCCATCGACGAGCAGGCCTGCTGCCCCAAGTCGCCGATAACCATGAGGCGCATCCGCCGTTTGGGCATACGCAAAGGCAGCCGATGAGGCGAAGAACGGATGGGATACATCTAGGTCGCGCCGCAATTCGTCCACGGTGTTCGCTTCGTAGATGACGTGGAGATGGCTGAGCGAAGCGACGCGGACATCCGTTTGCCGCTCCATCGCGACTGCTAGGCGGAACAAGCGATCGGATAGGGAAAACACATCGATCGGCAGCATGGCGACTTGCCAAAACAAGGAATTTTTTTGCCAAGATGGCCGAGTCGATTCGAACAGCAGGGTGAAGCCGAACTGTTTGATCAGTTGGCGCAGGCCCGCTTGAATCGGCTCCGGACGGGCGGAGCAGGAAAGAAGCACATGGCCGACGATGAAATGGTCGTTGACGGCAATTTCCGGGTTTTGTCCGGCGTTGGCGAGCTTATCCATCCACAGCTTGCGCGGAATATCAAACTGAACGGCAATATTCGCTTCACGACAGTGTCGGTCGGCCGATTGGCTCCAGCCGGTGAGCGTTTCTAGGACGGCGTTCGTATGGCTCTTTGTTCCCATCCCGTTGATTTCCATGACCGCCGCGAGAAAGGCGGGCTGCCCTTTCGCCGCTTGGGCCGCGTTGGCTGTTGGTTGATCCATGAACGTTAGGCGCAGGCGGAAGCGCACGCTCCCGTGGCGCCGGCCACCTCCTCTCAAAGCATGACGGAAAAAGGGGAGTCTTAATTTTCAAAATTTGTTGTTTATCATACCATGGGGGGCAGAGGAAATCAATGGACGTTGGTTAGGGGGTGATCATGTTCACAAAATTGTCGAAAAGCTTGACGAAAACGGCCGTGTTCCCCTCGCATGGACGTTTGCGGGGCAAAAGGGAAACGTTCAACATCTCGGAGGTTGGAGATTTCATCTTGGATCGGGCTTTGCAATGTCATTTCCGAGCTGGAATAAACTGTTGGTTTTCTGGCGTGCTCCATCGCCAAAAAGGAGTGAAGAGCGGCTCGGTCGCGATGGAAAGGGCGCCTAATGTTTGGAAAAGGCGCCCTTCTGGACATGTCGGTGGACAGGTCGAGTTTTCTGCCCGTCCCGGCGATTCATGATCGCTTTTCCTACGTTCGGCAATTGATTGGCCCGCCACCTCCCGTTCTAGCGATTCGTTATGGATTTTTCCCCATCATTTCCACGCGGCTTGCTGGGAACAGCCGCTTTTCGTCCTTCCTGCTTCGGCAAGGAAGGAGGCAGTTACAGTTGTCGGAACGCTTTGCCAACGGCATCGATCGTGTAGGCGATGTCGTCTTCGGTATGAGCGAGGGTGATAAACCATGCTTCATACTTGGACGGTGCAAGATTGATTCCTTGTTTGAGCATGAGCTTGAAAAATTTCGCAAACAACGTGCCGTCGCTGCGCTGGGCTTGCTCATAGTTTTCGACGTTTTCTTCCGTAAAGAAGACGGTGAGCGCGCCTTTTAAGCGGTTGACGGTTACCGGCAGGCCGCATTGGCGGGCATGGGCGAGGATGCCTTCTTCGAGCATGGCTCCTAGCCGATCCAGATGTTCGTAGACGCCCTCTTGCTTTAACACTTCAAGGCAGGCGATGCCAGCGAGCATCGACGCCGGGTTGCCGGCCATCGTCCCCGCTTGGTACGCTGGGCCGAGCGGAGCGACTTGTTCCATAATGTCTTGGCGTCCGCCGTATGCGCCGATCGGCAAGCCGCCGCCGATAATTTTTCCCATCGCTGTCAAGTCTGGCTCAATGCCAAGCAAGTTTTGCGCCCCGCCATACATAAAGCGGAAGGCGGTGATCACTTCGTCGTAAATGACAAGCGCCCCTTTCTTGTGAGCCACCTCATTGATCGCTTCTAGAAAGCCTGGCTTTGGCAGAACGATGCCGAAGTTGCCGACGATCGGTTCGACCAATACGGCTGCAACGTGCTCGCCCCAAACGTTCATCGCTTCACGGAACGATTCCGCATCATTGTACGGCACCGTAATCACTTCTTGGGCAATGCTTGGCGGTACGCCAGCTGAATCCGGCGTTCCTAATGTCGATGGGCCTGAGCCGGCGGCGACGAGCACAAGATCTGAATGGCCATGGTAGCAGCCGGCAAATTTGACGATTTTGCTGCGGCCGGTGTAGGCGCGGGCGACGCGGATCGTCGTCATCACCGCTTCCGTTCCTGAGTTGACAAACCGTACTTTTTCAAGCGACGGGATCGCCTTTTTTAACATTTTGGCGAACGTAATCTCATGCGGCGTTGGCGTGCCGTACAGCACCCCGGTTTCGGCGGCGCGGCGGATGGCTTCCGCGATGTGCGGATGGGCGTGGCCGGCGATGATCGGCCCGTAGGCGGCCAAATAGTCGATGTACCGGTTTCCATCTACATCCCAGAAATACGCCCCCTGCGCCCGTTCCATGACAACCGGGGCGCCGCCGCCGACGGCTTTGTATGAGCGGGAGGGGCTGTTCACCCCGCCGACAATGTGCTTAAGTGCTTCCTCATAGAATTGTTCTGATTTGGTCCATTGCATCGTTTGATCCTCCTGTTTCCGATGACTGCGCCTTTATTTTACCATAATGGGGTTGTCAGTTGCGGCTAGGGTGTTCGCGCGCACAAACGAGCGCCTTTGGTATGGATGAGAAACAAAACAGGTGCAAATGACGATGATTTATGTATAATGAATGGCGATGTAACGGAAAACAGGCAAACCCCTTTGTTGGTCGGCAACTAAAGAGGCGGGAGGAGAACGATGAACATCATTGAAGTTGAACAGCTGCGAAAAGAATTTAAAGTCCATAGAAGCCGCTCCGGCCTCGTCGGAGCGTTTCGTGATTTATGGACGCGCCGTTACACGACCGTTCGGGCGGTTGACGGCATTTCTTTTGCTGTCAAGCGAGGTGAAATCGTCGGTTATATCGGCGAAAACGGGGCCGGCAAGTCAACGACGATCAAGATGTTGACCGGTATTTTAACCCCGACGTCAGGTCGCATCGTCGTCAACGGGATGAACCCGCATCAAGAGCGGGAGAAATTTGTGCGCACGATCGGCGTTGTGTTCGGCCAGCGCTCGCAATTGTGGTGGGATATCGCGGTTCAAGAATCGTTTCGCTTGTTGAAAAAAGTGTACCGCGTTCCCGATGAACAGTACGACCGCCATATGGGCGAGGTGATCGAGATGCTTGAGATCGGATCGCTGCTTGACAAGCCGGTGCGCAAGCTGTCGCTTGGGCAACGGATGCGCTGCGAGCTCGCCGCCGCGCTCATTCACAATCCGCCGCTGTTGTTTTTGGACGAGCCGACAATCGGTCTCGATGTGCTTGTCAAGCTCAACATCCGTCAGTTTTTGAAACAGTTGAACGAGCGGTACGGAACGACGATTTTGCTGACGACGCACGACATGTCAGACATCGAGGCGCTGTGCGAGCGGGTGATTATGCTTGACGAAGGAAAAATCATTTATGATGGTTCGCTCGAAACGTTAAAAGAAAAGTGGGGACAAGGAAAACGGGTGGCGTTTACATTCGCAGAAGCAACGACCGCTCCGTCTTTGCAGGAGCTGACAGTTGACTTGGATGTCGTCTGGAAAAAAGGAGAGCAGCCGAACATTTGGGTGGCGCACGTTCCATCGGGAGGAGTGCCGGAAGTCGTCAGCCGCGTCGCCGCCCGCTACCCGCTGCAAGATATTCGGATTTATGAAGCGTCGACGGAAGAGATCGTTCGCCACATTTACGAAGAGGGTGCGGTGCATGGATAAGTATATGGAAATGATTCGCATCCGCTTTTTAATGATGCTCGCTTACCGGACCAATTATTATACGGGGATTCTCATTTACGCCATTAACATTGCGGCGTACTACTTCCTTTGGTCGGCCGTTTATGGGGGCAGGCCGTCGATGCAAGGGATGTCGCTTGAGCAAATGACGACGTATGTCGCCATTTCTTGGCTGGCGCGGGCGTTTTATTTTAACAACCTTGACCGCGAAATCGCCATGGAAATCCGGGATGGAAAAGTAGCGGTGGAATTGATCCGCCCGTACAGCTATTTGGGAATGAAAGCGGTGCAAGGGCTTGGCGAGGGGCTGTTCCGCCTGTTCTTTTTATCATTGCCTGGGCTTTTGGTCGTATCGCTTTTTTTGCCGCTGCAGTTTCCAGAACACGCGAAAACGTGGTTCGCCTTCGCTCTGTCGCTTTTATTCAGTTTTATCATTTTTTCCGAGCTGAACTTGCTCGCGGGGGTTGTGACGTTTTTTACGTTCCGCAATGAAGGATTGCTGCGGGCGAAGCGGTTTATCATCGACTTGTTTTCCGGGTTGATTTTGCCGCTTTCCTTTTATCCAGATTGGGCGCAGCGATGGATGCACTATTTTCCGTTTCAGGCGATCAGCTATATCCCGAGCATGATTGTTACGGAAAGCTTCCAAGGCGCCGCCGTTCGCGATGGCCTGCTCATGCAGGCGGCGTGGTGCGCGCTGCTGCTTTTGCCGATTGGGGTGTTATGGCGGATGGCGAAAAAGCGGCTCGTCGTGCAAGGGGGGTAAACGATTGTTTTATCTATCAGTCTTTTTTCAATACATGGCGCAATATATGAAGACGAAACTGCAATATCGTGCCGATTTGTTCGTGGAGTGGCTGTCCGACTTGATGGCTCAGGCGGTCAACTTGATCTTTTTGCTCGTTGTGTTCAGACATACGCCGCTCCTTCACGGTTGGTCGCGCGATGAGATGTTGTTCATTTACGGCTTTTTCCTCGTGCCGTACGCCGTATTTGCGGCCTTTTTCAACTTATGGGATTTTAATGAGCGCTACATTGTCCAAGGCGAAATGGACCGCGTGTTGACGCGCCCGGTGCACAGCCTGTTTCAGGTCGTTCTCGAGCGGATGGAGCTCGAATCGTTGCTTGGCGCTGTGCCCGGGCTGGTCATTATGGTGTATGCCGGCAGCCGCTTGTCGCTTTCGTTCCATTGGTATGATGCCTTGATGTTTATTTTGCTTGTGGTTGGCGGCGCGTTCATTTATGCCGGCATTTTCATTTCACTGGCGACGATTAGCTTTTTTGCCGATGCCCGCACATCCATCATGCCGATGATGTACAACATCAGCAGCTATGGCCGCTACCCGGTCGATATTTACCATCGCGTCATCCGCTATATTTTAACGTGGGTGTTGCCGTTTGCCTTCGTCGGCGTCTATCCGGCTTCGTATTTTCTCCGCAAGGAAGAATGGTATGGCTACGCGTTTTTCACTCCGGTCGTCGGCGCCTTGTTTTTTGCCATCGCCGTCATGCTTTGGAACGCTGGGGTGAGGCGGTATCGCGGGACGGGGAGCTGACTGCCCCGTCCGTTTTTTTGCTTAACGGAGGCTGTCATAAAAATGCCAAACAACGGCCAAACAATTGCCATAATCGTTTATGCATAGTTCTCGCTTCATCGTGTAAAATAATTTGTGAATATATTCACAATCATGAGGAGGGAGACAGCGATGAAAAACGGAGGAGGAAATCGCGTGGCGGTCATCGGCACCGGGTTTGTCGGCGCCAGTTATGCTTTTGCTTTATTGAACCAAGGGATTGCCGATGAAATTGTGCTCATCGATGCGAATGAAAATAAAGCTGCGGGCGATGCGATGGATTTCAACCATGGGAAAGTGTTTGCGCCGAAGCCCACGGACATTTGGCATGGCGATTACCGCGACTGCCGCGCCGCTGATTTAGTCGTCATTTGCGCCGGCGCCAATCAAAAACCAGGCGAGACGCGGCTTGATCTAGTGGATAAAAATATCGCCATTTTCCGCTCGATCGTTGAATCGGTTATGGCATCCGGGTTTCAAGGATTGTTTCTTGTCGCCACCAATCCGGTTGATATTTTAACATATGCGACGTGGAAGTTCAGCGGCCTGCCGCCAGAACGAGTAATCGGATCGGGCACGATTTTGGACACCGCCCGCTTTCGCTTTTTATTAGGCGAGTATTTCGCCATCGCCCCGACGAATGTCCACGCCTACATTATCGGGGAACACGGCGATACCGAGCTTCCGGTCTGGAGCCAGGCTGACATCGGCGGGGTGCCGATCCGCAAGTGGATCGAATCGAAAGGAGAACAGGCAAGGGAGGATTTGGAGCGCATTTTTGCCAACGTTCGTGACGCTGCCTATCAAATTATCGAGAAAAAAGGAGCGACATACTACGGCATTGCCATGGGGCTTGCCCGCGTGACGCGCGCCATTTTGCATAACGAAAATGCCATTTTGACCGTCTCGGCTTATTTGGACGGCTTATACGGTGAACGCGACGTCTATATCGGCGTACCAGCGGTCATCAACCGTAATGGCATCCGCGAAGTGATTGAAATCGAGCTGGACGATCACGAGCAAACTTGGTTTCACCACAGCGCCGCGACGCTGAAAGAGGTGCTGGCCCGCTTCTTTTTCCGGTGAGGAGTCGCCATGACAACGCGATTTGCGCCTCACTGAGCTGGCTGCCCACTTCTTTTTCCAGTGAGGAGTGCGTTCGGTCAAAATGACAACTTGCCATTTGACTGGATGAGCCACTCGACAGACGGCGCCTTGGCGCGGTCGGTTGGTTTCACTTCGCGCTGGCTCCTCCCCGTCATAATTGCTTGTCCGACCACGTATATATGAACAACGGACAAAGATGGGGGGATGCGATGGATTACGCCTTCCTCGGAGTGATTGCCGCCGTCATCCTAGGCAGTATCACCTCGCTTTGGACGACGCGCGTGCAAGCGACGCACCGGCTTTCGCTCGACAGCTTATGGGTGCTTGTTCAGTGGTACGTAACGATGATGCTTGGGTTTGCTATGATTTACATGATTTTGCAGATCAACGGCCATCAAGTGTTTACTCCGTCTCCGAACAGTGCCACAGGAGAACGTCTCGCTTTGCTTGAGGATAGCTTGTACTTAAGCGGCATGACGCTCTTATCCGTCGGGTACGGGGATGTGACCCCGATCGGCATCGGGCGTTGGATCGCGATCGCGGAAGCGCTTCTCGGTTACATTATGCCAGCGGTTATCGTTACACGCACCGTATTGGACTGGGACCATCGCTGACAGTTGCAAATTCTCTTCGTCTTCGCTACGCTAAAAGAAAACAACGAAGACGGAGGGAATGCCATGACGGCAGCGATTGGCCAGCCAGCCCCGGATTTCACTTTGCCAGCAAGCAACGGGGAAATGGTGTCGCTTTCCGATTTTCGCGGTCAGTATGTTATTCTTTATTTTTATCCAAAGGACATGACGCCTGGGTGCACGACCGAGGCATGCGATTTTCGCGACCGCTATGAACGGTTTAACGAATTGAATGCCGTCATCTTAGGGGTGAGCACAGACCCAGTCAAGCGGCATGAAACGTTCGTTGAGAAGTATGAATTGCCGTTTTTGCTTCTTTCCGATGAGCAGCATCAGGTGGCAGAACTGTATGGGGTCTGGAAGAAAAAGCGGAATTTTGGCAAAGAATACATGGGCATCGAGCGCTCGACGTTCATTATCGCCCCCGATGGAACATTGGTCAAAGAATGGCGTGGGGTGAAAGTAAAGGGGCACGTCGATGAGGCGCTCGCGGAGGTGGCCCGATTGGCCTCATCTAGGTAAGCGTCCAAGCAAGAACAACGTTTTTGCGTATGATGCATAGTAACCTCCTCAAATGAATGTATTGTGGCGGGCGGAAACGATTTCCGCCCTCTTTTTGTTAAAATAAAGACGCGCAAGTCCGATATATTAATGGTATGTATATTGACAAAACGCCTACATTCCTTGTAGACTAATTATAAATATTATAAAATGATAATTTTTTTATCTTTTGCAGAGAGTGAGGTGCATGACGGTGTCTGTCAATGAGCAACTCAAGGAAGCGCTAGACATGCTAAAAAAGACGGGCATACGCATTACGCCGCAGCGTCATGCGATATTGGAGTATTTGATCAGCTCAATGTCCCATCCGACGGCTGATGAGATATATAAAGCGCTGGAAGGGAAATTCCCTAATATGAGCGTAGCGACCGTCTACAACAACTTGCGGGTCTTTAAAGAAATCGGGCTTGTTAAAGAGCTGACATATGGGGATTCGTCAAGCCGATTTGACTTTGTCACATCCAATCATTATCACGTCATCTGTGAGCAGTGCGGCAAAATTGTTGATTTCCACTATCCAGCGCTCGATGAAGTCGAGCAGCTTGCCGCTCACGTTACTGGATTTAAAGTCGATCATCACCGGATGGAAGTGTACGGGGTATGTCCTGATTGCCAACGAGGTGGAGGACGGACAAATTAAAAAGCTGATAGCGCAAAAGGGGCTATCAGCTTTTCCTTTTTTTGTTGTATTTTTCATCGAACTCTTTCCCTTCAAGCTCGCGATCCAACGTCAACGGCTCGCGACAAAACATACATAAGTCCACGCGCCCAAGCATTTTTGTCACCTTGCCGCATGAAGGACAAACGACTTGAACGGCTCTTGTCGAGAGCGTGCCGATCCAGAAGTAGACGATGCCGCTCGCGATAAGAAACAACATTCCGAACACCATAAACAATGTCATAATAATTGGGGACGTACGGAAAAATAGTCCAACATACATGACGATGACCCCGATAAAAATGAGGCTCAAGGCGAACGTACGAATTTTATTAATTTTACTTGAATATTTGATGGCCATGATTGTCCCTCCTAAACACCAATATACCATAAATCACGGGCAGAGCGAAAAAGAAAGAAAAATCTCCCGAGGACGAATGAATGCTATTTCGTTTCAAAAAGCTATTGACTTGCTTGTCGAACGATGATATATTTTAAATCGCTGTTGCGGCAATAAAACATCACAGAAATAATAACGAATAAAAAAGATGTTGACAGCAGATAATAAAAGTGCTATGATGTAAAAGCCGCTTTCAAAGGGCAAAAATCTTGTTCCTTGAAAACTGAACGAAACGAAGCGCAACGAAAAGCGGAGGCCGCT